>Ga0209541_10017559_pt1 | contig 10452 bp, 8 predicted proteins | sample RifCSPlowO2_01_FD_184027 | JGI IMG/M metagenome (GOLD analysis project Ga0209541, IMG submission 184027) | Groundwater microbial communities from Rifle, Colorado - Rifle CSP2_plank lowO2_0.1 (SPAdes) (version 2) | ecosystem: Environmental > Aquatic > Deep subsurface > Groundwater | place: Rifle... | reverse complement strand
GACCAACTGGTATCATGGCGTGGTGCTGGACAAGGGCGAACGTGACGGCATTCAGGTCGAGATGGGCGTCGTGACGCTGACCGGCACCGTGGGACGCGTGGTCAAGTCCAGCGCGTCGTCTTCGGTCGTCCTGCTCATCACCGATCCCAACAACGCGGTCACCGCCCTCATCCAGCGGACGCGGGATGAAGGCATCATCGAAGGGACATACGAGGGGAAGGTGCGCATGAAGTACATCCCGTTGCTGTCGACGGTGCGGGCCGGCGATCCGGTCGTGACGTCGGGCCTCACCGGAGGATTCCCCAAGGGAGTCCCGGTCGGCACGATCACGCACATTCAAAAGGACGAGGGCGAGCTCTTTCAGACGGCCGACGTGCAGCCGGATGTGGATTTTACGAAACTGGAGGAAGTGCTGGTGGTGACGGTGCCCCGTTCCGTCGATGCGCCGGCGCCGGTCCCTCCGGCGGAGAAGAAAAATCCATGAAGCCGTTTCTATATGCCGGGCTGGTGATGGGACTGGTTCCGGTTCAAGCGACGGTGCTTGAGCATCTCAGCGTGGCGGGGATCCGTCCGGACTTGTGCCTGATTGCCGCCAGCCTGGTCGGGTATTTCGGCGGGCCGGTGGACGGGGCGTTGATGGGGGCGCTGCTCGGGTTTGAGCAGGACCTGTTTTCTGCCGGCGAGGGATGGACAAACCTGATCGCCAAAGCCGTGCTCGGACTGGCCGCGGGCGTGGTGGGGCGGTATCTCGCCCGTGCGACGCCGGTCACGGTGCTGCCCCTGCTGCTGGGCCTGTCCGTGTGTTCCGGCCTGGCGTTCCTGATGGCAGGAGCGGGTGGAGACAATGCCCTGGACGCCGTTCGGTCGGTGTTGCTGCCGCAGGCGGTGTTCGACACGCTGGTGGGGATGGGTTTGTACTGGCTGTTGGCTGAAAGGTTTCGAAAAGATGATTCACTGGAGTGACAGGACGTTGGAACAGGCAGCATGAGCACGCGAAGCGGCACGCAGCACGACGAACTGCGGGAGCTTCAGCAGCGGCTGATCCTGTTCAAGGTCAGCCTGTTGATGGTGGTGGGGCTCCTCGCGCTGCGGCTCTGGTATCTCCAGATCAGCGAAGGGAGCTACTACCAGGATTTGTCGGAGAACAACCGCACGCGGGCCGTGGCGCTGGAGCCGGTTCGCGGCCTGATCTACGACCGCCAGGGCGTGCTGCTGGCCAACAACGTGCCCAGCTTCGGTCTCTATGTGACGCTGGAGGATGTGAAGGACCGCAGGGCGCTGATCGAGTCGCTGGTCAAGATGGTCGGGCTGGATGAAACGACGGTCCGGAAAAAATTGTCCGAACGCGGCAGCCGGCTGCTTCCTCGAAAAGTGAAGGACGGCCTCACGCTGCGCGAAGCCGCGCTGATCGAGTCGCATCGCCTGGATCTTCCCGGCGTGACGGTGCGGGCGGAATCGCAGCGCAATTATCCGCACGGCCTCACGGCGGCGCATCTGCTCGGCTATGTCGGCGAAGTGTCCTCGGATCAGCTGGAGAAGTCCGAGTACGCCGAGTTGCATCTGGGGAGCATCATCGGCCAGTACGGCGTCGAGAGGACCTATGACCGGTTTCTCCGCGGGCGTGCCGGACAGAAGACCGTCGAAGTGGACGCGATGGGTCATGAAAAGCGGACGGTCGAGGTCGGCAAGCCGATGGCCGGGGACGATCTGTATCTGACGATCGACGCCCGGTTGCAGGCACTGGCCGAGCAACTGCTGGGCGAGGAGTCCGGCGCCATCATTGCGGTCGAGACGACGACGGGCGACGTGCTGGCCATGGCCAGCCGTCCGGTCTTCGATCCGAATGTGCTCTCGCGCGAGCTAACGGCGAAACAATGGGAAAAGATCGTGCAGGACGAAGGGCACCCGCTCACGAATCGCGCGACGCAAGGGCAATATCCGCCCGGCTCGACGTTCAAAATCATCGTCGCAGCGGCGGGGCTTGAAACAGGCACGGTGAATACGACCACCAAGGTCCGCTGCATGGGCGGATTTCCGTTCGGCGGCCGGGTCTACCGGGACTGGAAAGCGGGCGGGCATGGCGTCATGGACGTCGTGGACGCGATCGTGGATTCCTGCGACGTGTTTTTTTATACCATCGGGCAGCGGTTGGGGATCGACACGATCGCGGAGTATGCCGACCGGTTCGGGCTCGGGCACGAAACCGGCGTCGAATTGCCGTCGGAGCGCTCGGGGATCGTGCCGTCCACGGCCTGGAAGACCAGGGCGCGCAACGAGATCTGGCTGCCGGGCGAGACCATTTCGGCCGCCATCGGCCAGGGGTACACGACCGTCACGCCGATGCAGATGGCGATGGTGATGGCCTCCGTGGCCGGCAACGGCGAGACGTTCCGTCCCCGGGTGGTGCGGTCCATCAAGGAGCGCGCAACCGGCCAGGTATTGGATCTCCCGTCGGTGCCGCGTCCGAAGCTGGCGCTCAAACCGGAAACCTACGAGCTGCTCCATGAGTCGCTGGAGGGCGTCGTGACCAGAGGCACGGCCGGCCGGGCGCGTTCGGCGCTCGTAAGGATCGCGGGCAAGACCGGCACGGCGCAAACGGCCGCGCTCAAGGACGATCGGAGGAAGGGCGAGGACGTTCCCAAGAAACTGCGCGACCATGCGTGGTTTGTCTCCTATGCGCCGGCGGAGGAACCGCAGATCGCGGTGGCGGTGCTGGTGGAGAACATGGGGCACGGCGGATCGTGGGCCGCCCCGATGGCCAAGCAGATGATCGAAGCCTACGTCAAATCGAAACCGGCCGGACCGGCGACGGCTGCGGCGGCTCCGTCGGACAAGCTGCCGGCGGCGGTGGCGATGCGGGGGCTCCATGATTGATCGCGTGCTGGATGGCCGGGCGCTGACGCCGGACAGCTTCGACTGGCGGTTTCTCGGATTGATCGCCTCGATCCTGTCGTTGGGGGTGCTGTCGATCTACAGCGTCACCTCCGTCCAGACGGTGACCGGCACGCCGATCTATCTGAAGCAGATGGCCTGGATTGCGATCGGGTGCGTGGCCTTCGTGGCCATGCTCGTCGTGGATTACCACAAGATTTCACGGCTGGCGTATATCCTCTATGCGCTGTTGCTTGTCCTGCTGGTCATCGTGCTGGTGGCCGGTAAGACCAGCCGCGGGGCGCAACGGTGGATTCCCATCGGGCCGTTCGTATTCCAGCCGTCCGAGTTCGCCAAGCTGGTGCTGGTCCTGACGCTGGCCACCTACTACACCAGGAGCCCGCGGCAGGGGTGGATGCAGCGGGTGGTGCTGCCGGGACTGATCATGCTGCCGGGTCTGCTGCTGATTCTCAAACAGCCCGATCTTGGCAGCGGACTCAGCTACCTCTCGATTTATTTCTCGATGCTGCTGGTGGTGGGCATGCGGTCCAAGGCGATGGGCACGCTGCTGCTGTTCGCCGTGATGCTGTTCCCCTTCGCCTGGGAGCTTGTCTGGGGCTCGCTCCACGACTACCAGCGCGAGCGGATCATGACTTTCGTGGACCCCGCCTACGACACGGGGGGCAAGGGCTATCATGGCTTGCAGTCGCGCATTGCGATCGGGTCGGGAGAACTGCTGGGCAAGGGCTTGCACGGAGGGACACAGAGCCAGTTGAAGTTTCTTCCGGAGGGCCACACGGATTTCGTCTTCGCGGTGTTTGCCGAGGAATGGGGGTTTCTCGGCGTGCTGGTGCTGTTGGGGTTGTTTGCGGGATTGATCTGGCTGTCGCTGGAAATTGCGCTGAAGGCAAAGGACATGCTGGGCGCACTGCTGGCCGCCGGGCTCATCGCCATGCTGGCCTTTTGCCTGGTGATCAACATCGGCATGACGGCCGGGCTGTTTCCCATCGTGGGCATCCCGCTCCCGCTGATGAGTTATGGAGGCAGTTCCACCGTGGCCACGATGGCGGCGCTGGGACTGCTGCTGAACATTAAACGACGGCGGTTAACGCTGTTCTATTAGGGCGCGCTCAGTGGAGCGTGTTTTGTCGGTTGTGCCTGTTGAGCCCGTTGTGTCTGTAACGAACCTAACGGGCCAAACAGGCTGAACGGACTCAACGTCCGTTCCGAGAAGGAGAAGATATGGGACAAGAGATTGCAATCAGTGTCACGCGGGAAGAAACCCGCGTGGCGGTGTTGGATAACGGCGTGATGACGGACTTGTACGTGGATCGCGCCAAACAGAAGGACTTTGTCGGCAACATCTATATCGGCCGGGTCGTCAAAGTATTGCCGGGCATGCAGGCGGCGTTCATCGACATCGGGATGGACAAGGCGGCTTTTATGCACGTGTCCGACCTCTCGCTCGAGACGGAGGCCGGCGACACGCTGATGGACAGCGAGGACGACGACAAGGGCGGCGAAATGCCGAAGCCCCGCCGCCAGTCGGCGCAGCCCATCGAGGCCCTGCTGAAGGAAGGGCAGGAACTCATGGTGCAGATTTCCAAGGGGCCGATCGGGACCAAGGGGCCCCGTGTGACGACCTATGTCTCGCTGCCGGGGCGGTCTCTGGTGTTCATGCCCGGCGTCGAACACGTGGGCGTCTCCCGGAGGATTCCCAGGGACGAGGAGAGGGCCAGGCTCAAGGAAATTGTGAAGCGGCTCCGCCGGCCCGGACACGGATACATCGTGCGGACGGTGAGCGAGGGGGTCAAGGAGGAGGATTTGCGCTCGGACGTCGAATTCCTGGAAGCCCTCTGGGAGGACGTGCTGAAGAAACGGGAGCATGGGGCATCTCCGAATCTGCTGCATGCCGACTTGTCCCTGACCTTCCGGGTCGTCCGGGACCTGTTTTCGAAGAAAGTCGACCGGCTGCTGATCGATGTGAAGGAAGAATATGAAGCGGTCCGGGACTTCGTGCGCCGGTTCCTGCCCGATCAGGTTTCCCGTGTCCACTATTTCAATCGCGAGGAGAGCCTGTTCGATCATCTCGGTATCGAAATGGAAATCGCCCGCGCGCTCAGCCGGAAGGTCTGGCTGAAATCCGGCGGCTATATCGTGGTGGACCATACCGAGGCCATGACGGTGATCGACGTGAACACCGGCCGTTTCGTCGGCAAGCGCGATCAGGAGGAGACGATCCTCAAGAACAATCTCGAGGCGGTCAAGGAAGTCGCCTACCAGATCAAGCTGCGGGGGATCGGCGGCATCATCATCATCGATTTCATCGACATGGAGCGGGAAAAGAACCGGGACCGTGTCTACCAGGCGCTGGTGGACGCCATGGCCGGCGACAAGGCGCGCACGCGCATTTCCCGCATCTCCGATCTGGGGCTGATCGAAATTTCACGCGAGCGTGTGCGGGAGGATTTGCTGCGCACCATGTCCCAGCCCTGCCACTATTGCGAGGGACGCGGGTACACCAAATCCCCGACGACCGTGGCCTACGAAATTTTCCGCGAGCTCAGGCGGTTGGGCGATATGGGAGACGAGCGGACGATCATCGTCGGCGTGCATCCGGGCGTTGCCGAACTGCTCGATGGCGAGGAATATGGCGGTATCGAGATGCTGCAGCGCGAACGCCAGGCTAAGCTCATCGTGAAAGCGGATCCGACGCTGCACCTGGAGCAATATGACATCGTCACCCTCTAGCGAGAAGATGGAGAGGACTGTGGCCTCGCTCCGGCCGTGGTTTGTGCTGCGCGCGGTGCCCGGGATCGGCGATGCGCTGCTGTGCCGTCTTGCGCAGTCCCTTGGTTCTCCGGACGCCGTGTTGCATGCGTCGCAGGATGAATTAACGCAGGTCGATGGCGTCAGTCCCGAGTTGGCGAAGGCGGTCCGCCAGGGTCCTGGCACCGGGGACCTGCAGGCGATCGACCGTGAACTCAAGGCGCTCGAGCGGCTGCCGGTCCGGGTGCTGACGTTTCTCGATGCGGATTATCCGGCCCGCCTGAGGACGATCCATGATCCGCCGCCGTTGCTTTCCGTGAGCGGCGCGCTCGACGACTCCGATCATCATGCTGTGGCCGTCGTCGGCACGCGCCATATGACGCCGGCCGGACGCGTGGTGACCGAACAGTTGAGCCGCGGACTGGCGTCGGCGGGGCTGACGGTTGTCAGCGGCCTTGCCCGGGGCATTGACGGGGTGGCGCACCGGAGCGCGCTGGAGGCGGGAGGGCGCACGATCGCCGTCCTCGGATGCGGCATCGACCGCACCTATCCGTCGGAACATCTGTCGCTCAGAAAAAAGATCGAGGAGCAGGGAGCCGTGCTGTCCGAACTGCCGCTCGGCGCCTATCCGCATGCGTACCATTTCCCGAAGCGCAACCGCATCATCAGCGGGCTCTCGCTCGGCGTCGTGGTGGTGGAGGCGGCGCCGCTAAGCGGATCGCTGATCACGGCGCGCCTGGCGGCCGAGCAGGGCCGCGAGGTCTTTGCGGTTCCCGGCACGGTGCAATCCGAGCAGAGCCGCGGGACGAACGGCTTGATCAAGCAGGGGGCGAAGCTCGTGGAAACGGTCGAGGACATCCTCGACGAATTATCGTCCCAGTTCGAGCCGTCGTTCCGGGCGCGGATGCAGGACCGTCAGGCGGACTTGACGCGTGCGGTACAATCAGGGAGGCTGTCGCTGGACAAGGATGAAGCGACGCTCTACGCGGCGTTGTCGTTCGAGCCGCTGCACATCGACGAGTTGATCGCAAAGACGGGCCTGCCGGCGGCTTCGGTGTCGGGCCTGCTGCTGTCGCTGGAGCTGAAAGGCGCCATTCGTCAGCTCCCCGGACAATCGTGCATGCGTGTGTGAAATGTGGAGAAACTTGAAAATATGCCGATAGCGGTATATATGTCAGACCCTGTCAGTCGCACAGTGAACCTTCATCCGCGCACGAGTCCCAATGGCTAAATCACTCATCATCGTCGAGTCTCCGGCCAAGGCGAGGACCATCACAAAGTATCTCGGACGGGGATACACCGTGATGGCGTCGGTTGGCCACGTGAAGGACCTGCCGACCAGCAAGCTCGGCGTGGATCTCGACAACGACTTCAAGCCGCACTACGTGACGATCAAGGGCAAATCGAAAGTCCTCGCCGACATCAAGAAGAAAGCCGGAGAAGTCGACAAGGTGTTTCTGGCGCCCGACCCGGATCGGGAAGGAGAGGCGATCGCCTGGCACATTGCGGAGGAGCTGGTAGACAAGTCGAAGGGCAAATCCAAGGGGAAGGGCAAGGCGCCCGAGCAAAAAGTTTTCCGCGTGCTATTCAACGAGATCACCGAGACCGCGATCAAGCGCGCCCTGCAGTCCCCCGGCCAGATCGACATGAAGCTGGTGCAGGCGCAGCAGGCGCGCCGCATTCTGGACCGCATCGTCGGCTACCAGGGCAGCCAGTTGCTGTGGAAGAAGGTGCGCCGCGGGTTGAGCATGGGACGGGTGCAGTCCGTCGCCGTCAAGCTGATCTGCGATCGCGAGAAGGAGCGGGAGGCGTTTCGCGCAGAGGAGTACTGGTCCATCACGGCGACGCTGGCCGGGAAAAACCCTCCGGCCTTCGAAGCCAAGTTGCAGAGCATGAACGGCAAGGAAGCGGTGGTCCCCTCGCAACAGGTGGCGGAGGGCATCGTCGCCGATGTCCGGGGGAAGAATTTTGTCGTTCAATCCGTCGAGCGGAAGGAAAAACGCCGCAATCCGGTTGCGCCGTTCATCACGAGCCGTCTGCAACAGGATGCCTCGCGCAAACTGCGTTTCTCGGCCAAGAAAACCATGACGCTGGCCCAGCAGCTGTACGAGGGTATGGAAATCGGAAAAGAGGGCCCCACCGGACTCATCACCTACATGAGAACCGATTCCACCCGCATTTCGAACGAGGCGGCGGACGAAGCGCGCCAGCTGATCCGCGACCGGTTCGGCGCGGAGTATCTGCCGGCGACCCCGAACGTCTATAAGACCCAGAAGGCGGCGCAGGAGGCGCACGAGGCGATCCGTCCCACATCCGTCGGGCGCGATCCGGAATCCGTGAAACAGTACATGGAGCGGGATCACTACCAGCTCTACAAATTGATCTGGAACCGGTTTGTCGCCTCGCAGATGGCTCCGGCCGTGCTGGAAGTCACCCGCGTGGACTCCGCTCCCCAGGGCACGCGCCAGGCGTACATCTTCCGCGCCAACGGCACCGTCGTAAAATTCCAGGGGCATCTGGCGGTGTATATGGAAGGGAAGGACACCGAGGGCGAGGAACCGGCCCGCAAAACCGAGCAGGAATCAGAAGACGACTCCGCGCGTCAGCTGCCGGTGCTGGAAGAAGGAGAGTCCCTCCGGCTGGTGGGACAGGAAGGCCAGGTCGAGGCCGGTCTTTCACCCAAGCAGCATTTTACCCAGCCGCCCCCCCGGTATAACGAAGCGCTGCTGATCAAGGAACTGGAAGAAAAGGGCATCGGCCGGCCTTCGACCTATGCCGCGATCATTTCCACGATCCAGGATCGTAAATATGCGGAGAAGATCGAGGGCCGCTTCATCCCGACGGAAACCGGACGGACCGTAAACGATTTTCTCGTCAAGGGATTCCCGGACATTCTCAACACGGACTTCACCTCCTTGATGGAGAAGGAACTCGACGAGGTGGAGGAGGGCGGTAAAGCCTGGGTGACGGCGGTCAGGGATTTCTACGACCCGTTCCTCAAGGACCTGGAAAAAGCGAAAGACATCGCCGGTCCCAAGGATATTGTCGAGCCTCCGACGAACATTCCGTGCGAGAAGTGCGGACGGATGCTGGAGATCAAGTGGGGGCGGAACGGAAAGTTTCTGGCCTGCCCGGGCTACAAGGAGGATCCGCCCTGCAAGAATACGCAGAATTTCGAGCGGCTTCCTGACGGCACGATCAAGATCGTGGCCAAACAGGACATGACGACCGACGAGAAGTGCGAGAAGTGCGGCTCGCCGATGGTCATAAAAGTCGGACGGTTCGGAAAGTTCATCGCCTGCTCGGCCTACCCGGAATGCAAGACAACCAAGGCGATCCCGCTCGGCGTCAAATGCCCGCAGGACGGCGGCAACCTCGTCCAGAAGCGGAGCAAAAAAGGCCGCACTTTCTATGCCTGCGCCAATTATCCCAAGTGCGAATTCGCCCTCTGGGACCGCCCGGTCAACAAAGCCTGCCCGAACTGCCATGCGCCGTTTCTGATCGAGAAGATCAGCAAGCAGGCTGGCAACAGCGTCCAGTGCCGCAATCAGGACTGCGGCTACAAGGAAGCCAGCTAAACCGCTCGATCCTTCGACATCCTTCTGCCCCCATCCAGCGGTCAATAATTTATGCTTGACAGGAAAGTCCTTGGCGTCTATAGTAATGATAATAGTTCTCAATATCTAGCATGGTGAACGAAGGCGCTATGTACGTCTGTTTGTGCCGAGGCATTACGGAGGGCAGGGTCAAGCAATTGGGGAGGGATGGGGTGGTATGTCCCAAAGCTCTCGCCTGCGAGTTGGGCATCAACGAGCCCGGCTGCTGCGGGCGCTGCCTGAAAAATATTGGATCGATTGCTGCCCTTGCGGAAACTGAACTTGTGACACCTACCTCTATGACGCGTTGACCACCAGTCTGGTTCGTGCTTAGATTGCACTGGTTTTCTCTGAACAAGGAACAAATCGCCCTCAGGCGTCTCTCGCAACTCCAGAAAAGGAAGGACTTATATGAAGGCCAAGGAAGGGATCGTCGATTTGCTGAACAAGGTTCTGACGGTGGACCTGACGGCCATCAATCAGTATTTCGTGCACGCCAAAATGTGTGAGAACTGGGGCTATGAGCGGCTTCACCATAAGGTGCGCGAGCGAAGCGTTGACGAGATGAAGGACGCGGAAACGTTGATCGAGCATATTCTCTATCTGGAGGGCGTGCCGAATATGCAGCGGTTGGGTACTGTGAATGTTGGGGAGACGGTGCCCGAGCAACTCAAGCTGGATCTGAAAGCCGAGCAGGATATGCTCAAGATTTTAAGCGATGGAGTGGCTCACTGCACGAAGGTCGGGGACTACACAACTCGGCACATGTTTGAGGATATGGCAAAAGACGTGGATGCCCATATTGATTGGATCGAGACCCAACTAGAGACGATTAAACAAGTCGGGATCGAGAATTATCTGAGCGAACAGATCAAAAAAGAAGGATCCTAGTCTGGAGGCACTGAGGCGGCCTCCACCCTGGGTTCCCAGATCTTCCCCTTTATCTCCCGATGTGGACGCTGGTTCAGTGCGCGCGCCCTTCCATCTTGCCGCATGCGCTTTCGCGTGAGTCGTGACGCACGGCGGCGGTCGTGATCCTCAAACCGCAGCGGGGGCATTCCCATATCCACCCCATATGCAGCAATGGCGTGACGCGACAATGGCGGCAAACCGGAAATTGTGGCATCTTGACCCGTTCCCTCATTGATATCTCCTCATCGTATTAAATAAACGGGCGGGGGGAAGGAGGAACAGGACCCCCCGCCCATCGGAGCGG
>Ga0209541_10017558_pt1 | contig 10452 bp, 16 predicted proteins | sample RifCSPlowO2_01_FD_184027 | JGI IMG/M metagenome (GOLD analysis project Ga0209541, IMG submission 184027) | Groundwater microbial communities from Rifle, Colorado - Rifle CSP2_plank lowO2_0.1 (SPAdes) (version 2) | ecosystem: Environmental > Aquatic > Deep subsurface > Groundwater | place... | reverse complement strand
TGACCCCACCTCAATCCTCCCCTTACTAAGGGGAGGAGGAACTCAATCCAAGTCAGATACTTATGCCCTTACTCGCTCTTTAAAAGGCCTACGCGAGGCGGGATTGGTGGAAAGCGTGTCCTCTGGGCAAAATGACTATGCGCGCCTCACTCGCGAGGGTAAACGCAAAGCCGCGAGCATAAAGCTTGAAGGCGGAAATACCCTCGTAAACCCGAGCTGGGACAGCAAGTGGCGCATCATCCTCCTCGACCTCCCCGAATCGCGCAAGAGCGAAAGAGAATCCCTCCGCTACCTCCTGAAAAAAGCCGGATTCGTACTCCTCAAAAATTCCGCATGGATCTCGCCATACCCGTTTGAACACCTCTTTGGAAATATAAAAAAAGACCTCGGCATGAAGTCTGAAATGATGATAGTAGTGACCGAATCCTTGGATGAAGAAACAGAAAAAGAATTTTTGAAATCTTTCGGGAAATAAAAAACGAAATAGTAAGATAAATTAAAGAAATCAAATCTTAACAGACTTTGCGATAGCAGAGCTTGTTAAGATTTAGCTGGGTAGGGCTTGGCTAACTTAAATGTTTTAATTGAATCTTTAAGACCGATCTCTTTCACATAGTCTATAAATTCCTTTGGTAGTGGTGAAGGGCCAACCCATGCGCTTTTTTGGATCATAATGTATTTGAATTTTTTAAGGTGCCAGCGAAACCATTCCCGCTCCCCTTTCCTATTTTCGGATATGTCGAACATGACCAGTAAATTTCTAGCCACTGTTTTTTCTGTAAACGGATTTTGAAATTGCTTTAGTGAATCATATTTTTTCTTTGCATAAGCTTTCCCTTCCCGCGTCAGATACCAGCCCTTTTCCGTATCTATATTTATGAATCCACTTTTTCGCATGCGTGACAACGTAACATCAAATGCGTTTCTAGATACATTTTTAAATTGCGGTAAATAAAAGATGTTGGTTCTTATGCCTGTGTAATTAAGTGATTCATTGGGAGTATACGATTTTTCGCCTAAAATATTCAGGATTGTATTTATTATAGAATTTTTCTCTTTAACCATAACTAAAGAAATTATATAAAATTATTACAATCTTAACAAGCTCTGCTATCGCTGAGTATGTTAAGACTTGTTTTTTGAGTAATGATTTGAGTAAGGACTCCCCTTGCTCAAAAGTTACTTCTTCCCTTTTATCCACCACTTTTTTATATATGGCAGGGATTGGAATTATAGAAAATATCCGAGCGTCGGCACGAGGGCGTTTATGAACGGATGTTCGTTTTTTATAACGAGAAGCAAAAGCACAGCGAGGACATACGTCATAGCCAAAAGCGAAAGAGTCCATAATTATTGAGTAAAATTATTTTTTTATTTTTGTTTCAATTTTATCTAATCGATCAAGAATGTCCTTTTGTTGATTAAAACCCTCATTAACTATTTTTGAATTTAAATCAAGAATCTTATTCTCTTTGTATATTGTTGAATGAAATCTCCAACTATCAACAACCAGTCCTGCTACCATAAATAACATTGTTAAGAATCCTATCAAAAGAGCCCCTATAACAAAAGTCATTATCCAGCTGAAAGATTTTTTAATTTCACCGATCTCTTCTCGCACAACTTTTACTGAATCAAGATATGGATCAGAAATTTTAATTTGTAGTTCATCTTTGGCCATATATACCAGTGATTACAAATATGTCGTTATCAATTTGCACTTCAAAATCTCGACCTTGGTACTGAGAAAGGTCCAATCCAGCAAAAGTGACACCGCTACCGAAACGGGCTCCTGGACCTATTGTGACGCCACCAATCCGAACCCTCTGTCTTGGTTCGAAAGATCCATCAGAATTGGTTATAAAAATTGAATTAAATGTAAGTCTTGCCATATACAATATATATTAATTAACAAAACAATTAACAAAATTCTTCATGTAGGAAGAAATATCTTGATTAGTTACTTGTAAATCATCTATAGGATAATGTCGTGCTTTTTCAAACATGACTGCAATATCATTACATTTTTTCATTTTACTCGGGACATGAAAATTTTGATACCAAATTAAATACCCTATCCCAGCCACAGATAACAACAAGAGTAATTTAATAGTTTTATTTTCCATATTGTTTATTATATCATACTTATATAAATTTACCCCTTACATCCAAATACATTCACTCGCGCCGGTCGGATTGTTTTAGCACCGATCTTGTACCCTTTTTGAATAAGCGAGGCTATTGTATTGTCTTTTGATTTGTCTTCAGTCGCGATCGTTTCTATCGCCTCATGGATATTCGGATCAATAGTCTGCCCGACTTGCGCGGGCACTTCGGCTATGCCGTTATCTTCGAGTGCTTTGAGAATTTGCTGATGAATGTATTCAACGCCGGTGCGCCAGTTTTTGTCTACCTTTTCCCATGCTTCTTTATTTGAAAATGCCATGTCGTACGCATCGAGCGCAGGCATGAGGTCGTATGCAAAATTTTCTTTTGCCACCACAAGCATTCTGTCAGTCCGAGCATTTTCGTCCTTTTTGAAATTTTGAAAATCCGCTCGCTCTCTTTGCCAGCTGGTCAGATACTCCTGTTTTTCTTTTTGAGCTTCTTTGAGGTCTTTGCGAATCTTTTTCAGGGTTGCTTTGAGATCCTCTTCCCCATCGTCATTGTATACGAATTCCTCAACGGTCGTATCGTCTTCCATAGGATCCATTTCAGTCGCTTCTTGCCCTAAACTTGCTTGCAATGAGCTTGTTGAATCTGCTGAAGGGTCAGCTTCATTTATTTTGCTTTCTTCGTCTGACATGCAGGCATTATAACATGTATTTGCGAATATGAAAATATATGGTAGTGTTTGAGTAATTCACCCTTCCTTAATAAAAAAATTAAAAGTGCGGTGTCAGCACTATAATCACTGACAAAAGAAAAATGAAAACAATTTACATTGGCTCGGACCATGGTGGTTTGGAGTTGCGACAAGAAATTTTAATATACCTGATGCGTCATGGGTATAATGCATTAGATCAAGGCACCTTTGAAATTGGTGCCGTAGATTACCCAAAATATGCACAGATGGTCTCTATTTCTGTTGCAAAAGACGCTGGAAGTTTTGGCATCCTGATTTGTAAATCAGGAAATGGGATGACCATAACTGCAAATAAAAAGCACGGTATTCGTGCCGTGTCTTATATAGACAAAGAAAGAGTTGTGTTGGCGAGACAACACAATGATGCAAATGTAATCTGTTTTGGAGCTGGATACATCACATCTGAAAAGGCGATAGAAGCAATAGCTGCTTTTATTGAAACTCCTTTTTCAAATGAAGAGCGTCACCAAAATAGGATTCTTCAGATTGAATCTGCTGAAGAACTTCAAAAATCAATGCTTGGACCAGAAATCCTTTTTGCATTAGGTTGCCTACTTTTAATTGTAGGATTATTTTCATTTAATTCTCATTCGTGGATTTCTTCCTTGTTGAGAATTATTGCCATATTTGGTGGTGCCATATATGTAGCTACCTGGAGCTATAAATATGCTATTTTTTCTTATTTAGAGAAACATAAAACATAAAATATTTTTAAAACAAAAAGGCTTCAGAGTTTTCTGAAGCCTTTTTATATTATCTTTTTGGTCACAAGTTACTAAGTCTGCTCGGGTGAAATACACACTGCGCGGACTAAGTACTCGCGACCCCGCCTCGCCGTCGTAAGCGACATGGCTGTGGCCGTCAAAACGAAACAAGAGCCACGCAGGTGGCTCTTGTTATTATCTTTTTGACCATTTCGGTGCCTTTCGAGCTTTTTTGAGACCAAATTTTCGGCGTTCCTTCATGCGAGGGTCTCTTTTTAGGAAACCAAGCTTCTTAAGTTTTGTGTGAAGTTCTTCGTCGTAGGTATTGAGACATCGTGAAATAGCGTGTCTGACGGCTTCTGACTGAGAGTGAATTCCTCCGCCTTGCACCTTTATTGTTATTTCAAATTTTGTAGTGATCTTGTTCTTTGTAAAAGGATCGCTTACGATAGTCTGAAGGTCTACGGTTTTGAAATAATCCGCAACATCCTTGTCGTTTACAATCGTAGACATCTTTGAAGCCTCCTTAATACGAGCGCGGGCTACGGAAGTTTTCCTTCGGCCAACGGCTTCAATGTATGCTTTCTTTTTTGCTGGTTCTTTTTTTGTGATAGTGTCTTCGGACATGTGATTATTCTTTTACTGTTAATTTCTTCATACGTGGCTTGTGAAGCTTGTTTTTTGGCATCATGCCTGCTACTGCCCACCTTAGGATCTCGGCGTAGCCCTTTTTTGCCAAAAGGAGTTCCAGCTTTTCCCTCCTAAATCCTCCAGGGTATCCTGAATAAAATTCGTATTCTTTCGTAGTTTTTTTTGCTAAAGGAATTTTCATTTTGCTTGCGTTTTCTACCAAGACCTTTTCAGCACCGGCTTTGTTTTTCCTAAATGCCGGAGTCGTCTTGCCCATGAGTAAAGAAGCAATACTGGATGCGGTTCTGCCGAGGCTCTTTCCTGCTGCGTCTATTTTTATTGTGTTTTCTGTGTTCATATTATTTAAATTAAATGAATTCTATTATGGACATCGGGCTTCCGTCTGAAAGTCGGCTTGGTAATTTTGTAATTCGGGTGTATCCACCTTTTCGGTCAGCGTATTTTGGAGCAAGTATTTCAAAAAGCTTTTTCATTGCACGTGTGTTATTGTACAGTCCTGAAAGTACAAGCTTTTTTGATGCTAGGTCGTTCTTTTTTGCTCGAGTGACAAGCTTTTCTATCATTGGGCGAAGCTCTTTTGCCTTTGCGCCGCTAGTCTCTATCTTTTCTTTTGTGATCATCGAAAGAACCAAACCCTTCATAAGTGCGCTTCTTAGGTTCTTTGTTCTGCCGAATTTTCTGTTTGAATTATCGTGTCTCATAGTTTTATTTTAAAATTATCCCAAAATCACCGAGCACCTTTTTAATCTCTTGAATACCTTTTTCTCCAATACCTTCTATTTCTAGCAAATCCTCTTCTTTTTTCCTAGCAAGACCTCCAATAGTCCTGATGTTACTTGCTGAAAGAGCATTTAAAGTCCTCGAAGAAAAGGTTAAACTATCAATACGAGTTTTTAAAACCTCAGACATTTCATCTTTATTTTCTTCATTTTTACTAGACTCTTTTTCTGATAATTCCTCACCTTCTGTTTTAGGAATCTCTTTTGTTTTTTTGTCCGTATCTCTATTTAGAATTGCTTCAAGTTGATTTATCATTATTTCTACTGAACTCATCATGGCATCCCTTGGAGCAATCGTGCCATCAGTTTCAATAGTGATACGTAGTCTATTGTGATCTGTTTTATCTCCGACACGCATATTTTCAACCTCATAATTTACTCTTCTAATTGGACTAAAAATAGCATCTACAGCAATAGCTCCAATTTCTACTTTATTTTTTTGTATTGATTCTTTTGAAACAAAGCCCAAACCTTTTTCAACAGTAATATCAATATCTAGCTCTGCATTTTTACCAGTTAGTTCAGCAATATATGAATCACCATTCATAACCTCTACTTGACCAGTAGTCTTTATCATAGAAGCTGTAATCACTTTAGGTCCCTTAATTGAAAGAGAAACATGTTGAGGTTCACTGGAAGCCATTTTAAATCTTACTTTTTTTATATTAAGAATCATAATGATAACATCCTCCTTCACACCCTCTATGGTAGAAAATTCATGACTGACCCCGTCGATTTTTACCATCGTTACAGAAACTCCAGGCAATGAGGATAATATTATTCGGCGTAGAGAATTTCCCAATGTATGACCATACCCGGGGGCTAGACCATCTATCTCATATATACCCTTTGCTCCTTCTTCCAAAACTATTCTTGGTTTACTTGGCAAAATTATATTAAAATCAGACATATGCTTTTAAAAAATTATTATTAAAAATACTTAAAATTAAAACTTAAAAATAAAATTATCGGCTGTAAAACTCCAGTACAGTGTTTAGGTCTATAAATGATTCCTGGTTTTTTGGAAGGCCTGTTACACTTGCTTCCAATTTTTCCATATCAAGCTTTAGCCATTCTGACCCCGGATAATTTTCAAGCCTTTTTGCAACATCTGTAAATAAAACGCTTTTTTTGCTTCCCTCTCTTACTTTGATGATATCACCGACTTTTAGTCTGCAAGAAGGAACGGTAGATTTATGACCATTTACGATAAAGTGACCGTGTGACACCATTTGTCTTGCAAGGGCTCTTGTATGAGCCAATCCCATTCGATAGACAGCATTATCCAAACGTGATTCAAGTTTTTCATGTAATTTATTTGCTGGAATTGCGCCTCTAGTTTCAAGAGATTCATTTACATAATTCGAAAGTTGTTTTTCTGTAATGCCATACGAATATCTTATTTTTTGTTTTTCAATAAGCTGAACTCCATAATCAGAAAGAGCCTTTGGTCTCTTGGTAGAAGCTTTTGTGTGGCGGGCTTGTGAAGCAACAAATTGCCGAGTTTGACATTTGTCATAAACTCCAGCTCCCAATCTCCTTCCAATTTTAAATTTAGGTTTTCTTATCATTTGATTTTTTGTAATTTTAAACTTTAATATATTTTATCATGATTAGCTTTGTATAAATGTTCCATTAGCTTTGTATAAGTGTGCCCTTAAACTCGTCTTGGTTTCTTTGGTTTTGGGCCATTGTGTGGAACCGGTGTCACATCTCTGACTCCTGTAAGCTCAAAACCATGAGCCATAAAAGATCTAATGGCTGGTTCTCTACCTGAACCAACCCCTTTTACAATTACATCGAAATCTTTAATTCCAAGATTTTTTGCTTTTTCACCAATAATATCCCCAATTTTTCCAGCCGCAAAAGGTGTACCCTTTTTTGCACCCCTAAATCCAAGTGATCCTGAAGAACTCCAAAATACAGCATTTCCACTTTTGTCTGTAAATATAACTTTTGTGTTATTGAAAGTAGCATGAATATGTAAAGTGCCGGAGATTATTTTTTTCTTCGGTAATCTAGCTTCAGTGGGAGTTTTTGCTTCTAATCCCTTTGAATCTAGAGTTTCTTCTTTAGTTTTTACAATTTTAATTTTACCCATGATTTTGTTTTTTAAAACTTTCTATTTCAACCTTACAACTTATCGATTATGTCTTACTTTCTTTTCTTCTTCCTGATGCCATTGTTTTTCGGACATTTCCTCTAAGCGTTCTTGAATTCGTTTTAGTTCTTTGCCCTCGTAATGGTAATTTTTTAGTGTGTCTCCCACCCCTATATGATTTTATATCTTTTAGTCGTTTTATGTTTGAAGAAATTTCTCTTTTTAAGTTTCCTTCAATTTTCATAATTTCAACAATTTTTCTTATAGCGTTTTCTTCATCTGTTGTTAAATCCTTAGTTTTTTTTTGGGTATCAACTTTTGCCTGTTTTAATATTTTTTTAGCAGTAGAAAAACCTATACCATAAAGGATGGTTAGGCCTCTTTCTAAAATTTTTTCATTTGGTATTGTTATTCCAGAAATTCTCATTTTATTGTTTCTGTTTATGTTTAGGTGTAGAACAAACAACTCGGAGATGTCCTTTTCGTAATACGATTTTGCATTTTGTACACATTTTCTTTACACGTGCTCGTACTTTCATAAAATAAACAGCTAAAAGGCATCCCTTAAGCTGGTTTTGATATAATAACTTATAATCTAAAAAAATGCAAGTATTTCAATGCTTTTAAAAATAATGGTCAAAATCCATTAAAATCTCTTAGAGATTCTGCCTCTTTCACCATATCCATCAATTACTATTTCTACCTTATCTCCAATCAGTACTTTTATTCTATGCATCCTCATTTTACCCGATAAATATGCCAGCATTTCGCTGTCGTCTTTCAATTTTATTTTAAACAAAGTATTTGGAAGAGCCTCTATTACAGTGCCTTCTATCATTTTTGTTTTTGGATCAGGATTTTTCATGCAAGTCTTTTGTTTTTATAGAATATCAATTTTTAACAGAAAGGTCAATCGTCTCGTTTGTATTTATTATTTTTATTTTATTTTTGTCGCTCGGAAAAGATCTGACCCAGAATGGTCGAAGAGATATTTCCGATGAGCTTATGTTTGGAAACGATGAGAGCACTGCTTGAAATTCGGATTTTTTTCTATTTACCAAAAGGTCTGTCAATTTTTCCAAATCTATCAACCAGACGATGTCTACTGCTCCAGTAAGGCTAAATGTTATATTCATAGGAAATTCTGATACATTCTGGACAGGTTGACTTGTAAGAGCAAAAGTAAGACCCCTGATCTGAGGTATATTTACATCTGATCCGTCATATTGTGAAAGAACTTTACCGGATATGCTTTTTGTCAGCTGTTTTTCTTCAAAAATAAATGCGTACATTGTAGCTTTGATAGACGCAACACCAAAATCTCCTTCAGAAATGGTCGGGATGTTTACATTCTCGTCATAAAGATTTATAGCCCCGGGGTATAAAATATAATTTTTTGGTATTTGAGCAAGGGCTTGCTTCATGAGCTTTTCTTTTAGCGTAGCCTCAAGCTCAGTCTTCGTATCTTTATTTGTACTAGCATCAAGAGTCCGGACTTCCCCATTTATTCCGCCCACTATATCTGTTTTGGATCTTCCATAAAATTTGTCATATTTTGGTGTTCCTTTAAATCCTACGATCTTGAAGTCCGTCATAGGCGAATTGTATTCCTCGCCAAACTCTTTTGCATGTACACTTATCTCTACTGACCCGGGCACAGCACCTTTGGCACCTGGTATTGTCACTGGCACATCGGTCATATATATTTTGCCGTTTGTCGCTTCAAGTCTTGTTGCTATCGTGAGCCTTTGCGGAGATTCGCTGTATGCATTGTATAAAACGACAACACCGGTAGCCTTTTGCTGCAATTTCTTTTTTTCTCCTGCTGGAACATTTTTTGAAACTTCCCCACTAAATACCATTATTTGAAAAGGGAGAGTGTCTTCTGATACCCCATCCTTTGTCGCCATAAACGATTCGTCAATTGTAAAATTTTGTTTCTTTGGATGCACTGTGACTATGGCTTTTTCAAAAAGACTTGAAATAGCAATTATTAAAAAAAGTAGAGATACTGCAACCAAAAACCAAATCAGAAATCTTGAATTTGCGCTATTTATTTTTCCTCCACTTGATCTTTCAAATTCTTTTATAAAAATATCCCGAGATGATATTGTCCTCGTCTGTTCTTTGGTCTTTTCGAGCGTGTTTGATTCATTAGTTTTTTTCTTTTTTTTTATTATATCCATTAACATATTTCTAGCCATAATATTTATTTTTCATATAAATTACTGATAAAAATAGATTCGAGCATAATAAAGGAATTGTCTGTATTGTTCCCAGCAAACCATTTTGACAATAAACTGCTTTTAAGAACAACGACATCAAATTTCTTTTCACTAAGCGTGTATTGACTAAATTCTTCATTTAATACAAGTTCAGAAAATAATTTTGCAACGTCATCATCTAAAGTGATTATAATTTTCTCTGGAATCAACAAATAATTTGAAAGATTTACAAGTGATTCTTGAAAATGTTTCAGCCATTCCTTTCCAGCTGATAACATTATTGTATTAACTTTATTATTTATAATTTCATCTAGGCCATTGTTTTGCCACATAGATATCAAAGACTCAGCTTCTTCTGGGGTTTTGTATAAAGATTCCATGAGCCTTTTGATCATAAAATTTTTACCAAATGGAAAAGTTGTAGAGTCTGTTAAAACTTCATTTCTAACCAAAGAAATATCGGTAATTTCTCCTGCTATGTCTACAAATAAAAAACTTGGAGAATTGAAAAATAAATTTCTAAGCACTATAAATGATGAAAAATTAAATGAATGAAATTCAAATTTTCTACCACCAAGGTAATGATGTATCTTCTCCTCTATTTTTTCTAGAATATCCATAGGTGCAGAAGAGAGAAACATCGTAATTTCAGCTTCCATTATTTTTTTACCAACAGGTACTAATGTTTTATACCCATTAAGTTTTATTTCTATATTTTTATTTTCTATAATTTTTTTAATAACTAAATTTTCTTTTTTAAAATTTTCGAGTTCTCTTTCAGTCATTTCATTTAAAATTTTTTTAGTAAAAATAAATGGTACAGTTTTGCTTAATTTAGTATTTCTAATTTCATCAAAATGCCACGGTGATGCCAAAAAGACGTGAGTTTCTTTTGGAGAGCCAAGATGCGACCTGTTAAGTCTTTCCGAGGTTTCATCAAGGGCTTTTAGCATTAAATTAAAAAATCTTTCAAATTTAAAATCTTCCTGAAGTGAAATATTTGTTTGTTCTTGCCTCAGTACCTCTATTTTTGCATTATTTCCCTGCCGAGGAATTAATACAAGCGCTCCACTGACACTTCCCGATCCAATATCAAAAACAGCAATAAGGCCTCGTTTATTTTTTT
>Ga0209541_10017556_pt1 | contig 10454 bp, 14 predicted proteins | sample RifCSPlowO2_01_FD_184027 | JGI IMG/M metagenome (GOLD analysis project Ga0209541, IMG submission 184027) | Groundwater microbial communities from Rifle, Colorado - Rifle CSP2_plank lowO2_0.1 (SPAdes) (version 2) | ecosystem: Environmental > Aquatic > Deep subsurface > Groundwater | place... | reverse complement strand
GGAGGTTGTGTAACTTATACCGGAGACGAAGCGAGCAGGGATGCCTAATGAGCGAAGCATGGCAACGAGTAGAGATGTCATTTCATCACAAACACCTTTTTTGTTGTCAAGCACCCAGCTGGCTTTTTGGGAAGCAGACGCGGTGAGGGTATTTAAGTCGTATTCGACATTACTTTCAACCCAGTAGGCGATTTTAAAGACGACTTTGAATAAATCGTCTTCACTTTGAGCGAGTTGAGATGCTTGTTTGATTATCTTAGGATTGTTGGAATCAATGGTTGTTGTGGGAAGAGTGTAAGATTCGTAGCCTTTGATGTCAGTTGCGGAGAGGGGGAAAGATATTTTATTTTTTACTTGCAGGCGAGCGTATTTAGTTTGGACAATAGAGGTGTAGCCAAATTTTTTGGGTTCGATGATGCCGTCGTTCCAGGTGTAGAGGATACTATTGGTTTGAGGTTGGCCTTTACCCATATCAATAGATTTGAGGGTTTGGTAATTGTTTTCTTGCGGGTAGAGAAGCAATTGAGCGCTGGCTTGTTTGATTTTAGCATTGGGGGATTCTGGGATGAGGTTGAATCCACCTTCTATTTGAGTTTGTATGTCTAAAGCGTCGTAGCGGTAGAGGTTATCACCGGATTGAGCGAAAATGAGCGTGGAACAAAGAAGAGTAAACATAATAAAGATAGAAGTGAGAAGGATAGTTGGATTGGAATTGATTTTCATAGTATAATTACATTTTAGGTTAAAATATAAATGTTTGGTTATATATTTGATTACAATAGATAACAATAAGTCAAAAGGTTTAAAAGAATAGAGGATTTACTTGAATGAATGGCAATAGGTGTTTCTTTAGTTAATGAGTGGGGTTTCTTTGTGCATTTATTAGCATCGCTTGTTGCGGGAACGATTATTGGGGCGGAAAGAGAATGGAGGGGCAAAGATGCAGGTATAAGCACGCATTCGTTAGTTATAGGAGGTTCGATGCTGTTTACGTATCTTTCTATGGCAATGGATCCAAGTTCTCCTGCGAGAATTGCGGCGCAAATTGTGACAGGCGTTGGATTTTTGGGTGCAGGGATCATCTTGAAGACTAAACAAGGAACGGTATCAAATCTGACGACGGCAGCGAGTATTTGGTTCTCGGCGGCGATTGGAATGGCAATCGGGTTTGGCTGGTTTTTGATAGCAGGAATGGCGGTACTTTATGCGATACTTGTGCCAACAATACCGCGAGTTGAGAAACATAGCTTGCATAAATAATTTTACAGTGTGTAGAGTAGCAAAAACCTTATAAAACATCAATTCTTTTGAGGAAAGCATGGAAAGAGGGATAGCTTTATTGTCAGGTGGAATTGATAGCCCGGTTGCGATTCATCTAATGCAGAACCGGTTAGAGATTATTGCAGTGCATTTTCATCAGCAGCCGTTAACGGATGAGAAAGAGATTGAGAAAGTTAGGGAGCTGGTTAGAGTATTGGGTGTAGGAAAGGTGTATTTAATTCCGTTTACGTCGGTTCTGAAAGAGTTGGTGAGCAAGTGTGATCATAAAAATTATTATATTTTGTCTAAAATTGCGATGTTTCGCTGTGCGGAGATGGTGGCTAAAACAGAGGGGGCTTCTTATTTAATTACGGGAGAAAATTTAGGGCAGGTTTCAAGCCAGACGTTAAGTAATTTAACGACGATTACAAAAAATTTATCTCTGGAGATATTTAGGCCGGTACTTTCGTATGATAAAGAGGAGATTGTAAAAGTTGCTAAAAAAATTGGGACGTATGAGATTTCGAAAGGTCCTGAGATCTGTTGTTTACTTGGGCCAAAGTTTCCAGCGACGAGGTCGGATGCAGAGGAGATTAGAAAAGAGTTAGGGAATATTGATTTGGTGAAATTGTTAAACGAAAGTTTAAAAACGGCGGAGATTGTTTCATTCTAAAATGCCGGAATCAATTATACTTTATAATACGTTAAACCGAAAGAAAGAAGTGTTTGTACCTCTACACAAAGGAAAAGTGGGATTGTATACATGCGGTCCTACGGTGTATCATTATGCGCATATTGGTAATCTGCGAAGTTATATTTTTGAGGATGTTTTGAAGCGGATGTTACTGTTTAACAAATTGAAAGTTACTCATGTGATGAATATTACAGATGTGGGGCATTTGACTTCTGATGCGGATGAAGGTGAAGATAAGATGCTCAAAGGAGCGCGACGAGAGGGAAAGTCGGTGTGGGAGATTGCGGAGTTTTACACGCAGGCGTTTATGCAAGATGTTGCGAAATTGAATATAGTATCACCTTTGGTGGTTTGTAAAGCGACAGACCATATCAAAGAACAGATTAAGATGATACAGATGCTTGAGAAGAAAGGGTTTACCTATACTGCAGGGGATAATGTATATTTTGATACGTCTAAGTTAGATGATTATGGGAAATTGGCACGATTGAATTTGAATGCGAAATCGCAGGCGCGGGTGGAAAAAGATAGTCATAAACGAAATAGTCATGATTTTGTGTTATGGTTTACCAAGTCAAAATTTCAAGATCAAGAGATGAAGTGGCCGTCGCCGTGGGGTGTTGGGTATCCTGGGTGGCATATTGAGTGCAGTGCGATGGCAACGAAGTATTTAGGCGAACAGTTTGATATTCATTGCGGGGGAATTGATCATATTCCGGTACATCATACAAATGAGATTGCGCAAAGTGAAGCGGCGTTGGGTAAGAAGCCGTGGGTTTCGTTTTGGTTACATGGGGAATTTTTGGTTATACATTCAGGGGATAAGATGGCGAAGTCTGGGGAGAATTTTATTACGTTATCTACGCTTGAGAGTCGAGGGTTTGATGCGCTTGATTATCGCTATTTCTGCCTAGGTACGCAGTATCGTATGCCACTGATGTTTAGTTATGAAGCGATGGACGGGGCAAAGGTGGCGCGAAAGCGATTGAATGAGAAAGTGCTTGAGCTTAAAGAGCAAAAAAACAAGGATACGAAAATCCATAAAGATTTTCAGGAAAAATATCTCTTACAGTTTACGCAACAAATCAATGAAGATCTTAATACGCCGCAAGCGTTAGCGACGCTTTGGACAGTGATCAAAGATGAGAAGTTGACTGCTACAGATAAGTATTCGTTGATTTTGCAGTTTGATAAGATATTTGGGTTCAATCTCGGTTTGCTCAAAAAAGAAAAATTGGTTATTCCTGCTGCGGTGAAGAAATTGGCAGAAGAGAGATTGAAGGTTCGAGCGCAAAAAGATTGGAAGAGGTCAGATGAGTTACGTACGGCGATTCAGAAGTTGGGGTATACGATTGCGGATACAAAAGAAGGGTATGAGATTACGAAGGGGTAATAATGAAAAAGATAATTTCCTTAAACTAAAAAATAATTAAAAAATAAAAATTTACTTCTTTGATATTACTTTCTTCCACATCCAGATGATAGCGAGTATAACAAGTATCACTAAGCCTACTAGCAATATAGTGTATAATACTGCATAGATGCTCCACCAGCCGGTTGTTGAACCCATCATGCCGTATCCTGAATTTCCAAAGCCCATCATTGTTTTTCCTCCTGTTAATTTATTGTTATATCCGCTCATCATTCCTAATCCACTCATCATGCCAGAACCGTAGCCCATCATCATGCCCATGCCAAAAGAAGTATTTTCATTACAATAAAATCGTTTTGCCATCAATTGATGCATTTGATTTAGTTGGGCTGAGCCTTCGCCGCCGTGCATTTTATCCATTAGTTTATGGGCTTCTCCAGGGTGCATTTGTTCCATATAATATTCGCCAATGGATTCGAGTTGATCATCAGTTAATGATGCACAACTGATTTTGCTTTCGATTAATTTTTTACCTGCGGCTATCTCTTCTGGTTCTGATGCTGCAACTAGTGAGAGTACTAGCAGGAGTACACCCATCATACTTATTATCATTTTTTTCATCTGTTTCACCTTTTATTTCTTTTATTTCTTATTCTTCATTTATATTCTCATAAATTCACTAATATTACCATCTTTTGCTACGGCATAGATAACAAATGGTTCTTTTTTTGCTCCGGGCATTCCAGGGGAACCTGAAGGCATGCCAGGCATGGCGATACCGGCAATAGATGGTTTTTCGCTAAGGAGTTTGTTTATTGCTTCTTTAGGGATGTGACCTTCTACATAATAGCCATCTACGATAAGAGTATGACAACTGCGAAGCGTTGAGGGGATTGAGTATTGATCTTTTATAGGACTAATATCGGGCATATCTTTGATTTCGACGTTGTACTCATTTTGTTCGAGATATTGTCCGTATAGTCCACAGCAGCCGCACATTTCTGATTTGTATAATATAACAGTTGGGGCGCCTTCTTTTTTGGAGTTGGAACTGCAACCGGCAATAAGTAGGATAAGGCCGATTATTCCGATTAATAATCCTAAAGTCAATTTTTTCATGATATTTTCCCTCGATGATTTGTTTGGTTATTTTGTAGGTGGTATAAGAATAGATATATTGAAACAGTTTATTTAAGTAGTGGTGAAACTAGTTTCAGAGAGGTTTTTCAAAAAAAAGTCTGTTTTTAAGCTACTTTTCGCACAATAAAGCCTTCATCAGCTAAAGGGAGAATTTTGACTTTTGTTCCTTGATGTAGATGGGTATGGTGGGCGAGTTCTAAAGGAATTGTGATTACTAAACTTTTGCCACTGATGGTTACTTTACGCATAAACCCAAATGTTTGTTCATTTAATTCATCGGTTCGTTCTTCCATTAATTTGGCCTGTTGTTCCGTAAAAAAGATGCGTTGGCAATTGGGGCATTTATATCCTTCAGCGTTTTCCAATGGCAGACCTTCTTCAAATTCATAAGAGGGCAGGTGCACTAATTTCATCTCAAGATCGCATTTTGCACAGTAAATTGGATGTTCTGTTATTTTTTTTATTTTTGCCATTGTTTTTTTCTGCGCACAATATATGTAGTGATTACGCGCTCTTCATCTTGACGAAAGGTATAAATTACAATTATTTTTCGTTCTTTTAAATCAAGTTCTTTGCCGTAGCGTAATTCTTCTTGTACTTGCTGTTTGATTACTAACTCACCATATCTCAGGCACTGCTCTACTTCTTCTTCGGAGATACTACTATGCTCCATTTCTTGCCGAGCATGGTCACTAATAATCATGATATATCACTGATTAGATAAGTGATTGTATATTTAAAGGTTTTGGTGAGAAATGTGGATTTTTCTTTTTTCTTATTATTTCCTCAACTTTTTTAAAACAGGCCAATTTTAAGTATATAAATGCAGGAAGAGACTTTTGAAGAAGTAGGACAGCTAATTGAACAGGCGCACGCTATTTATAAGCAGAATTTTTCTCTAGTGACGTCGTTTGAACGGGCGGTGTTTTTTAGCTGGGGGTGCACGATTGGGGATTGCACATTTTGTTATATGTCGACGCAGCCAGCAGGGAAGGCGCCGAAAGAGACGAAGAGAAGTGTAGAATCGATTTTAGCGGAGTTTATGTTGGCAAAGAAATTGAATTGGGATATTGGGTTTTTTACGGGAGGGATAGGGGTGTTGAAGCCGGAAGAATTGGAGTTTTTATTAAAAGCGATTACGGAAATTATAGGGGGGAAGATATGGTTATCAGTAGGAGCGATTCCAAAACCGTTGCTGCAGAGGTATTTGCCGTATATTAAAGGGGTTGTGGGGTCAACGGAAACGATTAATCCAGAATTGCATAAGATTGTGTGTCCATCGAAGCCATTGGCACCGTATGAGCGGATGTTTGAGGTGGCAGGGGAGATGGGGCTTGAGAAAGCGATGACGTTTATCGTAGGGATGGGGGAGACGAAAGCAGATTTGAAGCTGTTGTTGGCGTTTATTGAAAAGTATAAGATCACGAAAATTCATATTTATAGTTTGATTCCTGAGAAAGGAACGATGTTTGAGCATACGCCAATGCCGAGTAAAGAGCAGCAAGCGTGGTGGATTGCGCAATTGCGAATTAATTGCCCTACATTGAATATCCAATGTGGGATTTGGGAAGATAGGGTTAATCGAGTGGGATATTTATTAGAGGCGGGAGCTAATTCGATTTCGAAGTTTAAAGCGATTAAGCTGTTTAATTCTTCTATGGCGCGAGAGATTGAGAGGCAGGCAGAACTTGCGGGGAGAAAGTTTCAAGGGACGCTTACACAGATTCCTATAGTTGATTGGCAGGAGGAGATTGCACGATTGTCGTTTGATGTGGGGTTGAAAGAGAAGATAAAGAGAAAGCTGGAGTTGTATTTGAAGCAGATGAGGGTGCATACATGAGTATTATCTCAATATAACAATATTGGTCATGCCGCGGCGTTTGCGTTCGATAATCTTTTTTCCTTCCATTTTGTCAAGGATGCGAGTCATGTGGACTTTGGAGACGTTTAATTGTTTCATGAGATCGCTCTGATACATAGAACCGTCATGTTCTTTGATGTGATGGAAGATTTTTTTTTCTTCGTCGTCGAGCTGGTTAAGATCGATTGGAGCATATTCTTGTTGTTCTATGTTTGAGGTGGTTTTAGTTGAGGTTGTATCAAATGAACTTATTAATACATAGATGCCTGCGCCAAGAACTAAAAAAGCAAAGCCAAACGCGGCGACTATGTACCAAGAAGTATTAGTGGTATGAGCAGGACATTGTAACATATCTAAACCAGGGTTTTCGTGGAACATCTGGCACAAATATGTGTCACGTTCATCGAGGTCTTGTTTGACGAAAATGAGAAGAATAATGAGAATGATGGCAAAGGCAATAATAGAGCTGCCAATTTTTTTTTGAGTGAGGATGTTCATCAGAGGTGAAATTGGAGGTTCTTTTTTAAATCTTATGGTGAGATAGTTTATTAGTGAGTGGTGACAGTTGAGGAGAATATAAATGTTTAAAAAGATGAAACATTTTTTCGAATTATGGTGGTTTTTTTTAAGAGGAAGAGGAGTTTACATGTCAAAACAAAACATGTTCTTTTAGCGGTAGTTGGAATGTTGATATTATGTTTTTATATAGGTGTTTTAGTGTCAAAATGGTTATATTCGTTTCGGATGATGTTGTTTGTGATAATCTTATTCTTGATGGGATTGTATGGGGTGCATCGATTTAAGGGAAGAGGACATAAAAGATATGCGGCACACATTGGCTTTGCGGCGTTATTGTTGTTTGTGGGTGTCGTTGGGGTGCAAACACAATATTTTGTGTATTATCATCTGGTGGGGGTTGTAGGTGTGATATTATTGTTACCGGTGGTTAGAGATGTGATACAGAGAAAAAATTGAAATGAGAAAAATAAATTATTTAGGTAAGTTTTGTTTGCCCATTAGAGTGACGATGTTGCCTTCTTGTTTAATGGTGATTTCTTCTAAATTATTGATGACAATGTCATTTCCTAATAGATAAAATGAGATATTGCGTAAGTCGCGAAAACGGACTTTTTCTACTTCTTTTAGTTCGAGAACTTCAATTGGTTCTTTTGCTTTCAGGTGAGGGTTATTGTCGTTAAATAAACCAATGAATGCAGATTTAAATGTGTCTTTATCTTTACCTGGTTTTCTACTTACCGTGATGCTTTTTGCTTTAAAAGTTTTGTCGAATTGTAAATTAGGCATTATTTTTTACTTAAGGAAGTTCTCACTTTTAAACATTGTGATTATTTTTTCGCGATGTAAGTAATATGAGAGATAGAAGGTGCTGATGAAGATAATAAAAGAGAGAAGACGACTTGACCAAAAGCTGGCGATAAGATAGCCTAAGAGAAAACCGAGAATGAGAATAATGATATGTACAATCGGTTCTTTATGTTTTTTAATGTAATATGTTCGTCCGGCAAGAAAACCGATTATGCCAATGATAAAATAACTTAGAAACGCGTTTTGGAAAGATAACGTGAGGATAAAACCAAGTACGATACAGGCAATGGTGAGGGTTTCAACCCAATTTTCTTCGAGTTTCATGTGTGAATCTGTTTTTTATTTTTTTTGAGATGGTGCTCTTCTTTTTTATTTCTGGGAACTAATCATATAATATCCAAATGCAGCAATAAGACCAAGAGAAATGGCAATGATAAGACCAATGAGTGTTTGAGTTAAGAGAAGGATGGACGCTACTGCTACAATGATCCAGCCGAAGAAATATTGGGCACGGGAGCCGAAAAAGATGGCGAGGCCTTCCATCTGAGGTAAAGGGATGAGGGTGATGGCGGCAAGGATAAGGTTAATGATAAGACCTTTTTCAAAGAAATAGTTATTAGGGAAGGCGTATAAACCTAGGGCAAAGAGGATGGCGATGATTAAACTGCCAAGCAAACCCCAGAATGAGATCATGCCGTTTTCGAAGTAGGAGAAACCGTACCTAAATTCGCCCAGACGTTGTTTGACCATAAATGTGGCAGTGATAGTGCCAAGAAGAATTAAAGGCAGACGGCCTTTTGAGAGAAAGATGACGATTAATGAAATGGTTAATCCTGGCCACCATACTTTAAATTCGGCTTTATAGCCTTGACTGAGAGCGTAGATTTTTTGGCAGGTGAGACGGAATAATAAAGAAATTGCGGCGATGATGAGAATAAGAGAGAAGTTGGTTAAGCCGACGGTGAGGTCAAGAGTATCTTCACCCCAGTCACGAAAGGAAAACATGAACGCAAGAAGAATAATGGATGCAATGAGGCCCAGGCGTTCGTGTTTGCTGATACGATAAAAGTCTTTAATTCGGGAGTGAATTTCTTGGGTTGAGACCATATATAAGATAGAAAGAAGTTATGGTTTATAAAAATATGGGATTTATGTATGTTAAAAAATGTTGAAAAAGAGAACGTTTATTTCTTCTGCAATAACCAGGTGCGATAAATACTATCGCCTTTACTGAGATCTTTTTGTTCAATCAGAATGAATTTAGAGGAGAGAGGGAATTCCCAGCTGGGACGGCTAATTATTAGGACGGTGCCGAGGGGTTTAAGAATATAGTCGAGACCGTAATATAAGTCATTAATTTTTTCTTCGTCTTTAGAAGTGATATGAAAGATGATTGTGTCGAATGATTGAGGGTCGTATTTGGTGTCGAGTTCGTCTAGAGAATGTTTACTGATGTGCAGGAATTTGTCAACTTTTGCGAGATAGGAGTTTTTACGGATGGCGGTGATGTTTTGTGTGGTTTCGTCGAAGATGGAGATAATTTGAGGGATTTGAGGAGTGGGGGAGCTGTGAGGCGGTGGGGCAGTGGGGCTGGGTATAGAGAGGTTTTTCCAGGCGGGAAAGTGTTGACAGGAAAATGAAGTCGGATCAAAAAGAGGTGTGTGTGAAGCGTAGATTGCGGCTTCGATAGCAAGAGTGCCATCTTTGGCAAAGCCGACAAGTAGTTTTTTTTGTGGTTGAAATTGGCTTTGGCGGGCAAAAAAATAGGCAAGATCGCCTTTAAATGAGCTTTGATGAGGAAAAATGCGATAGGGGCGGGAGTTGAGTTCGAAACCTGTGATGTCGATGCCGATAAAATATTGATCTGCGCTGTAGAAGACGACAAGTAATATTTGAGGGTGTTTGAGATCAATTTGAGGGTTGAGGTTAATAGATTGGAAGGTGTTGTAGAGTTTACCGGCGACGATTTTGGCGAGGGCTAAGCGGTTGTCAATGCCGGGAAGATTTTCGACTTCGATTTTGAAAGTTGTGAGATTAGTGAAGAAATCAGTGAAGGGGAAGGTTGTTGAAGAGAAAGAGATGGATTCAGGCGTTTTGAATTTGTTGATGGCGATTAAAATACGACGAGGGGTTTGGAGATGGGTTGCAAGAGAGAAAAGAGTTTGAGAAGAGGGGTCGCATTCGATTATGTTTGGAGCGAGTGATGTGGAGGAGAGAGAGTAGTGTTGCTGGAGATCTTGCTGAGTGAGTTGTTCTAAGCCGGCGTTGACGAGAAGGTAGGATTTCATGAGTGATTATAATGATTCAGGATTTGGTGGAGGATTAGAGGGGGAGTCTGAAGATTCATTTGGGAATTGAGATGTTGAGCCGTTTTCGTCTTCGGGTATAACCATAGCGGCAGCGCCTAATTTATCATTGTCGTCGAGGCGAATAACTCGAACACCTTGAGTGGCTCTGCCGACGACGGAGATGTCAGTACATTTGACGCGGATGCCGTTGCCGGAACGGGAAATGAGCATTAATTCTTCGGTGCCTGTAACGAGCATGACGGTTTTAACCGGACCGTTTTTTTCGGTGATTTTTATGTTGGTAACACCTTTGCCGCCGCGGTTGCAGAGGCGATATTCGGAAACAGGAGTGCGTTTGCCGTAGCCAAGTTCGGTGAGGGTGAGGATTTCTTTGGTTTCATCGGCGGCAAGCATACCAATGACTTCGTCGTTGTCGTCTAATCTGATGCCCCTGACACCGCCAGCTTGTCTCCCCATGGAACGAACATCTTCCTCATTAAAACGATTGGCGTT
>Ga0209541_10017555_pt1 | contig 10455 bp, 11 predicted proteins | sample RifCSPlowO2_01_FD_184027 | JGI IMG/M metagenome (GOLD analysis project Ga0209541, IMG submission 184027) | Groundwater microbial communities from Rifle, Colorado - Rifle CSP2_plank lowO2_0.1 (SPAdes) (version 2) | ecosystem: Environmental > Aquatic > Deep subsurface > Groundwater | place... | reverse complement strand
CATGCTTTTTTGAACTCTGGTAGGTTTCATCGTTCCAAAATCTTTCCCAGAAGCAGCTACCATTTTAGGAAGATAATCTATTATCCTTATTTTTTCAATCGCCTTGTTTCCCCTATTAGTCAAGTGCAAAATTATCTTGACTCCTTTTATTCCCTCGCTGTCTTTTGTAACGTCTATAATTTTCTTGACCAAGACAACTTTTCTTCTTGTGATATAAAATATCAGATAAACAAGCAACAGAGTAATTAGCAAAATGCTCAGGTAAGTTCCATAAGGTAGATTCACAATGATGTCGACTCTTTCTCCGGGCTCAATGGAAAAAAACCACCTTACAATGTATTTGCCGTCGGCTTTATTTACGGAATCAGGGGGGATATTATATCTCGCCAAAATTTTTTCAATCCATGTCAATTCAAGATTTACCTCTTCGCTGCTTTTTTCAGTCCCAGTATTTTCTTTTGTTATTACAATATTCTTGTTGAACTTGTTGCTTCTGAAAATCTTTTCAGTCACTTCTGAATATGGGGCAAGAAGGACTTTCTTATTAGCAGCTCCCAGAACATCTTTTCCTGTTTTAACAACGACGCTGAACTCATACTCTCCAAGTTTCACATCAGCAGGAAAATTCAATTCAAATTTCTCAACTCTTTTTTCATTTGCTTTTAATTCAATATTGTTTTCAAATTCGAACAAGTCGCTCTCAAGTTGGATATTTACATCATCAATATTATAATTAAAAAGGTTCTCCAGCTCAACTCTCACAGTGCTTTCAATTCTTGGATCTATTTTGTCGTCGACAATCAGCTCAGTTCTTACATTATCTTCTCCAAACGGAATAACCTCAATCTCTAACAGCAATTCTTCTTTAAAGCTGCCATCCCTGCTCTCAATCCCAATAACGAGTTTATATTCCCCAGGAACCAGAAATTTTGATGGGGCAATCCTCAATTGCGTGTTCCTGGAAAATCCAGATTCAACACTTAATATATAAGGCTGCGCAGCTACTCTCCATCTCTCGCTGAAAAAGTTCTTGGCAATAAAGAAATCAGTGTTCCTAAGCTGGTTATTAGATATGCTAACCTCAAAGATGGCAGCATCATTTGCAGTTATCTTGTTCTCGCTTCTTACAACATTAATCTCTACAGGGTCTTTTTTTTCCTGCGCAAAAACAGAAAAACTCAGCAAAAATACTAGAATCAACAATAGTGTAAGCCTCTTCATATAATTATTTCAGTCAATTGCATATTTAAATTTTTTGGAGTGATTTTAACCACTAATGTAAAACAAAAAATAGAATGGGACTACCAGGATTTGAACCTGGGTTGCAAGACCCCCAGCCTTGAGTGATACCAAGCTACACTACAGTCCCATAAATCATAAATAAAACTATCAAACAACCTCGCTAACATGATCTTTTTTCTGGAATTTTAAAACTTTATCAACGAAGCTTTCAATCTTAGCCTCATGGCTTACGATTATTATCTGCCTCATGTTCAGCTCATCCAGCACAATCCTGACTTTGTCGAGCTGCTCAGTGCTAAACCCGTCAGTAGGCTCGTCCAATATTAGCAGGTCTTTTGTTTTTATCTCTCCCGAAAGGTTATTTAGTATCTGGTTCAAGCCAAGCCTGTAAGCTAAAGCAACAGAAGTTTTCTCTCCGCCAGACAAATCAAGATAACCAATGTCATAATCTGCCTGGGTTATTCTCGGAGTGAATTCCTCGTCGAGCTCAACTTTCAAATTTTCATTGTCGATGATGATTGAAAACCATTTTTTAAACAGCTCATTAAAGTCATAATGCAGCTTATGCATCACATTCCTCTCGATTGTCGCCATCAAGTTAACAAAATGCTTGTCAAGCCAGCTTTCAATATCTTTCAGCCTGCCGAGTCTCAGCTTCAGCTCATCCAATTTTTTAATCTCAATATCGAGCTTATTTATTAATTCAGCAGTAAATTTTATTTTCTCGTTCACGCTTGTCTTTTTAATCTCGATGTTTTTTTCTTTTCTGGAAACTTCATCAAATTCTTTTCTTGCTTCTATGTAATTCTTTTCAAGGTCGGCATTTATTTTAATTTCTCCACCGAGCTCATTTTTCTCATCCAAGAGATTAGAAATTTTTTTAGCAAGCTCGCCAATGCTGTTTTCAAGCTCAATCATCTCCTCTCTTTTTTTCAAAAGGTTTTCATATTTCACTTTTCTGGCTTCTATCTCGCTCAGCTCATTTCTAAAGTCCTCAATTTTATTCTTGTTAATCTTCAAGTGCTCAGAATGCTCTTTCTCGAACCTTCTTAATATATCAATTTCTTTATCAAATCCAAAAATATTTTCATCTTGTGTTTTGAAAATTCTTCCTTTGTATTCGAAAGTGACTTTTTGGTAACACGTCGGGCATTCATCAAGGCCTTTTATTTTGTTTTTTATGTCTTCAGAGTTTGATTTCTTGGCATTGAAGCTGCTTATCTTGTTTCTAGATTCCCTGATTTTTTCCTCAATGTCATCGGCATTCTTCTGAAGGGATTTTATTTTAGCAAGCAAATCATTTTTAGCAAATTCTAAATTTCCATCTTTAAGGTCTTTAACTTCGTCTCTTAATCTCTTAAGTCTAATTTCATATCTGTTTTTTTCATTTAAAGAATGAGAATAAGAATTGTCAGCAACCAAGAATCTGCTTTTGATATCATTAAGCTCTTTCATTCTGGTCTCAAGGATTTCAATCTTATTTTTTTTCTTCAGAGTTTCATTTTTTGTTTTATCAAGCTCGTTCTCAATTACATTGAGCTCATTTTTTATTTCTTTCAGTTCATTGTTTTTATTTTCTTTCTCAGAAATTTTATTGTCATATTCTTTTAATCTTTCATCATAAATTCTAGATTCACTTCTCAAATGTTTCAAGAATAAGGAGCAATTTTCCTGAATCCTCTTATACTTATCTATGTCAAATATTTTTCTCAGGACATGCAGCCTATCTTCCTTGCTCTCCAGCAGGATTCTTTTCATCTCTTCCTGCGGGGTGTAAACAGTATACTTATACAGCAAACCTTTCCCTTTAGTCAAATAATCTTTTGGATAATTCAGCAGCTCAAGAACTTTAGCTTTCAATTCGGTAGCAGTTCCTTCTTCTTTTCTTCCGTCAATTAATATATAACCTGTATCCTGTTTAACACTTTTGTCAGATCTCTTCAATACTCTTTTTATTACAATCTCTTTTCCATCCAAGTCTAAATACAACTCAACGCTCCCATGATCTTTTCCATTTCTTAAAAGCCCTCTCCCCATTCCTTTCTCCAATCCGAATAAAACAAATTCAGTGGCCAATAAGATTGTGCTTTTCCCGCTGCCAATATCCCCGCTTAGCAAAACCGTGCCTTCAGGCAGCTCAATCTCTTGATTCAAATAGCTTCTAATATTTTCCAGTTTAATTTTTTTTATTATCATAGCAGCTCATATAAAGTTTTTATTCTCCTATCTGGTTTAGCGCTTATTGAATGCTCTCCTCTATCAATCCAGATAGCAGGAATTCCGGCAGATTGAGCGGCAATAATATCTGAATCAGAATCTCCAACAAAAACTGCTTTTTCAGCTCCTAATTGCTTCATGCAGTATAATAATCCATCCGGTGCTGGTTTATCTCTCAAATCGCTCTTATAAGTCATCACAAATTCAGGAAAATAACCGTTGCCTAAAAAATAATCTCTTTGAGGAATCGCAATAAAGGGAGGGGCATCAGTAACAGCGCCCATAATAACCTCTCTTCTTTGTAACTCATCTAAAACAAATTTGACATCAGAGTATAAACTCTTAAAACACTTTACTTTCTCAAAATCAGACATATATAGCTTAAATAATTCAGCAAAGTTATCATGATTAAATCCAAATACTCTTTCAATCATAACATTTCTTGACATCTCTTTATCACTTTGAATAAATCTTTCAATATTTTCTGTGCTGCAATCACCATATCCAAGCTCATTTCTTATAAATTTAAATGCTTCAAAAAAAAGTTCTTTCCTTGTTTTAATCAAAGTTCCATCAACATCGAATATCATCCCTTTTTTCATTCCAGCCTCAAGCTTTTCAAAGCAGCATTTATTACTCTGATTTCAAATACTGAATTAGTTTCGCCTTCTAACTTCTCCACAGAAAATAGCTCCATCAACTCGTTAGTTAGCATTTCTTCATTTTCAATTTTAAATTGTCCTAAATTAGATTTAATAAGCTCTTTCTCAATGTCCTTAACCTCTCCCTCTAATCTTATTTCTTCAAATTCTTTTAGCTTCAATTTATTAGTATTCTTCATAACATAAAAAGCCCCTTTCTCCTCGATTTTTTTCGTAAATTCTTTCAATTTTACATCGCTTGTATTTCCTGTTTCGAGCTCGCCGATAATTCTCAAGGTAACAATCTTGTCAAGAAAGTCATTGCTCTCAATTATTTTCTCGATTTTATTATTGATTTCATTTGGGATTGTTCCGGAGATTGTAAAACTCATCACGCCTTTTTTAATTTCCAAATATTTTCTTTCAAGATTTAATTTCTCATCGACGACGCAAAAGCTTCCCCTTTTCAACTCCTCAATCTCCTTGAAATTATTCGGAAACAACGGACCAGGATAAACTATTTTCCCATAATTTTCTTTGTCAATGTCAAATAAATAATGCACATGCCCACCGGCGTAATAATTAAAATTCTTAGGCAAATTTAAATAACTCGTGCATTCCACATTCTCTAAGTCTTTAGGCTTGAATTCTTCAAGGGCAGTATGAAACATAAATATCTTAAATCCATTTTCTTTTTCTAAATTAGTTTTATTTATTTTCTTATAATCTTCTTTTTCCAATCCACCTCTCCTTCCTAAGATTCCTGTTATTTTTACGCCGGTTTTGTCTTCAAATAATTCTAGTTCATTATCATTAATTTTATACACATTGACGCATAATCCAGCGCTTTCAAGTATGTTCAAAGCAGTTTTTCCAGAAACAGAATAATCATGGCTTCCAGGAATTATGTAAACATCGACATTGCCTTCCTTTAATCTTGAAAGCTCTTTAGCAACTTCATTTATTATTTCAAACCCAGGCATGGCAACATCAAATAAATCTCCTGAAATCAACACAAAGCCAACGTTCTCATTCAAGGCAGCATCGATTGTTTTCCTAAAATGCTCAATGCTGAGCTGGTTTAATTTTTCCTCTCTCCATCCTCCAACATGGCAGTCAGCCATATGTAAGAATTTCATATCAAAAATAACAACAAAAAAATTAATAAGCATTTATATTCTAAAAGAGAATGTGAAAAAGAGATTTATTATAAAAGATAAATTCGAAAGAGAGATTCATTTATCAGAAGAAAGATGGAAACATATTATACATGAGCATCCTGAAATGTCAGACAAAGTATATGAGATTGAAGAAATAATAAAAAATCCATTAATTATAATCACAGATGAAGAAGATGAAAGGGTTAGGTATTATTACAAATACTACAAAAACATAAAACAAAAAGCAAAATATTTATTAGTGTCAGTTAAGTATTTAAATGGGGGTGGTTATGTTATTACCAGCTTTTATACTGACAAAATAAAAAGATGAAAGACAATCTAAGAATTCACTATGATAAGGAAGCAGATTTCCTAGAGGTAGGAATAGGAGAACCAATAAAGGGATATTTTAAAAATTTAGGGAAGGGGATATTTGAAAGAAGAGATGAAGAAACTGATGAAATAAAGGGTTATGCTATTTTCAGCTTTCTAAAAAGAAGCAAAAAAATATTTGATGTCACAATCCCCCTACCAAATAAAATAAAAATAATTTCTTCTTAAAAATTAATTCAAAAAATTAATAAAGATTTATATTGTAAATTATTCAGCTTTAAAGGAAAATATCCTCATCAAGTCTCTAATTAATCCTTCTTTTCTTTTTGTAGGGGGAGTCATGTCAAATCCCTCAAGCTTCTTTCCGAGAATTTTTGCAGCCAGTTCTTTGTAAGCTATGCTTGCATCTGATTCAGGATATTTATACAGTATCGGCATTCCATTTTTATTTGCTTTCCTTATATTTCCATCCTCAGGAATTATTGCAAGAACAGGATATTCCAGCAGATTTTCAATATCGCTTACTCTCATGTCCAATCCATCATTTCTGAATCTTGTCAGCACAACTCCAAGTATCTGCTTCCTCATTTTCCTTGCAACTTCAACAGTTTTTATTGCATCAGTGACAGCAGCCATCTCGGCATTTGTGACAATCAAAACTTTGTCAGCAGCATCAAGAGCAGAAGCAGCTTCTTTTCCAAGCCCAGCAGCCCCGTCAATAATCAAGTAATCAAGCAACCCTTCGATATCAGCCATTACTGTTTTCAGCTTTTCAGTTTTTACGCTGTTCAATTTCCCAATGCTCAAGTCTCCAGGAATCACTTTTAATCCGGACTTATGCTTGTAAATTGCCTTGTTCAGTTTCCTCTTGCTGTCGCTTAAGACATGATGAATTGTATTTTCAGTTTTAGGGACTCCGAGATAAACGCCGATGTTTGGGGTCGTTATATTGGCGTCGAGAACAGCTGTGTTTTCTCCAAAATTATTAAGAGCAAGACCCAAGTTGATTGACGTCGTGGTTTTTCCAACCCCCCCTTTTCCAGATAAGCATGCAATTATTCTTGTCACTTCATCATCGTCTCCATATCATTTATCATGTCGCAGGCTTTTTTATAATATTCCTTGAGGCTTTCAACTCCAACTTCTTCCAGGACATTTCCTTTGTCGTCGTGGATTATCATCCTTACATTCTTCCTGAATTCTTCTTTTTTTACATAATCAACTTTCATAATCTTGGTTAAAAAATCATAAAAAGCAAGAAATTCAATTGCTTTTTTGTCTTTCTTCAATTTGTCTTTAATCAGCTCAGTCTTAATCCTATAAGATTTTGAGTGGGCAATCTCTTTTATTTTCTTTTTATTCTTCAGCCATTGAAGCAGCTCATTAATTGTCATCTCCTGGGCGCTGATAAGCCTTGCTATAACGCTCCTTATCACGTCAACGGTTCTAGTGTATTTTAGAGACACGTAAATCAAGTGATCAGCTCTCTTCAATTCATCCTTTGCACTGCCTTTCTCTTCTTCAATCATTTTATCATTCTATCCTTTTATAACATTATTTACCTTTGAAAGGAAATTTTTCGTAATTGATAAATATTTCTTTATTTCATTAATGCTTATTGTTTTCATTCTGTAGTCCTCGTTGCATATTACAAATTTCCCGGGCCTTGTAAATTCCATGCTTGCGCTCTTTCTGTCCTCGGTAAGCTTCCTTATTTCCTTTATCAGATATATCTCATCGCCGATAAAACCATGTCTCCCAGCCAGGTTGGAAAAGACATCCAATCTTGAATCGAAATTCCCAGTCAGGGGCATTATCCGCTTGTGCATTCTTTCATATTCAAGCACAGCATTCATCCCGCTTGTCAAGGCTATATGAATGTCTTCAAGCGCAGTCATTATTAATTTCACGTCGTCGACAGCAGGCAGGGTAACATAAATTAAATGGTCTGCCATCTTGAAAAAGCTCATGGCTTTACTATGGTGCTGCTGGTATAATTCCATAAAAATTATAAAGAAAAGAACTTTTTAAACATTGCTTTTATTTTTTCTTTGTCAATTCAAGAATGGTTTTTGCAATATCGCCTTTATTTTTCTCCAATATTTCTTCTGCCGTTTCATTGCTGCACCCTGTCTGCTCGACAATTAATTCAATATCGTCTTCATTGAATTTTTCCCTGGAGATTTCTTCAATGTCGCCGGTTATCTGCAAGCTCTCCTGCCCCATCATGTTTATTTTCTGCACATTGGGATTTCTAATAACAAGCTCTCTGTCAGCGCATTTTATTATAACTTCAGAAGCATCAATTTCTTCCTGTTTAACTCCGAGCTGCTTCATCATAGCCTGAATTTTTCTAGGATTCATTCCTGGTATCATGAATAAAAAATAAGAAATGGGTTTTATAAAAGTAACTTTTTATTAATCTAACTCCTAAGGTATACAAATTTACTTAGATGAATAAAATCTCTATTTGTAATGTCCTGTCAAATAATTATCTATCCATTGTGTGAAAAGCATTCCTTTGTCAGTTATTTGTATTCTTGTGGGGTCAATAGTTACCAATGTATTTTGTCTTAACACATTGAGTTGATCTTTAAAATCTTCAGCGGGATAACTACCAAATTTTTCTCGATAAGATTCTATATTCAATCCATTGATAGATGGATCTGTAAAATACCTCAATGCTCTTAATAATCTCAATGCTTTTTGATTTCTTTGTGTCTTCAATCTTATTGTTTCTTCATCAATCCCCCTACCAAATTTTAAATATTTTGAAGGCGTTAAATTTGTAAATGCAAATCCTTCTATTTCTGAATTGGCACTTGGACCTAACCCCAATAAATTTTCTAATTTTGCTCTTCCATCTCTTTGCTCACAATAACCATCAGAATTTCTTTTTTTAATTACCTGATTATGAGATACAATTTCATATCCATGTTGTGTAAAAAAACTAAGAAATTCATTCAAAGCTTCAATTTCTTCTACCCCTCTGTTTTTAAAGCCTTGTCTTATTTGATACAAATAAATAGAATTAGGATCCAAATCTAAAGCAGATTTGTAATCATCTTCAAGTATTCTTTGTGTTTGTCCTCTTTGTCCTGCCAATAAATCTACTGAGACATTAGGATACAACTCTCTTGCACTCCTCACTAATGTTCTTACATCATTTGAGTCTTGATTTAATCTTCCGTTTAGCTCATTGATTTCTTGATTAAATGTCTGAATACCTATACTTACTCTATTAAAGCCATTTCTTCTTATTATCTGAAGAGTTCCTTCATTTGCTTCGGAGGGAGTAATCTCTATAGCTTTCTCAACAAGCGATTCCCCATCAAAATTTGAATTTATGATCCCCAAAAATTTATCTAATTGAGGATTTGTTAGGCGATTAGGAGTTCCACCACCCACATGGACTGTGCGAAGACCTTCAAAATTAAAACGATTCGCAACATCTTCAGCTTCACTACTAAATTCATCTACATACCTCTCTCGTGTTGCTTCATCCTGTCCAGTAACTAAAGAATAAGTACAATAAAGACACCTACGTTCGCAAAAAGGTACGTGAACATATAACTCTTTTATTTCTGTTCCTTCAATCTTTCTCATTAAAGATTCTCTTGAAACAGAGCTATCCTCTGATGAGCCATAATAATATGAATTTCCATATCTAGTTTGTGTATCGGTTATGGGTTTTTCTCTACTCAAAACTTCATCTGTCTTTTCCAATTCAATTTTTCCAATCTTTCTAAAGGGGTTCATTTTATAGGTTTTTTCCCTCCAATAATTGAGCTGGCATATATGTATCAATAAAATCTATATTTGAATAATCTGAAAATTTCCCAATTAAATTCTTAACAAGATAAATTTTCTTTTTCACACTCATTGAATTTATTTTCTTTAAGGATAAGCTAACTAAAGGAATAACTATCTTTTCATCTATCTTATTGAATTCAGGATTACTTCTATTTATACCACCATAAAGATTTGATAAAATATCTCCAGGTCCAAAAACAAAAAAATCAGAACTTGAGAATTTTTCTATTTCCAAAATATTAGATGGAACTTCCACCATCATTCCAACTTTTAATCCATTATTTCTAGATTTTATCATATCTTTTAAGATTACAAAATCTTCACTGAAAATAATATATGGAATTAATATATCAACATCAATACCCTCATCCAATAGAAATTCTACAACTTTTAGATCTAAATTAAATAATACTTCATCTTCTATCAGTCTTCTTGAACCTCTCGATTTAAAATTATTATCTAAAAAATCAAAATCTTTGTTGTTGTAATCACAAAATCTATAAATGACTTTTTGAGGTAGTTTTTTAGATAGTTTATTTTTCAAGAAAATTAAGTAATCAGCTATGTTTTCTTTTTTGATTTTCTCATTTCCCAAATATCTCAATAACAAAAATTCACTTCTTAATATAACTCCGTCACATTTTTCTTTTAAATTCTTGTTAACATCGAGGAATGAGTTAATCATCCAAACTTTATCTTGTTTTACCAATTTCTTCTTTGGATATTCCCTATCTTTTAATGATTCTTTAAGAATTATATCGGTATGACTTCCTTTTGGTACCTTTCTTAAAATAACTAGTTCTTTTTTATTCAGATTCTCTAGATTTTTAACAAATCCATAATCTTGTCTCATTTTAATAAAACCTCCAATTCTTCTAAAAATATTTTTAGTTTTGAAGGATCAGATATATTTATTCTACAATAGTTATCAAAACCATAAAAATTTCCAGAAGTGAAACTCCCCACAGCAAGCTGTGGGGCATCAAGAATTAAAATCAACTAAGCGAAGCTGATCTGATTTTCTTCCTTGCTTCTTGATGTAGTTTCTT
>Ga0209541_10017554_pt1 | contig 10455 bp, 12 predicted proteins | sample RifCSPlowO2_01_FD_184027 | JGI IMG/M metagenome (GOLD analysis project Ga0209541, IMG submission 184027) | Groundwater microbial communities from Rifle, Colorado - Rifle CSP2_plank lowO2_0.1 (SPAdes) (version 2) | ecosystem: Environmental > Aquatic > Deep subsurface > Groundwater | place... | reverse complement strand
ACCATTCAAGCAAAAATCCAAAAAAGAAAACAAAAAGAAAAAGATGATTATAAAACCCCGGCAATGCTTGCGCACTGCCAGGGAAAAAGAGGTGATAGATTATTGTTATCCACGTTAGTGGATACCGAAAACCGTTAGGTTTTCAGGTAATTACTTAACAATAGTCTAACTTTATTGTTACTTTAAAATAGTATTAGTATTTAAAGTTTTCGCTAAAATGAAATTTCATGCCGTAATTATCCTCTTATTTTTGTCAGCGATAAGTGGTTGCAGCGGCAATATTTCAGGAAACACAGTCAAAGAAGAAGGCATATATGAAGATGGTATAAGCATAGAAACTTATTTCTGCCCAAGGGATAGCTGCGAAAATATAATTATAAATAATATCAACAATGCAAAAAATTCCGCACATTGCGCTTTTTTTGACCTTGATTTAGACAGTTTAATCAGCGCAATAGCAGAAAAGAGTAATTCTGCGGATGTTAAAGTGGTTATAGACAAGAACAACTACGAAAGCCAGATAAAAGGGCCCGGCATTAAGATAGCTAATGCAAAACAATACATGCACAACAAATTCTGCATTATTGACGATAAAATTGTATTGACAGGAAGCACTAACCCGACAAATAATGATTTAACATTAAACAATAACAATATTGTGATTATAGCCTCGAGGTATATTGCAGAAAATTATGAGGATGAATTCAATGAATTGTGGAGAGGGATTTATGCTGATGGTGAAAAAGTAAAATATGAAAAAATAAATTCTGGAAACTTGATTATTGAGAATTATTTCTGCCCCGAGGATAACTGCAGGGAGCATGTCATAAGAGCACTCAATGAAGCTAAACACAATATTTACTTCATGACTTTCTCCTTTACTGATGAGGGCATTGCAGATGCAATTTTATTTAAAAATCTCGAAATAAGGGGCATTTTTGAAACGCTCCAGGCTGGCAGCCAATATTCGCAATTCCAAAGAATGAAGGATTTTGGCATTGACGCAAAAAAAGACAAAAACAAAAAGAATATGCACCACAAAGTGTTTATTATAGACAATGAAACTGTAATAACTGGCTCCTATAACCCGACGGGCTCGGGAAACTACAGGAACGACGAGAATTTAATCATAATCAGGAACAAGGGCATTGCAAAAGGTTTTGTCAAAGAGTTTGAACTTTTGTGGCAATGATTTGTCAAAAATCGCCAGTCACACACGCGAAAATCCTAGATTTTCGGTGTCCTGAAAATGCTTGCATTTTCATGAGACTGGTGGAATGTATCTGCTTTTTATTGTATGAAGCGGTTTTTGATCATGCTCGGAAATTTTCTGTATGCAAAACTGCTTTCAGCCACCAGTTGTAAACTGGTGGAAAATTTCCGACATTTTCTTATTTTTTTGGAAGCAAAAAGCAGCCTTATTGCCTCTGAGATGATGTCTGGGGCTTCTCTTTGCACCTCAATTTTTCCCTCATCAGGCTCATGGACTTCATCAGCCCCTATTGGAACATTCTGGGCAGCATCATTCTCCTCTGGAACATCTTCTTTTTCTCCCATATCATGGTCTGGGGGCATTGGAAGATAAGAGGCAGATGATAAAGCGTATCCTATGGCCCCCTCATCTTCAGCAGGGCCGAAATAAAAGACTTTTTCTTCATAATCCTCATAAGAGAGATGTATGTCTGCGGAATTGAAAAGATTATCATTATGGCCCCTGTAAGGTATGTAATGCGAATAATAAAGTATGTCTTCCACCATAAAAAGTTTCCTCACGATATCCACGCCTTCCAGCCTTTCTTCCATAAGGTCTATAGCGTCCCACCAGTAAAGCCATTCTCCCCAGCTGGAATAGAGAGTGTTTGCCTGCTCTTCCATGTCACTGTCAAGAAAGTCATCAAGATTCCTGCCCATGGAAAAAGAATTGCTTGGCTGCAGCCTTTCCTCTATATTAGAAAAGGGTGTTGAGAAATAATCTGGCTTCACAGACCACAATAAAGAGTCCATCTTGCGTTATAAAAAAAAGTTTCTGTATTTTTTTATAATGTCAGTTATCCTCCGCTTGTTTAATTTGTAAGCATATTTTTAAAACTTTCGATTTTTTGGGTTTCATTAGTTTATTCCTGGTATCATTATCAAACTTTTTGTCTTATAATGCCCAGATTTTATAGTAAAAGTTTTTAAACTTCCATTTATTCTCTGCTTTTATGCCAGACCCGGTTATAATAGGGACGGTTGCATTGGACAGCATAGAGACGCCTTTCGGCAAGGTAAAAGACGCTTTGGGAGGCAGCGCAACTTACGCGTCTCTTGCAGCTTCTTTTTTCTCAAAGCCGGGAATACTTTCGGTAATAGGCAAAGATTTTCCAAAAGAGGATATAGCATTTCTCAACAAAAGAGGGATAGACACCGCCGGGATCTCTCTGGGAGATAAAACTTTCAGATGGCAGGGCTTCTATGAGTTTGACATGAACGAAGCCAAGACATTAAGGACAGAATTAAACGCTTTGGAATTCTACAAAGTAAGTGTGCCGGAGCATTACAAGGATGCAAAATACATTTTTTTGGCAAACATCGATCCGGAATTGCAGCTGGAAGCCATAAACCGCATTAAAAATCCGGAATTGATAGTCATGGACACGATGAATTTCTGGATTGAGCACAAAAAAAAACAGCTCCTGAAAACAATAAAAAAGGCAGACATATTGGTTTTGAACGACAGCGAAGCAAGGCAGCTTTTTGAGACTCCTAACCTGGTAAAAGCGGCAAACAAGGCCTTGAAAATGGTTTCCAAAGCCGTCATAATAAAAAAAGGCGAGCATGGCGCATTATTGTTTACAGGCAAAAAGCATTTCAGCGCACCTGGGTACCCGTTGGAAAACATAAAAGATCCAACAGGTTGCGGAGACACTTTTGGAGGGGCTCTCATAGGATATATTGCAAAAACCAAAGATGCGGATGAGAAAAACCTTAGAAAAGCAATAGTGTACGGAAGCATACTTGCATCCTACAATGCCGAGGGGTTTGGCCCTGAGAGATTAAAAAGCGTAAGCCATGGTGATATAGAAAAAAGGTATAATGAATTCAGGGAAATGAGGGAGTTCTAGATTTCCTCTTTTATATCTGCAGTAGCTATCATTGTCAATGTTGTTTCTATTTTCTGCTCTTTCCTGAATCTCAGCACAAAATCGTTAAATTCCCCGACATCTTTGAATTTAAGCTTTATTATTACATCATATTCCCCTGTAACGCCGAATATCTCTTTTACATGCTTGTTGCTTATTACACTGTTTCCTAAAATAGCAGCGGGCTTGGTTTTTACCAGCATGAAGACAATAAAGTTTTCCCCCATTGCCTTATTGCTTAATTTAAGCGTGAATTTTTCTATTATGCCTTCTTTTCTTAGCCTTACCACCCTTTGATGCACGGTGCTGGGCCTTATGCCTGTCTTTTTTGATATCTCCCTTATTTGCATCCTGGAATCATCCTTAAGCATAGAAATGATTTTCAGGTCCTTATTATCCAGCTTAACTTCCATAATAGGCATTATGTCCAATAAATATATAAATTTTTTGTTATTTTTACAGAATTTTAGAATTTTTACGGACAAAATTAATATTTTTTTATGGAAATATATATAAATATCAATAAGTTTCCCAATGTTAAAGCTATGATGGGTGATTTTTATGGATAAAGGGAAAAATTATGAGGTCAAAGATATCAAATTGGCTGGGCAGGGCAGGCTTAATCTGGAAATAGCCGAATCAAGGATGCATGCCCTGATGAAAGTCAAGGAAAGGTTTGAAAAAGAAAAGCCCTTGAAGGGTGTAAGAGTCGGTTTGGCTTTGCATGTTACAAAAGAAACAGGGATTCTTGTAAGGACGTTGATAGCAGGTGGGGCAGAAGTTGCGATTACAGGCTGCAATCCTTTAAGCACGCAGGATGATGTTGCCGCTGTGCTTGCAGAAGAAGGCATTAAAGTATGGGCTTACAAAGGCGAAACAAAAGAGGATTATTACAGATACCTCAATAACGTCATTTCCTTTAAGCCCAATATAACAATTGATGATGGATGTGATTTAGTTAGCGAAATCCATAAAAAACACGCCCATTTAATAAAAGATATAATAGCAGGCTGCGAAGAAACGACAACTGGCATTATAAGGCTTAGAGCAATGGAAAAAGACAAGGCATTGAAATATCCTATGATTGCTGTCAATGACAACAAGACAAAACATTTATTGGACAATTATTTGGGGACTGGACAAAGTACTTTTGATGGCATTTTAAGGGGAACAAATGTTCTTATTGCAGGAAAGAATGTTGTTGTTGCTGGATATGGTGATTGTGGAAAAGGCATTGCTTTGAGAGCAAAAGGATGGGGAGCAAGGGTTATAGTTATAGAAGTCAACCCATTTAGGGCTTTGCAGGCTTTCTATGATGGCTACCAAGTCATGAAAATGGAGGAAGCAGCAAAGATTGGGGATATTTTTATAACAGTAACAGGGAACAAGCACATAATAAAAACAAAACATTTGGAATCAATGAAAGACGGAGTCATAGTGGCTAATTCAGGACATTTTGATATAGAAATAGATTATGCAGGATTAAAGAAAATAGCTAAAAAATCCAAGGAAATAAGACCCCACGTTGAGCAATTTACATTATCCAATGGAAAAAATATTCTCATACTTGGCCAAGGAAGGCTGGTTAACTTATCTTTGGCTGAGGGTCATCCAAGCGAGGTTATGGATACTTCCTTTTGTGGACAAGCTTTAGCATGTGAATATGCAGTAAAAAATAAAGGAACATTGCCAAATAAAGTAATTCAATTGCCGGAAGGAATAGACGACCATATAGCCGAGCTAAAGCTTCAGGCATATGGTATAGAAATTGATAAGTTAGACAAAGAACAGAAAAAATACCTAGAAAGCTGGCAGGAAGGGACGTAAATATTTTTAATTTTTTGATTTCTTTATTGGTAATTATTTAAACTCTACCCTGCTTTGTTCCTGCTCAACCAATGAGAAAGGAACCTGGTCATGCAATACCCTAAGGCCGCCTTTGTCGATTGCCACAGGATACACATCAAGGCTGTGGTCCTGCCCTCTCACTTTAGCTACTGTAATGACCCTTTCAAAATAGCTTCCTTTTCTTATCCTGCTCAGGACTATAAAGCCCTCAAACACAAAGTCAGTCATGTCATACTCAAGCCTGTCCAAATCGGTGACTTTCCTCTCAGAGACCGTCATGAACGTTACCCCAGCTTCTTTCATCTTGTGCATGAACATCAGAACCTGCCTTCTATATTCCATGATGTCGTGGTTTATCTTTGGATACAAGTACTCAAAAAATATTAAGGAGTCAAGAGCAACTCTTTTGATGTTCTTTTTCTTTATCAAGTCCAAAAGCCCTTTTATCGATTCTATTCCTCCCCTAAGCATGGCAATTGGCTTCTCAACAAGGAATATCTTGCCTTTTTTCTCCATCTCCTCAAGGCTCATGCCCAGGTTTTTTGCAAAGTCCCTGAGGTCATCCAGGCCCTCTTCTGTAGCAATAAAAATGCCGTTTTCATTATAGTTTTTAGCGCCATAATAGATAAACTGCAGGGCCATTATAGTCTTTCCAGTGCCGGGAGCTCCAGTGATAAGTATAGAAGAACTCCTTCGCAGGCCACCTTTGAGTATCTTATCAAGACCCTCTATCCCAGTCTTGATTTTCTCTACTGCCATCTAATCACCTCTTTTTTCAACAATATGTTTTTTGAATATAAATATTGGAAAAAGAGACCAGAAAACCTTTTTTTGGTTTTCGCTGCCTTTTTTCTATAACAATAAAAATACTACTATAAAAAACTTATGCTATTTGAATTGAATTTCAGAAAGATTTATATATGTTCTTCGGCAGTTGGAAATCAGAAAAAAGCGGTGGTAGCTGTTGAATATAAATCAGGAATTCAAAAAAGAAGTAAGAGATCTTAAAGATTACATAGTTCTTGTCACGGTCAGCGCAGCAAACTACCAGAAGGCAAATCTGGAAATTCTGAAGCTGCTTGTAAACGAGCAGAAAACTCCTGGAGTCTATGTCACCTTGAACAAGCCCTTTGACATCATGCAGCGCCTTCTGGAGCAGAACAAGATAGATCCAAGGCTTGTAATTTTTATAGATGCAATCACAAAAGTGCCTGAAAGCAAAAGAAGGGTAAAAAACTGCCTATATATAGGCTCCCCTGAAAAGTTAAGTGACATATCTATGGCTATGGACCAGGCAGTCAAGGCTCTGCCTACAAAGGAAAAATTCATTTTCTTCGACTCAATAAACACTTTGCAATTATTCAACAAATCCGGGACTGTGGCAAGGTTTGTTTATTTCCTTGCCGGAAAGATAAGGGAATGGAAAATTAAAGGCATAATAATATCCATAAAAAAAGGAACTGACCTGACCCTTCTCAATGAGCTGGCACAGTTCTGCGACATGCAAATAGATTTAGGAGGTAAATGAAAATGGTGTCTCTTACAATTGTTGGAGCTACAACCGTAGCTTTTGGCATAGGATCCTTAATGCTTGCGTCCAGGGCAAGAAAAAGGCTCTCTCCTGGCTCATTAAGGAAGTTCATAGACAATTTCTCAGTGTGCATAGCATTTATAGTTGTCTTCTCGCTATGGCAGACAGTAAGGAGCATTGCCGATATACAGGTCTCCTTATCGGGATTTTTAGGCTACCCTGAGCTCATCTTTATAGTGTTTGCATACATAGGCTTCATAATAACCTCGTACAGGGTCTCGAAGATAAGCGAGGAGTTTGGCTTCAAGGAAGAAGGAAAGGAAATCAGGAAACTGGTCAAAAAAAGATAGTGTCTATGTGCATAAAAAAGTCCCAGATAAGCGTTGAATATATGATGATAATAGGCTTTGTCACGCTCATGACAATCCCCTTAATCCTCATCTACCATTCTTTCGTGCAGGACTCCAGCACTGAGATAACCTCAACCCAGGTGCAGCAGATTGCACAAAAAATTGCAGGTGCGGCTGAGTCTGTTTATTATCTTGGTGAGCCGTCTCAAACAACTTTAAAGGTGAATATGCCAAGTAATGTAGTTTCAGCAGATTTATCTGCTGGTTATGAAGTTGTTTTCAGGGTAAAGACCACTTCAGGAACATCAGATATAGTGCAAAATTCTCCTGTGAATATAACTGGCTCTTTGCCTACGGCTGAGGGACTCTACACAATAACAATCAAAGCCAAATCTGGCCATGTTGAGGTTTCTTATGACTAAATATAGGAAGAAAATGGGAAGCTTAAAGGCTCAATCGTCTATGGAGTTTTTTACTTTGACAGGGCTAGCTTTTTTAGCAGTGATTATTTTTGTAGCAGCTTCTGCCAATGAGGCAAAGGAATTCAGGGATCAAAAAGAATTCTTCCTTATAAAAGATTTGGCCCTAAAACTGCAGAAAGAGGTTGCTATTGCAGCTTCTGTTGAAAGCGGTTATGAAAGAAGCTTTAATTTGCCCGATAAGCTGGAAAGCACAGTTGACTATTTTATAGCTACAAGAAACAGGACAATAACAGTAAATTCATCAAAAACAGCTTTTTCTGTTGCAATACCGAATGTTGTTGGAAATTTCACAAAAGGCAGCAATAAGATTGAAAAAATAAATGATGAGGTTTATGTAAATAGATAGCCGAAAAATGAAGCGGAAAGCAACAGGCCATTAGTATGTGCCTTCCCGCCTTTTTATAAGGAAAAAATGAGGAAAAAACATAGAAAGTCCCAAATGTGGTTCATGGATTTTGTAGTTGGAACATTAATATTTTCATTTATGCTTATTACATATTACACTTACACGGCAAATATATCCAAGCAGGACTCTTTAACGGCAAGAGACTTGCTTTTAGACGCAGAATCAGTATCCTCTTCGCTTTTGTTGGGGGGCTTTCCGGACAATTGGAATAATAACACGGTGCAAAGCATAGGGGTTACAAACAGCAACCAAAGGATAAACAGCACAAAATTTCTTAATTTTGAAGGGCTGCCCTATAATAAAACTAAAAAGCTGTTTGGGACTGTATATGATTATTTTATATTTTTCACAGATGAAAATGCAAATATAACTCCTGTGGAAGGGGTTTGCGGTGTCGGGCATCTTGGGGTTAATTCAACTTACAATATAAAATCTGCATATTATTATGATAATTCCGGAGATTCTTTTTTAAAGGAGTTTATGATTGACAAATTAGATGCTGATGTTTACAGCGAAGAAAGCGGCTATGAGGATTTTGATGCTTTAGTTGGCAATATCAACAATTATGGCTTTGTTGTTATTGAGCATCCCCTGCTCCCAACTTCTGTTTTTAATGATAATAAAGGAGAAATTGAAAATTTTGCGGCAAATGGCGGATTATTGATGCTAAGCGGGGAAATTGCCAGCGCCCAGGGGAAAGAGATGGTTGGTGTTGAATTCTACAAAAAATCTGGGCAATCAATTAGTGACAAAAATTCAACAGTGATTGCTGAGGACGAATTTTTGTCTTTTAATATTGGAGAGAATATTATTTTTAGTCAAGCCTATTATGTGGAAAACCAGGCGGGTGCAGAGAATTTCACTGAAATAGTGGAATTTAATGAGGATGGCAAGGCAGCTGTTGCAAGATGGTCATATGGCAATGGAAGTGTTTTTTATTTCAGCGATATGGATGCTGATTATTTTGCCGGTGATTTTATTGATGAGGTAACGAATGCAATGGTAACATGGGGTGATTTCAGGTGCAATCCGGCAACATTGGGCAGCATCCAATACAAAAATTTAGTAAAAATTGAGAGGGTTGTGATATACGATTCAAAGCCGGTTAAGATGGTGATTTATTTATGGCAATAAGCAAAAAAGGGATTTTCTTTACGTTTGCAGCAATAGCTTTAGCCTTAATCATAATACTGTCATTTAAGGCCTATAAAACATACGAAATGAAAGAAAAGATAGATATTGTTGGTGTAAGGATAGATACAATGAATAATTTTATCAAGGATATTGAGCAGGATTTGGAAAAGGGGCTGTATATAGCAAGCTTCAGGGCCTTTGCCGGAATGGGGGAATATATTGCAAGCAATGGAACTTATATTGCCGACATTGATGAGGGGTTTAACGAGCTTATCCTTGAAGGAACCCTGAACAATAAGGAGATAAGCCTTATGCAGAACAGCACTTTTACTGACTGGGTTGAAAAAATAGAGGCAGAGGCCGATAAGATTGACATTATAGTTAATTTTACAATATTTGATGTCAGCATAGAGCAAAATGATCCATGGTCAGTTTCGGTGAGTTCTGATATAGGCATTGATGTAGAAGACAAAAAGAATACGTCATCATGGAACAGGAATAAGAATATAGTGACGAAGATAAGCATAGGGGATTTTGAAGACCCATTGTATATTAAAAACAGCCATGGAAGGGTGACAAATGCAATAGTCAGAAGCCCGATAACTGATTTTGTCCAGGGCGAGGATATAAGTAATTTATTGCTGCACCTCAACAATTCATATTATATAGAATCAAGTACCGCTCCAAACTTCCTGATGAGGCTGCAAGGTGGCTTATCAAATTCCTCAACAGGAATTGAAAGCCTTGTGAACCTTGGTGAATTCCAGGAGCAGGGGCTTGCAATAAAAGACAGAAGCGCGGTAGACTATATATACTTTGGAACTCAAAGCACAACAGACTATGGAATTGAAGGGGCGCCTGACTGGTTTAAGCTTGACAGCAATCATCTGGAAATTTACGAAGTTCAAAATTTGACTATTTAAGCATATCATTAAATTTGCATTGCACAGAATAGATTCATGAGGGATATTATGAATAACACAAATTCGCCGTTCGGAACTATCTCCGCCCTAAAGGGACGCAGTATTTGTACCACTCGCAAATATGGGCGAATTTGCGGGATTGAAAATTATCGGGCTAAAGTTCCGCGGCATTATGCTCAAAAATCGAAGATTTTTGGCATGTTAGAAATGCATTGCATTTCAAACAAACCGATAATTTTCAATAAAAAAAGAGGCATATTTTTTACAATAGACGCAATTTTGGCTGCAGGGATACTCATTGTCACTATACTTCTTGTATCCGGCTCTTATGTGTCTCAACAGGATAGGGCTTCTGTAAGTTTCTTATCCCAGGATATGGTAAAGGTATTTGCAAATCTCAAGGTAAGCGAGCTGGATAATGATTATGTTAAAAGCCTTATAGCTGCAGGGGTTATAACAAGGGCAAACAACACCATTCTGGAGCAGATTGGGGAGTTTTGGTCAGAAGATGAAATAGGGCTGGCAGGAAATTTTACCAGAAACGTAAGCTATTTTTTATTGCCGGAAAGGTTTGGCTTGGGAGTATATGTAGATGGCGAGGAAGTATACTTAAGAGATAAAGAGGTAACGGGAAACCTTGTATCCTCGAGGAAGATTAT
>Ga0209541_10017553_pt1 | contig 10455 bp, 11 predicted proteins | sample RifCSPlowO2_01_FD_184027 | JGI IMG/M metagenome (GOLD analysis project Ga0209541, IMG submission 184027) | Groundwater microbial communities from Rifle, Colorado - Rifle CSP2_plank lowO2_0.1 (SPAdes) (version 2) | ecosystem: Environmental > Aquatic > Deep subsurface > Groundwater | place... | reverse complement strand
CCAGTCACGGCGTTCTTGTCCCAGACCGTGATGCGGATCTCGCGCGGCGGCACCACTGCCAGCGTGCCCAGCTGGTTTATCGGCACCATCTGTTCGAAATAGTTCACCTGGAGGTTGCCGACCATATCCACCGACGGGCGGCCGCTCCGCACGGCCCCGATCTCCTCGGCGAATTTGGCGGTTATGGTTTTCAGGCGCTCGTCCAGTTCCTTCAGATAAGGGTCCATAGGTTCATGAGCTGGATGCGCGGACTTAGGTTCGTCGCGTCCTGCATCCGGCGTAATTCTAGCACGGCGTGCCATAGTTCGCTATTTTTCGCCGCGCCGTTTGCGGTTGCGATCACGGGCGCGGCATTTTGCGCTGCAAGATACGCGATGAGGTCGTCGAGGAACGCGGCGAAATTGAAATCGTCCGGCTCGGTCAGCTCTTTCACAAAATCCTTCCGGGATGCCGGCGATACCGTGAAAAACTTCGCCGCGAGCGGGTTGGCGCGGTCTTTAAGTTTCTCCAGCATCTTTTTGCGCGGCAAAGGCGGGAAATATATCTTCTGGAAACGGGAACGCAAGGTAGGCCAGAGCAGTTCCGGGTCCGGCATGACCAGGATAAGCAGCGCGGAGGCCGGCGGCTCTTCCGCTACTTTAAGGAGCGCGTTCTGCGCCTCCGGGGTCAGCGCCTGCGCGCGATCAATGATGGCCACGCGGCGGGACCCGACGAAGGGTTTGCCGGCTAGGAACATTTTTACCGCGCGCGCGGCGTCTATGCCGATGGCACCCTTCTCGTCCGGTGCGAAGACCTGCATGTCAGTGAGCGGCCGGCGCGTCGCCTCCTCATCCTCGGGCCAGACGCCGGTTTCTATGTGCGTGGCGAGCGTCCGGGCCGCGGCGGCCTTGCCGATGTTCGGGTCGCCGAAGAAGATGTAAGCGTGACCGAGCTGGCCCTTGTCGTGCAGGAGGGCCAGATCCTTCAATAATTTCTCATGGACTCCCGGCATAGCTTTGAACCTTTAATGCTTGTTCAAAAGCGTGCGCTTGTACGCATCCAGGTGGTCCAAAATGAGGCCGGTGCCCTTGGCCACGCAGAATAAAGGATCCTCGGCCACATACGCCGGCACGCCCAAAAACCTTTCAAAGAATTCCGGCAGGTGCCCCAGCTGAGCGCTGCCGCCGGACAGGATGACGCCTTTTTCCATTATGTCCGCCACGAGCTCCGGCGGGGTGACGTTGAACACGTTCTTCACCGACTCCGCTATTTCCATAAGCAAAGGTGACAGCGCCTCAGCGATCTCGTTCGAGGTGACCACGACATCCTTCGGCAGGCCGGTCACCAGGTCGCGGCCGCGCAGCTGGAACTCCAGCTTATGCTTGGTGGTCATAGCGGAACCAATCTCGATCTTCACGTTCTCCGCGGTCTGCTCCCCTATCGCCAGCCCGTATTTCTTCTTCACGTAATCCGAGATGGCCCGGTCGAACTTGTTGCCGGCCACGCGGATGGAGGTCCAGGAAACGATGTTGCCCAAGGCGATCACGGCGACCTCCGCCGTGCCGCCGCCGACGTTGATGATCATGTGGCCACTGCGCGCGTTGATCGGAATACCCGCACCGAGAGCGGCCAAGACCGGTTCGCGCACAATGAAGGCGTTCCGCGCGCCGGCCTCGCGCGCGGCGTTGATGACCGCGCGGCGCTCCGTTTGCGTGATGCCTGCGGGCACGGAAATGACCACTTCTGGTTTGAAGAAACTGAACCACGGCGTGGCCTTGGATATGAAATACATGAGGAGCGCTTTGGTGATGTAATAATCGGCGATGACGCCGTCCTTCAGCGGGCGGTAGGCCACGATCTCGTCCGGCGTGCGCCCGATCATCTCCTTGGCCTCCTGCCCCACGGCCAGCACGGCATTGCCTGGGTGCGACAAAGCCACGATGGTTGGTTCATTTATTATGAAGCCCCGGCCGGGCACAAAGACCACGGTGTTGGCCGTGCCGAGGTCGATGCCGATCTTGCGGTTCAACATGTGGGTAGATTGTACATGGCAGGGAGGCCCGTAGTAAAGGAATCGGCCTTGGCGGCCCTAGCCGCCAGGCCTGCCTCTCGGCCCTAAGGCCTGCGAGAGCTTCCTTAACTATGGGCCTCCCTGCCTGCTCAATCTTTCACACGTTTTATCTCCGCCCCCAGTTTCAAAAGTCGCCCATCCACATCCGCGTAGCCGCGGTCGATCTCTTCCACGCCGTCAATGACGGTCTCGCCCTCGGCCACCAGGGCGATGAGTAGCGAGGCCCAGCCGGCGCGCAGGTCACGCACTTTGAGCTCGCCGCCGCGCAGGGGCGTGGGGCCATGAATGACCGCGCGGTGCTTGAAGTTCTGGTTGGCGAAGCGGCACAACGGAAAAGGCCCGCAATCGGTGAAGATCTCTATGTTGCCGCCCAGCTTGTTAAAGTCCTCGGTGTATCCCAAGCGGTCCTCATATATCGTCTCGTGTATCTGCGATTCCCCTTCCGCCTGCGCCAGAAGAACGGCCAGCGGCTGCTGCCAGTCGGTCATGTAGCCGGGATGGGTTTCCGTCTCGATCATAATGGGTTTCATTTTCTCGGCGTCACGATAGAAGATAATGCCTTCCTTCAATACCGCGTACTCCCCGCCCAGGCGGCGCACCGTGTTCAAAAAGGTGATGAGGTGGTCCTGCACCGCGTCGCGCACGAAGATCTCGCCGCGCGTGGCGATGGCCAGGCAGGCGAAGGACACTGCTTCGTTCCTGTCCGGGATGACGCGATGATGCACGCCGCGCAGGCGCCCCACGCCCTCGATGTGCATGACCCGGTCCGCGCCCAGCTCGATGATGGCGCCCATGTTCTGGAGCATTTTCACCAGGTCCATGATCTCCGGCTCTACCGCGCAGTTCTTCAAAATAGTGGAACCTTGGGCGAGCACAGCTGCCAGAAGAGCGTTCTCCGTGGCGCCCACGCTCGGGAAGCGGAACTGGACGGTTGCGCCCTTCAGGCCGTCCGGAGCCGTGGCGTGGTAGCCGGTCGGGGTCTCATCGATCACCGCGCCGAACATACGCAGGGCCTCGATATGCAGATCCACCGGGCGGGCACCGATCTTATCGCCGCCCAGGACCGGCACCTCCGCCTCGCCGGTGCGCGCGAGGAGCGGTCCCATGGCCAGGATTGGGATGCGATTCCTGCGGGACAGGTCGCTCACGCGGTTCTGCTTGATCTCTTTGGTGCGGATGGTGAGAACCGGCCCGGAGCGCTGGACGCTCGCGCCGATCTTCTCGCACAGCTCCTTAGTTATCTCCGTCTCGCCGATCTGCGGGAAATTGGAGAACACGCACTGCTCCTCCGTGAGCAGGGACGCGACCATCATTTTTGTGGCCGCGTTCTTAGCCCCGGATAGAAGCACTTCCCCTTCCAGCGGCTTACCGCCTTTAACGATGAATTTCATGATGCAGGAATTGCTCCAGTTCCCCTATGGGCTTGCGCTCCTGGTTCCCGCTGTCGCGGTCGCGCACCGTGACCGTGCCATCCTCCAATGTCTGGAAATCCACGGTGATACAGAATGGCGTGCCGATCTCATCCTGGGAATAGTAGCGCTTGCCGATGTTACCGCGGTCATCCCAGGTGACCATAAATTTTTTCTTAAGATCTTTATAAATCCCCTCGGCCTTGGCCACCAGGTCCGGCTTGTTACGCAAGAGCGGGAAGACCGCCGCCTTGTACGGCGCGAGCTTCGGCGGCAGTTTCAGATAGACGCGCTTGTCGTCGCCATTCCCCGCCTCGGTATACGCGCTCAAGAGAAGCGCGAGCAGGGTGCGGTCCACGCCCCAGGTCGGTTCAATGACGTGCGGCCAGAACTCCTCGTTCGTTTCCGGATCCCGATACGGCGCCTCCTTGAAATGGTTCTTTAGGTCAAAATCCGTGCGATACGCGAGGCCATAGAGCTCGTGCGGCCAGAACTCCTCGTTCGTTTCCGGATCCCGATACGGCGCCTCCTTGAAATGGTTCTTTAGGTCAAAATCCGTGCGATACGCGAGGCCATAGAGCTCGTCGCGGCCGAACGGGAAATCGAACTCAAAATCGATGGTTTTTTTGGAGTAGTGGGCGCGCTCCCCATCTGGAATATCCAATTCGTGCACCTTTTTGGTGTCTATGCCGACTACTTTCATCCAATCAACCATCTCTTTGCGCCAATGCTCGAAATATTTTTCCCAATCTTCAGAGCGGATGAAATACTCTATTTCCATCTGCTCGAATTCGCGGGTGCGGAATATAAAATTACCGGGAGTGATCTCGTTGCGGAACGCCTTACCGACCTGCGCTATGCCGAATGGCAAGGTCTTGCGGGTGGTGTCCAGGACATTCTTGAAATCTACAAACATCGCCTGGGCTGTCTCAGGACGGAAGTACGCGATGTTAGCTTGATCCTCAGCGGAGCCGATGAACGTTTTGAACATCAAGTTGAATTGCCTTGCCTCCGAAAGCTGGCCGCCGCAGTCCGGGCACGTTTCCGCGTTATCCAATTTGTCCGCGCGGAAGCGGTGATGGCATTTTTTACACTCCACGAGCGGATCAGTGAAATTCGCCAGATGTCCGCTCGCCTCCCAAACCTTCGGATTCATGATGAGCGCCGCGTCGATGCCCACGATGTCGTCGCGCCGGCGCACGAACATATCCCACCAAAGATTCTTGATGTTGTTCTTCAACTCCACCCCCAGCGGCCCGTAGTCCCAGGAGTTCGCCAGGCCCCCGTATATCTCTGAGCCGGGGAACACAAAACCGCGCCGCTTACAAAGCGACACTATCTTTTCCATCAGTCCATTCTGTTCCATGTGCGTTACGGCAACACCCGGCGGTCGCCGCCGAAGGCCGCGGCGTCGTCGGGGAGCGACGAGTCCCTGGCGGCGGATTTGGAGGTCAAGTTCACGCCCGTGAAGCCGTCCGTGGCCTTCAAGGTCGTCTCCCCGATGAGCGGGATGCTGCGGCCGGACTGGTTCGCGGCGGGCGTGGCCTCGATCTGAAAGACCGCCTCGAGAGGTTCGCCGAGGACACCCTGGCCCGCCGGTATGATCGGGATGTCCCAGCTCACCTGCCCGGTGCGGCTGTCGAAGACCGGCGAGGTCTCCGCGTTGCTTCGCACCACTTTCAGCATGCGTGCGCCCGACAGCAAGGTCGCCATCACGCGGACGTTCTTCGCGTCGGTGGAGTAATTGACTATCTTCCAATGGACTGTGTATTGGGTCGGCTGATTGACCTTCGGCGGGTACGGTCCGGTGTTCACCACGGTGGTACTAACAGTACTGCTGCTAATAGTGCTGCTACTGGCAGCGGGCTCCTTGTAATAGACGGAGGTGTTGACCGTCGTTTGGCCGGAGATCTTGGTAATGGTATTCCCGGAAGACAGGGTCTGTTCCGCCGTTATGCCTGGCGGCACGGAAAGCGACTGGATGGTGCTGGAGACCTGGACCGAGAAGTTCTTATCATCCGCCGCCTGGATGGGCCAGATGCCCTTCAGATTGATGCTGAAATCCACGGAGCCGCTCTGGCGCGGGGCCAGGTTCCGGAGCGCCGGCGCCGTGCCCGCGTTCCAGGTCACTGTGTTTCTGACCGAATCCAGACTGCCCGGGCTCCTCAGGGTGGTCAGGTCGAACATCTCGCCGTCCAACGCCGCCTCGATCACGATGTTCTGCAGAGAGAACTCGGAGTTGTTCCGATAGTTCAGGGTATAAAAGATGGTCTCGCCGAGCGCGGCGATGTAATTCGATTTGCGGTTCGCGACTATGGAGATCGCGAGCGGTGTGCTCTGTATGCCGATCGGGGCCGTTTTCGAGGCCAAGTCGTATCTCTGACCGTTCAACTCCACCTGCATATGCGTGGCCATGGTGAGATACGTCTGCTGGCTCGCGCCCACGCTGCCGGTCACGGTGATGCCGCCCTGCGTTCCCGGCTCAAGGGTGCCCAGGCCCCAAATGTGGTTCTCGGAGGTCGGACTGCTCGAAGCCGACTGGAACTGAAACACTTGCGGATAGTCGATGATCAGATTGGTGTTCTGGAAAGGCGTCTTGGAGTTGTTTTGATAAGCGATGTCCATATCGAACATCTGCCCTGCGAATATCTTCTGGGGTACGCTGAAGTTCAGGACAATCGCCGGCGCGCCGACGGCGATGTCCGCGGTCGCGGTCTTTTCCAGGCCCGGCCCCGGCCCCCCGCCCTCCAAACGATATTTGAAGGAGATCGAGATCTGCTTCACGGAATCTTCGCCTTCCGTGACTATGAAGTCGAAGGTTTTCGCGCCGATCTGCTGCGGGCCGAGCAAGCCCACGTCCTGCTGCCCCAGCCGCGCCGTCGGGTGCAGGCCCATGATCGACGCGCCATCCGGCGCGGTGACGACTATCGCCGCCTCTTCCAGGTTCTGGTCCGACTCGTTGGTGTACGCGACGGTGACGCGGAAAGGTTCGCCCAGGAGCACCTGATCCGGCTTGGAGACCTGCAGGGTCAAGTTCGGCACCGGCTTGCGGAAGTATATATAGTAGGCGGCAAAAACCGCGCCGGCCAAAACGATGAGGCCCAGAATCGTGCCCAGGACCCAGATGAGAGTGTGTCGCGGCGGCGTGGCCGGTTGCTGATAATTCAGCGCCGGCGGCACCGGTTTACCCGAGGAACTATACGGCAGCATTGTGTATGTATATTAGCGTATCCGCGGGCAGTTTTGAAGCGCACAGCTCGCAGAAAAATTCCTGGCTGGCGACCGAGAAAGCTTCCGGCCGGCGGCCGCACAGGACGCAGGCGGCCTCCTGCGGGTGCCAGCCGAGCGCCCCCAGGACCGCGCTCCAGGACCACTTTTCGGCGGCGATTGCCTGCCAGAGCTCCTCATCTGGCTCGCTGTGCTCCAAAAGCCGGGCCAGACGCGGCAGGTCCGCATAAGATACGGCCAGACGCCGTAGCTTCAGCGCGTCCACCACCTGGATGTTCTTGTTCTCCACCAGCCGCACCTCGGAAAGCATGCCCGGCTCCAGATGGGCGGAAAGTTTGGAAGTTATCTTGCGCAGCGACGTGGCTCGCCCGCGCATCTTGCCGAACTTGCGGCTCCAGAAGGTGACGCGTGCGTCCAGCTCGCCCTGCGGCTCGCGGTCGAGGATGATGGCCTGGGTCAGGTATTCATGCATTTTGTGCACGGGGCAGGATTCGAACCTGCGTAGCCCGAAGGCGCAGCGTTTACAGCGCTGTGTAATTGACCGCTCTACCACCCGTGCGTCACTTCCAGATTATAAGTCGGCGGGTCTTGGATTTCAATTAGTCCTCTTCGTTGGCGGCGCCTTCGGCCTCCGCGGCCCTGTCCTCCACCACTTTCTTCAGATCTATCTTGTCGCCCTTGATGCCGTCGCCGCTTTCCAGCTTCATCCTCTGCAGCCGATCATTGATGCTGTTGTCAATGCGCAGGACCAGAACCTTGAAGCGCCGCAAGCTGCGCAGCCAGAGCGCGCTCGCAAAGGTGTCGATCTTGCCCGGCAGCTCCGAGGTCAGCCAAAGCTCGAACCAGCCCTTTTGCCGCAGGACCTCCTTTTCCATGCGCGGCAGGGCGCGGATGAGGAGCCAAAGCACGATGCCGGCGCCCACGAGCAGGATATTCAGGAAGATTATCTGCATACGAAGCTTGCCTTCGTATTATACCTCCAGGCGGGAGAACCGGTGGATCTGCACCTTCTCGCCCACGCGGGCGATGACATCGTTCACGAGCGCGGACACCTTCTTACTGGGGTCCTTGATATAGTCCTGGTCCATGACCTCCTCTACGGTCTCGCCGCCCATGGCGGCTATCTGCATGGCCAGTTCGCGGGCCAGCTGCTTGAAGGGTTCGGAGCGGACAACGAAGTCGGTCTCCGCGCGCAGGTCCAGCAAGACACCGACGCGGTCGTTGTGCACGTAGGAATAGATGAAGCCGGCCCCGGCGGAACGGCCCGCGGTCTTTTCCACCTTGGCCATGCCCTTCTCGCGCAGGATGGCGATGGCCTTCTCCAGATCGCCGCCCGCTTCGTCGAAGGCCTTTTTGCAGGTCACCAGACCGGCGCCCGTCTCTTCACGCAGTTTTTGCAGCGCTTCGGTGTTAGACATCACTCTTAGGGGCCTCTTGCGGCGCGGTCTCCTTCAACGCGGCTGCAGCCGTGGCGGCGGCCTTGTTGGATTCCAATTCCCTACGTCCGACGCGGATAGCTCCGGCAATCTGCTCCAGGAACCAGATGATCGCGGTGCGGGCTTTGGTGTTGCCGAGGACGGAGTGTTCCACGTGGTCCGGATCGGCGTCGGTGTTCGAGAGCGCGACGGTCGGGATGCCCAGGCGGTTGGCCTCGGCCACCGCGGTCTTGTGAAAGACCGGGTCGACCACGATGAGTAGGTCGGGGCGGGCGGCCATGGCCTCTAGGCCGGAAAAGACCTCTGCCATCTTCGTGGCTTCCTTCTGCAGGTCCAACTGCTCCTTCTTGGTGTATCCGGAGAAAGCGTTCGTGGCCAGGTCGGACTTCAGTTTCTTGAAGTACTCCAGACGCTGCGAGATTATGCGATAGTTGGTGAGCGTGCCGCCCAGCCAGCGCAGGGTCACGGCCGGGACGCTGAACTCGGCGCCGAGCTTCTTAAGTGTCTCGTTCGCGGGCGGTTGAGTGCCGACCAGGATGGCGTGCGCGCCGCGGGCGATCCGCTCCTGCACGAAAGCCAGCGCCGCTTGCAGGGTCTCCTGGGTCTTCTCCAGGTTGATGATATCTATGCCGTTGCGGTTCGCGATTATGTGCTGTTTCACGCGCGGATGGGTCTTGGCCTTGGTGCGGCCGAAAAACACGCCGGCATCCATCATCTCGCGGATGGCCGGATCCACTGGCGCAGCAGGTTCCTGGGTCTCTGCGGCTACGGAGGCCTTGTTTTCGGTATCTGACATCGGGACGATTATATGTTAAACCCTGATATTTTGCAACTCCGTCAGGCGATCACCCCGCCGCCCAACAATTCGCCGCTCTTGGAATACCAAACGGCGGACTGGCCTGCGGCCACGAACCGCTGGGGCTTGTCGAATATGAGTCGCGCGCGGCCGGCGCGGGAGCCCCTCATTAGCCAAGCCCTGGCAAGGGGTTGGCGATAGCGCACGCGGGCGTACACCGGCAAGCGGCGCGGCGCGGCGCCCAGGACCTCCACCTCCTTTTTGTAGAGCGCCGGGTTGTCGCTCCCCGCCGCCACGGTCACCGTGTTCTTTTTGATATTCTTCGCCGCGACATATAGCGGCTCATGCATTTTATTACCCTTTTCGTGCTTCAGGTTGCCGATGCCCCGCCGCTGGCCGATGGTATAAAAATGGGCGCCTTCATGTTCCCCTATCTTCTTACCGGTGAGGGTCAGCACCGCGCCGCGCCGGGCGGGGATGTATTGCTTCAGGAAGTCCTCCAGGCGCACCTGACCGATGAAGCAGATGCCCTGCGAATCCTTCTTCTCCGCGGTCGGCAATTCGGCACGGCGCGCGATGGCGCGCACCTGCGGCTTGGTGTACTTTCCAATCGGGAACAGGCAATACTGCAACTGCTTCGACGTCAGCGTCCAAAGGAAATACGATTGGTCCTTGTTCTTGTCCCGGGCCTCGTACAATGCGTGTTTGCCTTTTGAATTTTTCTTCAGCTTTACATAATGTCCGGTGGCCACGTAGTCCACGCCCATGGCCCGCGCCTTGTCGAAGAACAATCCAAATTTGATCTCACGATTACACATGACGTCCGGGTTTGGGGTAAGCCCAGCGGCATAACCCGCCACCATATAGTCCACCACGCGGCGCTTGTATTCCTCTTCAAAGTCCATCGCGTAGAACGGGATGCTGAGATGCTCCGCGACGCGGCGCGCGTCCTCCGCGTCCCGGTCGGCACAGCCGTCCACGTTGAAACAGCGCATGAAAACACCGACTACGTTGTAGCCTTGTTTCTTCAAAAGATATGCGGCGACGGAGCTGTCCACGCCGCCGGACATGCCGACGAAAACGGTCTTGGACATGGCGCGTATATTGTATGCGTTTCTGCTATACTTACAAAATATGGAAGTAGCAGGTTTCCCCCAGGTCACCGTCGCCGGGATAATATTCCTGGTCGTGATCGCCTGTTTCACGGTCTTGAGCGTGATCTTGAACCATCACTGGAGCCACTATGAGCTGGAGAAGAACCGCCGCCGCAAGGCCCGGCGCGTATATTACTCCGGCGCGGGCGCGATCCTCGTAATGATGCTGGTCGCTTTCATTTTCCTCCTGATATGATCCAGCTCGGCGTCGGAGAAACTTTGCTTGCCGCGGAGCGCCGCCACTGGCTGCCGATCGCGCTGGAATCCGTCGGGCTCCTTAGCGCGGCGATATTCCCGCTCTTTATTTTGATCGGCGCGGAATTCCTGCCGGCCGAAACCATGGCGGTGGTGAACGAATATCGCGCCTTCGCCTGGTTCCTGT
>Ga0209541_10017550_pt1 | contig 10455 bp, 12 predicted proteins | sample RifCSPlowO2_01_FD_184027 | JGI IMG/M metagenome (GOLD analysis project Ga0209541, IMG submission 184027) | Groundwater microbial communities from Rifle, Colorado - Rifle CSP2_plank lowO2_0.1 (SPAdes) (version 2) | ecosystem: Environmental > Aquatic > Deep subsurface > Groundwater | place... | reverse complement strand
CGTGTCGCCCGGCATGACCATTTCGGTTCCTTGCGGAAGCGTTACTTCGCCCGTCACGTCAGTTGTGCGGATGTAAAATTGCGGTTTGTATCCGGCAAAAAACGGTGTGTGCCGCCCGCCTTCTTCTTTTGTAAGAATATAAACCTCGGCGTCAAATTCAGTGTGAGGAGTTACCGATCCGGGCTTGGAAATAACCTGCCCGCGCTCAACGTCTTCTTTTTTGAGACCGCGCAAAAGAATTCCTGCGTTGTCGCCAGCCATACCTTCGTCAAGCGACTTGTTGAACATCTCGATGCCGGTTACAACGGTTTTTGCCGTATCTTTGATGCCGACGATTTCAATTTCTTCGTTGACTTTCACTTTTCCGCGCTCGATGCGGCCGGTTACCACGGTCCCGCGCCCTTCTATAGAGAAGACATCTTCAACGGGCATGAGAAATGGTTTGTCGGTATCGCGCACCGGCTCGGGAATATAATTATCAAGCTGGTCGGCAAGATCCAAAATTGGTTTTATCGCGGGATCATCTTTTGATTTTGCTTCAAGCGCTTTGAGAGCAGAGCCGCGGATGATCGGAGTTTTTTCTCCGTCATATTTATATTTTGTGAGAAGCTCACGAATTTCTGTTTCTACAAGATCAATAAGTTCTGGATCATCAACTGCATCGCATTTGTTCAAAAATACAATAATCACAGGAACGCCCACTTGATACGCAAGCAAAATGTGCTCGCGAGTTTGCGGCATGGGGCCGTCGGTGGCCGCAACCACCAAAACTGCGCCGTCCATCTGCGCGGCGCCCGTGATCATGTTTTTGATATAGTCAGCGTGCCCGGGAGCATCAATGTGCGCGTAGTGGCGCTTTGCAGTTTCGTATTCAGAGTGGTGCAGAGCGATTGTAATACCGCGCGCGCGCTCTTCGGGAGCATTGTCAATCTGCTCGACGTTTTCGATGCGGACTTTGTTGCCCGCCAAGTTGAGCCCGTGCAAAAGCGCCGCAGTCAGCGTAGTTTTGCCGTGGTCAACGTGCCCGATAGTGCCGACGTTCAAGTGCGGCTTTGAGCGTTCAAATTTTTCTGTTGCCATAAAAAACTTTATACATTAAGCGAATAATTAAGATATAGACTCAATAGTAGTGAAAAGCACCAAACCTGTCAAATAGGCAGACTTTCCAAGGGAATATCCTCGGAATCAAGGTCTTCAGCGGTTGCCTCCTCTGCAAACCGCGCCAGCTCCGGCTCTTCTATAGTATTTTCAGTATTTTCGTCTGGATCCATAAGCATTGTGGATTATACAACGAAAATGATGAAAAGAAAAAGCGGCCGTTTAGGTTAGGCCGCAGGATCAGGTGTTTTTTTCGCCTCGATAAGCTCGATGTGAAATATCGAATAGTCCTCGGTCACAGGACTTGCAAGCAGTTTCTTGCACGCTCTTTCTACCTGCTCGCGCGCATCTGCTTCGTCTCGAGAGCCGATACTCAGCTTGATTGACTTGCCGATGCGAACATCATCGATCTCCGCGAAACCGAGACTGTGTAGAGCCTTTTTGACGGCGCTACCCTGCGGGTCATGAATACTCTCCCTAAATTGAACCAAAACCCACACGTCGAATCTTTGCATATTCACCTCCTTGGCAAGCTACTCTTTTATCAATACTACATATCATAAAGATTTTTTCAACAAAAAAGCGGCTGATTGTTCAGACCGCTTGGTACTATGCGAAGAGAGAAAAGCATTTTCTCTTTTGCTTCACTAGAGTAATCTTGTTGCCAAAGTCTCCGGCAGTTTCGCATGCGATGTCAAGCTGTGGTACTGACGTCACACGACCTTCGGCGACAAGTGCGTCGAGCGCCTCTCGAAAGTCGTCATACCTCACACAACAGAATGTGTCCAATTCATCATCTTCGTAGTCTGAAATGTAGCTGATGAGCTGATATGCGCGGGTTGAGCCACCCCAACTCTTGAGAGTCGCGAGAATCCGCCGCTTGATTGCCTCGATCCATCTGTCATGCGCATATTGATGGATACTTCTGCCAGCCATCGCCTCGCGCAGCTTTTGCGCTGCCACTTTGGGATCAAACCTTTTCTTGCGCCAGAACATACATTACCTCCGTAGCTTCGCTTTTCAAACAACTACCCTCCAATAAATATAGCGTGCGAAAAATTTGTTGGCAAACGCTTTAACTTGGACGTTTCACATCCAAGTATGCGCACAAATAAAAAAGCGATGCTAAATGCCGCGGCGCGCGGCGAGCGCAAACTGATCAAAATACGGAATAAGACCCGCAAGTGTACTTGAGTATTCCTTGCCACCGAGCACGGCATCGCAAAAAACTTCGCGTGCGCGCGCAAGCTCAAAAAGCCGCGCGCCGCGCCAGCGAGAATCGCCGAGCGTCAAATCAAAAAGCTCAAGCGCGCGATCCACTGCCCCGTCAAACAATTTTTGGTCTTTGCCTTGCCAGCGAGTCGCACGGCTTACCTCACTGCCAATGTTGCCCATCTGTTCAAATTGCGTGAATGCTTGCCACCGTGCGCGATTAGTCATGATATCACCAATTTTTTTACTATGGCACGCACTTTTTCACAAATCGCCTCGTCTTCGACTCTTCGCGAGCGATTCCCAAGCGCCGGTTTCAAGTTAATCATAGAATCAAATTCGATCCATGAGTCATCTTGCTTTTCCGGATAGAGGTTAATACCCCACGTGTGTTCGCGCTTTGATCCTTGCTCCATTAGCACGACCTCTTCGTCAGCATGAAATTCTCCGCCGACAGCCATAATGCCTCGCTCCACATCAACCACTGCTTTCACCATATCCCCAAAACGCTCACGCGCCATGCGTAAAAGCTCGGCTTTTGTAATCGAGTTGGCCACAATTTTTACATCCGTCATTTTTGTATTATATCAATTAGCTCGCAAACAAAAAAGCGGCTGATGGTTCAGACCGCTTGGGTTATAGCTCTTTGCAGTTTGCGAGAAAGCGCTTCTTAATTTTCTCAAAAAAAGGCAGAGCGCTTCGAAAGAGAGAATCGGCTGGATCTGTAATCCACTCATTGTATCTGGGAGTCTTTTTTCCTCCGCTCAAGTTGAGAAACCGAACCTCGATCTCGACTGCGAAGTGTTGCTCATGCACAGCGAGCGGCAAGAGAGTGATGAACGGATTCTCGAAATCTACATGCAGTTCATACGGACCGAATATCCCCCACCACTTTCTCATTAAGTACTGATGAGCAACCTTAACTCCAAGCAGTGCTGGATGCGGCACTTTCTCGCGAGGAGCCGCAATTACAGGAGAAAACGTCTTCGTGCGCCAACTGCACTCCTCTGCATTTGTAGAAAGAAAGAACGCATCGCGCACTGGCGGATCATCGAATGTGCCGGCCTCCTGCATCGCGCTCACAACGAAACTCCCGCTTCTTGCCGTCGGCAATAGTATTCGCATCGCTATCTCCTTTCCTACGCGAGGTCTTTCTGCATGTAGCAGAAGTTGCCGTGCTCGGTGATAACAGAGTAACCTCGAGCGAGATAAAAGTTTTTCTGTTGGGCAACCGCTTCGAGCCAAACCGCCGAGCGCTGGAAAAAACGCACAAGCCGCTCAAACTTATGCAAGAGTTCCGGCGCAAGCAGATCGCGATGCCTCTCACATGCGAAAAGTGACTCTAGCTCAACGCGCTCGCCATCCGGCAGCAACTGAAATCTTGCTTCGCCGATGGGCTTGCCAACATTGCTACCAACGTGCGCGCGCAACATATAGTTGGCGCCGTACTTTTCAACGCGGTACAAAACCTGCAACGCCATGGGTTACCCCCTTTCAAGCAGTCCACAAAAATCGTAGCACTATTTCTTCCCTGCCACAACCGTTGCCCCAAACTTAGTTTAGGGCTTTTTAACAAACGTTTTGCAAATGACGCTGGCATCAATATCTTGCCATGGCAAGATATTGATGCCAGTATCAGATACAGAAAATCACATCGGCGAAGACAAATAAAAAGCGGCCGTTTGGAGCCGCTTTGGTCAGAACTCATTTTTGATTTGCCAACCAATTGTACAGTTTTCGCAAGGAGCTTTCGACAGCGTAAGGATAACCGCCTCGTCTTTCGCCCATAAACTGCCGCAAGAATTGCATACAGGGAGAACACGGACGAACTTGTAGGTCACGTACTTATGTATTGTATAAATAAACGAACACGCTGCCACGCCGAGAGTTAATACTACAACTGCGACTATAGCGCTCGACTTATACTCGCCGTACAAAAAGATGGCCGTAGCTATCCCAAAACCAAGCGCCAACGCTTGCAAACCGCCATGGAAAAATGATCTCCGCAAAATCTCCATCCTCGACAATGGAGTTAAGCGATGAGAACTCATCTCTTGACCTCCTTTCCTAATCAAACAGCCCTTAAAAATCGTAGCACTACTTCTTCCCAGCCGCAAATATTACTTTAATAATTTCTCCCATAGGGCAAATTAGTAAAGTGAGAATGCTCTCTACTTTTTCCCAACCGAGATAACAACAAAGTGTCAAACTTTCAGGCGATCACCTAAAAGTTGGATTATATATTTATGATGCGAATTACAACAAATTGCGATTATCTCTCACAATTTAAGTTACGCGTTGGTTTGACGACATATAGTAAAAAGCATAGTATTCTATCAGAAATAGACCTGGGGAGGTAAAAAGTGGCAGAGTACTCCGAGACAGAATTGAAAGAGGCTGCAACTTATATAAGGTTCTTTGCAAGCATACGACTAGGCATTCTCTCATTTTTTAGTATTTTCATGGCCGGGATCCTGAGATTTATGTGGGATGCGAGTCAAGCAAAACAAACTGGAAATCTTGTGCAGATGGTACAATTTTTCTTGCCAACGCTTGGTCTTCTCGTATCAATCTTCGCATCGCAAGTGGACTCCAGAATCGTTCAATATTTCGATACTACTCTAAAACGTGCAGAGAGACTTGAGGAAACACTTAGAATCCAGCAAGGTCTCCACTGGCGATTCCGACATGTACCGTACCCAAAAATTTTTGGCGTTGAGGCAAGATTACGTTATCTAGCCGAATTCTCTTACTTGATCTTTGCTGTCATCTTCGCCATAATACTCATTGGACAGATAATAGCTTCCACAACACAAGGAGAATGACGGTGATAGAAAACCAAACAGAAGATACGAGCTTTACGTTACTTCAGAGAGTATCTCAAGTAGTCAACTGGATCGGACTCTACATCATCATCCCAGTTGCTACTGCATTCGGTCTTTACGAGTACCTTGCACATCTTACGAGATGACCCCGAGGCCATCTACTTAAACAAAAAGCCAGATCTCCAAAGACTGGCTCTTTTATTTCTTGCCAGCCGCAATCAGCTCGGCGATGTTTTTTGGAATTTGGACGTGAAACGTCCAAGTCTCTATAGATAAGCCAGCGCGAAAACAGTTATTTAATACGATATATCGTACTAAAATTCGCAAACAAAAAAGCGGCTGGTTAGACCGCTTGACACGAGCCAGTTAAGGCTCGATATGAATTTCTTTGACTGGGGTATAGCTCTGCCCACGAAATACTTCGCTGGATGGTATATAAGGCAAACGAGTCAAGCGCTGATCTTTCTTGAGATAGAGGTGATACCCATCTGACTGCCGTACTACTTTCAGAGAAATAATACTCATTTTATTACTCTCGATTATGCATCCATCCACAAGGAACACTTCTCCCTCTTTGCTCACGAGGGCGCACGATAACTGGATATAGGCCGTTTCACCTATCTCCATAGAAGTCGTGCTGCGCGCATCTTCAATGTGCTCCGGAGGTAGCTTGGCCCATTGTGCGTGAGCATGTAGTACCAGTGCAAAGAACATCGCGAGAACACTCGCACACCGAATCACAAATAACATATCAACCCCCTTCCGAGTTATGAGTCCAAAAAGAGTGTAGCACTATTTCTTCCCAGCCGCAATCAGCTCGGCGATGTTTTCTGGCGCACTATAATCATCTATAAATTTTACTGCGATGATCGACGGCGAGAAGAAAAATAATGTGAGGACCACGAAATTCGAATGTGACCCGCCAATCGCGTGTAATTCGAAACGAATATTTACCCGTAAGCGGTGGAGCAAGCCGTTTTGTATGTAAACGCAAATCAAAAATATCCACTACTGCTATTGCTAGAAGATCAGCGAGTTTTTCTTGTATATAGCGAGGAAGCCTCTTTGCATCTTTAACAAAGTCACCGCCATAGAGAATTTCATTTTTCTCACCCTCGTACATGCTTCAAAAAAAGCGCGCGGCCAGCGAAGCGATGTGACAGTTTAACTCTGGAGCGTGTTTCAATTTTTCGCACGTATTGCTGTCGATACTCGCCTTCGCTGTCGCGAAGCAAATTCGAAAGTACTCCTTTTATTTGGGTTACATCCCGGCGGAGAATAGTGACGTCTCTATTGAGTTTTTGCACCATTGTTGAATCTACCATAGAAATATTCTATCACACCATCACAAATATTGGCAAAAAGTGTGCTGTGTTTATTATTTCTCCCCCGCCGCAACCATTTGCCCCAAACTTAGTTTAGGGCATTTTGACAAATTGAGACGTGAAACGCCTCAAACGTCTCAAAAGAAAAAGCGACCGCTGGGTCGCTATGTATTTCAGTTTTCTGTAGAGGTGGCATGGAGGTCGTCGCGTCTGATAACCCAGCTGAGAAGCTCTCCGGTCCAACTTTCCTGCTGCACTGTTATGAGATCTTCTGCCTTGAGTTCGTTGAGAACCTTAAGAAATTCTTCTCTCGTGCAATAGTCAGGATAGCCATCATTAGCCGTCTCGTCGAGAATATTGAAGAACACGACTACTTCCGGACGCCATTCGTATGACGCATGTGATATTATCCTGCGCCTTAGATATTCTTTCTTGGTCTCCTTGGGTTGAGCATCTGGCTTTGTGCTAGATGAACAGCGTGGCCCAATTGCGTTGAGCGCCCACATGAGAATAAGAAAGCATCCTGCTGTTGCTGATATAGCAGCAAGAGCTTTGAGCCAGTAGCTAGGAGGTATGAGCGAGAGGTAATCCCAAAACAGAAAAGCGAGTGCCGCTATTACAAACGCGATCAAAGAGCAGTTAGAGAAAAATCTTTTCATCGCTATTCTCCTTTGTTGTTGAGTCCAACTTATTCGTAGCACAGAGCTGGGCAAAAGAGAAGCGCACGCCGCAAACACTTCGATCCGCCTCCGCTAGTTGGTGGATGGTGGACTCAGTGTAAACAAAAAAGCGGCAACACAGAGAGTGCCAATCTATCCGCGATCGCAAATTGATTGGCACTACTTCTTCCCCGCCGCAATCACAACAAAGTGTCGAACTTTCAGGCGATCGCTTCAATCTTTGTCTGTGCTTCGCGTCTCAATGACTTGGACGTTTCACGTCCAAGTCCAGCGATGTTTTTCAGAATATTGAGCAATCCGATTACTCAATGACTTACAAAAGAAAAAAGCGGCCCGTTGGTTGAGCCGCAGTTCGCCTGATTATTGATCCCACTCGTCTGCCACACCAACAAAAACACATTGAGTGCAGTGATAGGTACGGGCCGCATAGTAGAGATGCTTTTGTCCAAAGTACTCTTCTCGACTTCCTGCGCCGCGATACTCACCTTGCCGCATTGCACCCAAGCAACGTGGGCAAGTTTTTTTCATATCTAGCCTTTGTGTTTCACTACACAAAAGGCAGTGTAGATGTACCTCTGGCACACGGTAATCGTGGGTCTGGCCAAACGACTCTTGGCAGTGGATAACGTAAACATTGGCGACCCTAGACTTCGGTAGTTCCACCCCTCCAAAAAGCCTGAAGTCGTGTCTACAGTGTTGTCGTATGTCTCTGATCTTTTCCTGCAATCTATCGACCTCGTTTGACAATACACACCGAGGCTCAACTACGGCTTGCTTCTGCATTGAGCACCTCCTCATATTTTCTAAACAGCCGCGAACACGTTTTGTACAACGTATCGAATATTGGGTACCAAGTCCCAAAGAAGCCGTGTGGCGAGGAACAACATCAGCAAACACGATGGGACTAACACCCAAAACATGAGAGCCCTACCAAGCGTGTGATCTGGGAATCCACGATGCATTGGCTTCAAACCTCTTTGCCGCCACTCTTCGTCTTCCTGTTTTTCGCGGCGCGTCTTTAGACTTTCGATAACGTGGTCAGGAAGTAAGTTGTAACATGGCGCAAGGATCAATAGCACGACCGTACCTGCGAGCCAAATCTCAAAGAGCAATCCAACGAATTGCACATCTCCCATGATGCACCTCCTGCGGTTGTACTAACCTTTTTATAGCATAAATGAAATGAGTTTGGCAAAAGATAACAACAAAAAGTGCAACAAACAAAAAGATTTCATAAGTCGTAACTTGGACGTTTCACGTCCAAGTCCAAGTCCAAGCGTCAACTTTTCTTTCCTCTACTTTTTACCAGCCGCAATCAGCTCCGCTATATTCTTTGGGACTTCCTCGTAGGAGCTAAACTCCATCGTGTATGAGCCGCGGCCTTCGGTGCGCGAGCGCAGGTTTGTTACGTAGCCAAACATTTCCGAAAGCGGAACTTTCGCGTCAATCACTTTGAGATTGAGCCGGTCTTCCATGCGCTCGATTCTTCCGCGCTTCGAATTGAGATCGCCCGTCACTTCACCCATGAAGTCCGCTGGTATAATAACTTCCACTCTCATAATCGGCTCAAGAATCACAGGGTCTGCCCTGCGCACGCATTCTTGAAGCGCCATCGAGCCGGCAATCTTAAACGCGGCTTCACTCGAGTCAACCTCGTGATACGAGCCGTCATAAATTGCGACTAGTATATCAACGAGCGGAAAACCCGCAACCACGCCCCTATCCATCGCCTCGCGCACGCCTTTTTGCACCGCCGGAATAAATTCCTGTGGCACAATGCCCCCCTTGATTTCATTTTCAAATGTAAATCCTTTTCCGCGCTCTTGCGGCTCCACACGCAGGCGCACATGCCCATACTGCCCGCGGCCTCCTGATTGTTTGATATACTTGCCTTCGGCTTCCGCTTCTTTGCGAATTGTCTCTTTGTATGCCACCTGCGGTTTGCCGACATTTGCCCCTACGTTAAACTCGCGTTTCATACGCTCAACAAGAATTTCCAAATGCAACTCACCCATGCCGGAAATAATTGTCTCGGCAGTCTCTGTGTTTGAGCTGATGCGAAAAGTCGGATCTTCTTCGGAGAGGCGCTTGAGCGCGATACCCATGCGCTCTTGATCTGCTTTTGTTTTTGGTTCAATTTTTAAGTCAACAACCGGCTCGGGGAAAACAATTCGCTCAAGCACAACCGGATGCTCGGGATCGGCAAGCGTGTCACCCGTGGTCGTGCCTTTTAGCCCGACGATTGCGCCGATCTCGCCCGCGTACACTTCTTTTACTTCTTCCCGATGATTTGCGTGCATGCGCAAAATGCGGCCAACGCGTTCTTTTTGATCTTTTGTCACATTATATATGTAGGAGCCGGACTCTAGAGTACCCGAATATACGCGAAAATATGTAAGCTGGCCTACAAATGGGTCTGTCTGCAACTTAAACGCAAGCGCCGCAAAAGGTGCCGAGTCTTTGACCTCGCATATAATTTCTGCTCCCGTTTTCGGCTCAATCCCCTTGAGCGGAGGAACATCAAGCGGGCTTGGCAAGTAATCAACCACGCCGTCGAGCACAAGCTGAACTCCTTTGTTTTTCAAAGCCGAGCCGCAGAAAACCGGAATGAGTTTATAGTTGATGGTCGCCGCGCGAAGCGCGCGTTTAAGCTCGTCGAGTGAAATTTCTTTGCCCTCGAGATATTTTTCAGTCAGCGCTTCGTCGGTCTCGGCGATTTTGCCAACAAGATCGTGGCGCATTGACGCCGCTTTTTCTTTAAGCTCGGCCGGCACTTCGCTCTCTTCTATTTTTTCGCCATGCTCGCCCAAGAAACGATACGCGCGCATGCGCAAAAGATCAATGACCCCTTCAAAATTTCCTTCTAGCCCGATGTTGAGCTGAACCGCAACGGCATTTGGCGAGAGCCGCTCGTGAATTGAATTGTAACTATGCTCGAAACTCGCGCCCATGCGGTCGAGTTTGTTTATAAAACAAATGCGCGGCACTTTATATTTATCTGCCTGACGCCACACGGTTTCAGATTGCGGCTCAACTCCCGCAACGCCGTCAAACACCACAACGCCGCCATCGAGCACGCGCAGCGAGCGTTCGACTTCAACCGTAAAATCTACGTGGCCTGGAGTGTCGATAATATTAAAGCGGACTTCGTGATCTTTATTTCTTTTTTCTTCGGGCAAATATGTGGGTTTCCAAAAACATGTGGTCGCGGCACTTGTAATTGTGATGCCGCGCTCGCGCTCTTGCTCCATCCAATCCATAATTGCCGCGCCTTCGTGCACCTCGCCGATTTTGTGAGAAACTCCGGTATAAACA
>Ga0209541_10017547_pt1 | contig 10456 bp, 10 predicted proteins | sample RifCSPlowO2_01_FD_184027 | JGI IMG/M metagenome (GOLD analysis project Ga0209541, IMG submission 184027) | Groundwater microbial communities from Rifle, Colorado - Rifle CSP2_plank lowO2_0.1 (SPAdes) (version 2) | ecosystem: Environmental > Aquatic > Deep subsurface > Groundwater | place... | reverse complement strand
TACGATCGCCGACACCGTTGTAGCAAAGGTGCATGCAGGTGTAATTACCTCATCACCGGGTTTCAAGGGGTCAGGTCGCAAGCGAGAAGTCAATGCCGCCATTGCCAACAAACTCGCTGAAGACCCCGAATTCGTCACCAGTGTTTTTTCAGTAGCCAAATATTTTGCTAGTTTCATTTCAAACTCTTCACCCACCACCCCCATACCCAACCAACCATCCAGAAAAGTATTCACTACAGCCACTGCTTCTTCGGCCCCGAAATATCCACCGCTATACCGAACTTTAGTTTTACCGGCTACAAACGTACGCTGTTTCTTTTCCAAATCATAATACCGCTGCAACAGAGCTGCTATGTGCTTACGAAGCGTAAAACTTTTATGTACCATAATCCAATTGACGAGGAGGCAGACGTAAGTTAGTATACCAGCATGTCATCAATTCCCAAACAGCCAAAAGTTATTGTTGTAATGCCCGCATATAACGCAGCCAGAACGCTAGAAAAGGTGTATCGGGGAATTCCAAAAAATAAAGTTAATAAAATTTTGCTCATTGATGACAAATCGGTAGATAATACGGTAAAAATTTCCCGTAAACTAAAAATAAAAACCATTGTCCACAAAAAAAATCAGGGCTACGGTGCCAATCAAAGGACCTGCTATACCGAAGCGCTGAAACTAAAAGCCGACTTCGTTATTATGCTCCACCCCGACGGACAATATGACCCAAAAGATATTGTCAAATTTATTAACAAGTATAAAAAAAACCACACCGATTTAATTTTAGGATCCAGATTTCTAAAAGGAGGAGACAGAAAAACTCCATTTTATAAATCAATTTCCATTCGAGTTATCACCGGCATGTTCAATGCAGTGCTCGGAACCAGCTTAAGTGAAGCTAATACTGGCTATCGTGGTTTTAGCCGCCGCCTACTCCAAACAATACCCTGGCAAAAAAATGGCAACGGTTACATATTTGATCCCCAATTGATCATCCAAGCTAGACATTACGGATTTACTATTGGCGACGTTCCCATTTTCAAAGATTATCACGATGCAGCCAGCTCACCAAATTTTATGACCTCGCTTCGCCACGGTATCGAGAACCTTCAATTGCTTGGTGAATATATTCTCCACCGCCTCAATATCCGAAAAGCCCAATTCCTCACCCAGTAGGATTCCACTCCAATTTAATATCTTCTTGTTCAGGGTCTTGTGGATCATAGGGCGGAGAACACAAATTTAAGATGTACGCTTCTTCGTCTCCAGGGTTATAAAAACACAACGCATGTTCCTTGGGAACCCGAACCATAATTGGAGATTGGGCATCCAATACATACTCTTCGATGTTTTCTTTATCCCAAACCCCTAATATCACCTTTCCCTTAATGCAGGTCACCTGATTTCCCTTTTTATGGTGCAAATGCCACCCTTTCTTTTTATAGGGCAACAGGGTAGTCAGATAAACTTGGGAATTGTCCAAAAACTTACTCCAACCATCTCTCGATGATGCAATCTCAATCAGAAAACCATTATCAGTCCCTGATAAATCTTGAGTCCTTATTTTTTTGCATTTCTTAATCGAGTAGGTCACCTATGCAGTATACAATACCCATATGAAGAAATTCCTTCCCATAGCAATTTTCATCTGTGCCATTTATTTGCGTTTTTCCCGTCTTGGCGAATTAATGTATTTCATGATCGATGAAGATCGGTATTCTTTTATGATGAAGCGTTTATTTGTTGATCACAAGCTTATGCTAGCTGGGGTAACCATTCCCGGCGGAATACACCTAGGTCCGGGATATTTTTATTTCAGCGGCCTATTCCAGTTCTTGGTCGGATTTAATCCCGTCATGATGGGGGCCATTTCATCTTTGGCTGGAGTAACTTCAGTTTTAGGTGTGTATTTTATCGGTAAGAAATTTTTTGGGGCAACCGCCGGGTTAATTGCCGCAAACATATATGCCTTTTCTTATTTTATTGTTATCACCAACCGCATTTATTGGACTTTAACATGGTCTTCGCTGGCCGCTCTTACCACATATTGGAGTTTATATAAAATCCTCGCCCACAAAAAATATGTATATCTTTGTCCCTTGACCGCCTGGTTTATCCTAGGCTCCCAAAGTGACGCCAGCTATTTTTCGTTAATCATCCTGGCAATCATTTTTCTCTGGCGCAAATCATATTTCGTTGTCTCGCTCATTACGCTATTTATATTTCAACTTCCCTTGGTGGGTTTTGAGCTACGGCACAACCTCCCCAATACTCACCGTATCCAACAAATCCTAAACACTTCTTCCTCTAGCATCTCTTTACCAAATACTGCCAAATCACTGCTGATTTTCCCTAAAACCTTGGCAGATGTCTTATTGACTACTCCACCATACGACACCACCTATCGCCTTTCTCCAGCCGAAGCAGCCATGGCATCCAAAGAATCAAGTCGCCCACTGGCAATGACCATATTAGCTGCCGCCATTTTGGTAGCTTTTCTCACCTTTCGCTTCAAGCCGAAACAACAATTACCAGCTCGCATTATCACCACGCATATTTGGATTGCCGCTGTTGGCACTATTCTCTACAGCTTCATTTTCCCAGGTTACGTTCACACTTGGTTTCTCACCATTTTTCTACCCGCTTTTGCTTTAATCGTTGGATGGCTGGGACAATTGCTGGTCAAACATGGTTGGAGATATGCCGTTATTCTCTCAATTATCCTGTTTAGTGCCTACAATTTTCGTTCTTTACTCAAAACCACCAACCCTTTTGGCTTTACAGCCAAAAAACAGGCAGTTCAGTATGCCATCGACAGAGTCCGGGGGAAAAAATTCTTTCTTAATTCATTAGGCAGTCAAGCATATGGTGGCTACCGCTATTTATTTTGGCTCTATGGTAGCGAACCAGCTCGATCGTACATGGACAATTTTTATTCTGGTTGGATCTACTCAGAACCTGTTCATGAGCCGACCGAAGTTGGCGTAGTCATGGTCAACATCAGCCCCTTCGAGCCAGAATCTACCGAAAGTATGAATGAAATTAACAAAACTAGAGAAAATGCGGTCAGTAGTCAGCGATTTGGCGGCATAGAAGTGTTAATTGTCCCCAGCCCTTAATATAGTAGTCTTCATATTCGCCACCTGAAATGTTTGCATTGGTTTGGCGGGAAAATATGTTAGCCAATCTGGAACATACCAGGAGGGATAAATGATCACTACTTGTTCAAAGTTATCATCTTCAACAACAGGGATAGCGTATAAGCTAAAGGCCTGATATACCCAATCTAAACCATAATAGCTCCGGTTGCTAGGAAAACGGTTGTGAGTCAATAACATGCCCCCAAACCCACCTCCGAATAAGTGCACATCGTTAAGTCCATAGAGTGAAAAAGGTTTATCGGACAAATTTTGAACAATGAAATTTGTTAGCTGCATTTTGTCATCCAGACGATATCTCATCTGCGAATTAACCAAAGCGTATATATTGGTAATTACAAACACAATTCCCAAAACAACTACCCAAAATCTATATTTTTTATCTATCAACCAGTCAACGGCAAAAGCAGCCAGAAGGTAAATCACCGGCCAAACAATCACATAATAATGCTGAGAGATACGTACTTTTCCTACCAAATTAGCTATGACTAGCCCTGCAAAAAAAGCTCCCAAAAAAATGTACAACACCTCCAGGGAAACCCTGTATTTTTTTATCGAATTTTTCCATAAGTACAACGGGAACAAAAATAGAGACATAGCCATGATTTGGAAAATTCCCGGAACGTCAATAACTTCCTTAGCAGAGTGTGGATACAGATAATTCTCCGCTGCATTAGTGGGGACAGAAAATAAGCTGTGGGATAAACTTAGCACTACCCCATTTATTGATAATCTATCTGTGGGAATGACACTATTGCTCCTCGAATTAGCCATGCGGTTAACCAACAATAACACCGGTCCGCTCACCGCCCCAGGATGACGAAACTCGAATATTCCAAAAGGTAAAAAGGAAAAAATCAAAAAAACTACTCCCGGAAAATATGCCTTATGCATCAATGGTAACCGAAACCATACCTTGCACATCAAAATAGCTAATATGATAATCGCCAGGGTTAAATCAGCATGCCAAGAAAATGAAGCAGCAATTGCCAGTGGTAGTGAAAAGTGCAATTTCCCCTTTATCATCTGGTACAGGGAATATATCGCCACGGTAACCAAAAAAGCATTCAGTGATAATGGCCACCATCTCCTGTCTGACAGAGCCATTAAGAATGAACCAGCATACAGAAAACTAGCGATTAAACCAACCCTGCTACCTCCAAGCTTTTTTCCTGTGATATATAAAACACCAGTAGATAACAAACCAAAAAACGAACCAAAGGTAACAATTTTAATTGGGTTGAATCTAGAAAAAGCGTAGATTGGAATCGATAACCAGTACCAAAAAGGTCCTAAACTTATCTCTACTGATGGAGCAGGGCTGATTAATAGCAATTTATGATCCACAATCACCCGACGAAGCATGGTCGCATATAATTCGTCATCAAATGAGTAGTACTGAAGTCCCAACAAATTATAAAAACGAAAAAAAACCGCTACCACTAATATTAACCAGAACCACTTCTTCTCTCTCAAGCGATTTACCATAACCATATTTGTTTACCAATCATATCAGCAATTTCTTGCGAAAACTGAGCCGAATAATGCACCGTATCCACGTATAGCCATTCTTTTCTATCTGCCCCCATGCCCGATAGATCCATCACGTTGGCAAATTCCTTTCTCGTTTTCATGATTTCCTCCATAGCTTCATAACCATATTTTGATCGCAGATTTGGCCCAAAATCATCCACAGAATCGAACAGTAAATGATAATTCAGATCATATTTATATGTTGGTACCGGCTGCCACACAAATAGCACCTTAATTCCATATTTTTCTGCCACACCCTCAATCATGTGCTTGTTGTGTAACCACCTTTTGATTACATCGTCAATCACCTGTTTATCTTTTGCCTCAGGTATAACGACGAGATTTTCCTCCTGTTGCATCCCCAGTTTTTTACCCAACCATCCATCAACACGTCGCACCAGTTTCATCACCGGCAACTCAAAAGGCTTTTTCTCTACCATCTGCCCGCATAAATTTACTCCCCCTGGTTTTCCGCTCCAATGAAAAAATTCGTTTAACCCATCAATGAATACGACCCCATCGGGAATCACACCTTCTCTTATCAAAGTTTCAAACAGCACTAATTCTTGCGAAGAAAAATACCCCCCTCTGCCAAAATTATAAACCACTACCTGTTTGCCCTTATCTTGTAGCCATTGCTGGATGAAAGAAGGGATAGTCTCATTATCTGCCACTCCATATCCAAAAGTAGTTGAGCCTCCAAACACAAACACTACCTGTTGTTGTCTGGATGGAGGCCATTGTTCATGTTCCCTTCCCAACCGAAATCCCGCCGGATCAACCCGAACATATTTACCAGCATAAGGCTGTTCGCGCATATGAGTAAACACCTCACATTCATATGGTCTACTCCACGTTTCATTGATTAGTTGCCGCAATTCCAAATCAGAATAATTGGGATAAACTTCCGGTACCTGATCACGATGTTCTTCCAACCACCGCATCACTATTTGCGTTGCTTGGTTTTCGGTTGCCATCTGTGGTCTTCTAATATCAACCAACCATAACCCCAAGTTGATAAACCCAAACAAAATTAATGTGTTACAGACAATAATTCCCAGATCAGCATAGTATTTTTGCCACCTAAAACGCAAGTTCATGTCATTTTGATAAGCTCGAAAATTTCGGTGTGAGATAAGTATGCAACGCTTTGGCAACTATATCATGACCTTCAGAATTTAAATGCCCATCATTATCAAAATACAATCGTCGTGATGCACTGGCTATCTGTAATGTGGGAGTTAAATCTAAATTATCTATTCCGTGCATTTTAGCCCAAACAGCTAAATCATCAAATCCTCTTCTAGAATAGGTCACTCCTTTTTTAAACCCAAAAAAACTTCTTCCTTTAGCCCATTCTTGTCCATTCACCATATGTGGATGGGGTAGTAGTACTAATAGAAATTTCCTCTTTTGACTAGATAACAGATCCGCAATTTGTTGCAATCGCTGTTCCATCTTGTCCAGAGACGACTGATAACCAACAGGTTCATCTAGTCTGGAGACGGCCATCTGATCTTTTTCAACCTTACCTATATCCAGGGGATGAACTCCACCGATGGGATTATATCTTCCCAACATAGTTTTTATCTTTATGCTCAAGAAATTGTACATTTTCAATTTATCCCTTAGTCTGGTTTTAGTTTTTGTCTCCACAGCTACCGCAACCGGAGCAGTAAATAATTGAGTTTCCGCACCCAAGTTGGCCATTTCCCGTTCATAAAAATATTCATCACTAAAATCAGAAACAGTCACCACTACTATCACTAAGTCAGGATTAAATTTTAATCCAAAATTTTTCAAAAAAATATATTCTGTAGTTGGGGACCATGAAGATACCCCCGCATTGATTACCTCCACCTGCCTATCACTGGTTTGATTCACATACGCTTCTAATTTATTAACAAACGCCTCATTGTTTTCTACCCCAAAACCTTCCGTAAAAGAATCTCCTGTAACTAACACCCTGTAAATACCAGCAGGTTTCTCCAAACTATATTCTTGGTCTCGTATTCCCGCAGAGTTAATATTATAGGTAGTATTCCATTCTTGGGTTTTAAACTGACACGAAGTGGAAGGTACAAAAAAGTGATGCAACAGAGGATGGAAAGTCCGACAAGATACAGGTTCAACTCGTTTAGGTTCAGACAAACGCAAACTAATTTCTAAGACCACCAACACCACTGCCACGGACACCACCAAAACCAGGCTATTTTTAGCCCAATTCATCATCAAAACAGGGTGTATATAAAAGGTGCCACCGCCGAAGACTCAGCAAAGACCAGCAGCATCCCCAATAGTAACAAAATGGCCAAAGGAGGTCCCAGCCACCATTTCTTTCTTACTTTCAGAAAATCCCACAACTCAGCAAAAATACTTACCCTCCTCTGCGCACTCACGAATTTTCTCGTCACCACCACCGCCGCTTTTTCAATATTTGTCTTTTTTCTTACTGTCATATCTTCAATCTGCCGCAAACTTCATTTTTTTAGCCTTACCTATTAGGGTAACAGGCATGGCTTGTTTGTCAAGAATATACTCACCTATCACCAAATTGTCCATGTTCGTGCGCAAAAAACACATCAATGCGTCTTCAGGAGTGCACACTATCGGCTCGCCTCGTTGGTTAAAAGAAGTATTGATCAGCACAGGCACTTTTGTTTGCATATAAAATTCATGGACGACGTCATAATAATTTTGATTTTGCTGACGATTTATTGTCTGAAACCTGGCAGAATTATCTACATGTGTCACTGCCGGTATGCCCTTTTTTTTAACTTGCGCCACAGTCAACATATACGGATCAGTCCAATCGGCCTCAAACCATTCTTTGATTTTTTCCTCCAAAACCACCGGCGCAAAAGGTCGAAAACTCTCCCTAAACTTGATAGCCAAATTAACCCTTTTTTGGTTTTCAGCATTTCTCGCATCTGCCAAAATCGATCTGTTGCCCAAGGCCCTGGGCCCAAATTCCATTCGCCCCCCAAACCACCCCACCACTTTTTGGTCTTTAATCAACCGAACAGTTTCTTTTATCAACTTTTCTCTCGTTAATTTCTGATACTTAACTTTGTGTTTTTTAAGAAGTTTGTGAATTTGTGCATTTGTATATTCCGGTCCCAAATTACACGTTTCCCATGTCCAGTGGGAGTCTTTATTCTTCATTCTTAATCCTGCCCGTCCGGCAGGCGGGTCTTCATTCTTAATTGTGTGATATACATACAGTGCTGCTCCCACACTTCCACCCGCGTCACCTGCTGCCGGTTGCACAAACAAATTTTTCATTGGCGTTTTTGTCAAAATTTTACCGTTAGAAACACAGTTTAACGCCACTCCTCCGGCCATACACAAATTGGGTGTTTTGTAAGTTCTATATAAATCCTTTGCGTTACGCACCATAATCTCATCAGTCACGGCCTGAATGCTTGCCGCAACATCCATTTCTTCTTGAGTAGGTTTAAAACCCTGTGGCCTCGTGGGTGCTCCAAATAGATCCGCAAACTTATTGCCTGTCATAGTCAAACCATAGTGGTAGGTAAAGTAATTCATGTTCAAACGGAAACTACCATCGGTTTTGACATCAATCAAATTATCTAAAATTTTCTTAGCATATCGCGGTTTTCCATAAGGAGCCAAACCCATGACTTTGTATTCGGCTGAATTAACTTTAAACCCCAAATAATAAGTAAATGCAGAATAAAGCAAACCCAACGAGTGAGGGAAATCAATTTGATGTGTCAACTTAATTTGGGCGCCTTCCCCTAGTCCCTTAGCGGCTGTGGCCCATTCACCCACACCATCCATGGTCAATATAGCAGCTCTTTCAAACGGCGAAGCCAAATAAGCTGAAGCCGCATGCGCAATATGATGCTCGGGAAAATAAATGCTTCCGTCATAAGTTTCCAATTTTTCATAAATTAAACTTTTTATCCACAGCTTTTTTATTAACCATTCTCTCATCGCCGGCACCCAGGAAAAAATTCCTTTTGGCCAGGTGTCCACATAAGTTGTCAAAATTCGCTCGAATTTCAGAAAAGGCTTGTCATAAAACGCCACTGCGGTCAAATCTTCTGCTTTTATGCCCGCGAATGTCAAGCAAAAATTAACCGCATTTTCCGGAAAAGCCTCATCGTGGCGTTTCCTGGTAAATCGTTCCTCGTGAGCTGCCGCAATAATCTTTCCATCCTTCAATAAAGCCGCCGCAGAATCATGATAAAAACATGAAACCCCCAAAACGTAGATTTGACTCTTTGTCATACTAAAATTGTCTCAACAGTGTTTCTTCTGTTTCTATTTCATTCACACGTTTTTTCCAATAAGAAGCTAATTTTAGTTTAGGTTGAGTGAGTTTAACTGCCTTAAAAATAATCGCCACCGGCATCAAAATTACCAAATAAAACAGTGACAACAAAATAGTGCTTTGTATTTTTCCAATAAACCTTAATCCTTTTTCAATTGGTTTCCAAGCGATCTTCAAGAGCTCAAGCATAGGCTGAATTATACCATTCAACTAATTTCTTAACTCCCTGGTCCAAACTAGTTTTTGGTTGCCATCGAAGCAACTTCTTCGCTTTGGAAATATTTGCAAATGTCACCGGTACATCAGTAGAGGGTAATTTGACATACTTTACGTGTACCTGCGTGCCAAGTATGTTAGCAATAGTTTGTACCATGGCAAAAAGCAACACCGGAGAAGAATTACCCAAATTAATAATTTCGAACGGGAACGGTTTCTTTATCGCTTTCACTATTCCTTCAACAATATCACCAACATAAGTAAAGTCACGTTTGGTATCTTTTCCAAATAATTGAATTGTTTTTCCCTGGGCTATATCATCAGTAAATGTAAAGCAAGCCATGTCTCGCCGGTTATTAGGTCCATAGACTGTAAAAAATCGTAAACAAGTAGTTGGGATACTATAGGTGCTCGCATACACGCGGCATAAATCTTCTGCTGCTACTTTTGTTGTTCCATATGGGGAGATGGGGGACGTAGGGTCAGTTTCTTTAAAACCCTCTTTTCCACCTCGCTTTCCATATACCGATGACGATGAAGCAAATACAAATTGTTTCACCCCAAAATCCCGCACCAACTCCAACACTGTTTGTGTTCCCAATACATTTGTGGAAATGTAATCAGCCGGTCTTTCAATTGACGGCCGCACCCCCACTTCACTGGCCAAATGTACCACTTTAGTTGGTTTATGCTGGGAAAAAATCTGCCGCATTTTCGCATAATCACGAATATCTGTACCGCCGTTTTTTTTATCCACCACCACTACAATATATTTCTCAGCCAGAAGTCTCTCAACCAGATGCGAGCCAATAAACCCTGTCCCACCTGTCACTAAAACAACTTCGTTCATTTAGGCAAGTGATCTTTGAAGTAAGCAATAGTTTTTTCCAAACCTTCCCCCAATCCCACCTTCGGTTCCCATGCAAGCATTGCTTTAGCCTTGCTAATATCTGGTTGCCTCCTCTGGGGATCATCCTGAGGCAGGGGAGAGTGTTTTATCTCTTTCTCTCTCCCTAGTTTCCTACAAATTTCCTCAACCAATTGAATCATCGTATACTCGTCAGGGTTGCCCAGATTAATCACCTCTCCACGCGCAGCATCAGTAAACATACCACGCATAATTCCCTCTACCAAATCAGAGACATAACAAAAACTCCTTGTCTGAGTGCCGTCACCATACACCGTAAACGGTTCGTATTTTAGTCCCTGCACAATAAAATTCACCATGGCCCGGCCGTCTTCAGGATCCATC
>Ga0209541_10017545_pt1 | contig 10456 bp, 7 predicted proteins | sample RifCSPlowO2_01_FD_184027 | JGI IMG/M metagenome (GOLD analysis project Ga0209541, IMG submission 184027) | Groundwater microbial communities from Rifle, Colorado - Rifle CSP2_plank lowO2_0.1 (SPAdes) (version 2) | ecosystem: Environmental > Aquatic > Deep subsurface > Groundwater | place: Rifle... | reverse complement strand
CTTTAAAAGATGATCATGGCAAGCCGGTTTTTCTTTGGGGACGAGACGGTAACGCGATACTTAAGGGTTCTTGCCGGTCGGATGGCGTCAATCTAGTGGCGTTGATGACCGAAGCGCGGGAAATTTTTGTGGAGTTTGGCGGCCATGCTTTATCCGGTGGCTTTACGGTGGCGGAAGAGAAAATTCACATCTTGGAAGAAGAATTGGATCAAGCTTATGAGCGCTTAGTCCAGCTCATCCCGTCTCATCAGTGGGCAAGTAGCGGACAGGTAAAGTTAGAAATGGCTGACGCGGTGCTTTCTTTAGACGAGGTCAATGCCGATACTTATGGGATTATAGAAAAACTTGGGCCGTTCGGCGTAGGCAATCCTAAACCAATTTTTTTGCTAAAAAATGTTTCGCCGAAAATCGTGCGTCAATTTGGCCGAGAGGGAAATCATTTGGAAATAATTTTTGAAAACAGTGTCGGTGAAAAAATATCCGCCATAGGTTTTTTTCAAAAGGCTGATGATTTTGGTCAACCGGTCAAAGCTGGTGACTCGTTCAATCTTGCGGTTACTTTGGAACGATCTTATTTTCGCCGGTTGCCGGAAATTCGTTTGCGCCTAGTTGATATTTTTTGAAAAACCTATTAATGTGTTTGCAGAAAAGTCTTAAAGACAAAACGAAAGATGATTTGGTATGAAAAAATTTCTGATAGAACTGACTGTTGCATTAGTCATTTTGTTGATTGGCATAATCACAACTTTTCGGCTTGTTTCAGCCACTTGGTTTTGGTGGATCTTTTGGTCGGCGATAATCTTAGTGCTTTTTTACATCAGCTACCGTTTCTCTAGGCTCTGGATCAAACAATGTCAAACTTGCGGCAGTTTGAACATCGTCATCAAAAAAAAGAAACGTCGACCGGATCATTTTGTCCCAATTGGAATGAAATTAGACTGTGACAACATTAAGGTTTGTCACAATGTAACTTGCAGAAAGTATTTACAGGAGCAGGAGTACTCAAGTTATGTCAAAGTTTTTGATCCAATTGAAGTTTTGTGGAGAAAATTTTGGGGTGAAGATTTTCCCCGGTAATGACACTTTTTTCGAGCGTCCCGACAAGATCGGGACGTTTTTTTAATTTTCTATATTTTTCTTTTCATTTCAATTTTCGTTTCGATCTTTTAGTTTTTCTGATTGCTCAACCTTTTTTATTTTTGAAATTGCTTCGGTGGCAAAATCCGCTTCGGCAGCGGTGCGACTGGATTCGTGAAGGGACTCAATCACTTTTTTATTCGAATCTTTTTCACGAGCATTTTCTATATCATCAAGAATTTTTTCCGCTCGCTCGATTTTTTCTCGAGAATTTTTAATTATTTCTTTCTTGAGATTGTTTAGAATTTCATTATCTTTTTCTGTTTTTTCCTGCTCGGCTTGACGAATAGTTTCTTTTACTTTTTCTATTCGTATTTTTATTATTTCTCTTTCATTTTCAAAATCTAAGTTTTCTGGATCCTTATGATTATCTTTAGTGTCCTTCAAACGTTTAGGAAATTTAAACGAATCAATTTCCTCAAATTGTCTTTTGTCCACTTGTTCCGCTACTTTTTTAAGAACTTGTTTGTTGGCAGTGATAATCGCTTCGAACTCTATTTCTGCGTTTGAAATTTCATGTAGTTCAGCGGCGGTGGAAGTGGCCAGAGCTTCAATGACCGAATTGAAAGATTCAGTATGTGCCGTTAGGAGTTTTTCAATTTCTTGGCTTTTGGTTTCATCTAGTTTGCCTTGAGCGGCAAGTTTTGTTGCCTCTTGTATTCGCCGACCAACTTTAATGGTTGCCCATTCAGCTTTAGCTTTAGGTGTGGTGGCCAACCGATCACGGATTTTTTCGGTTAAGTTGACTTTAATTGGATAAAAAATGTCGCCCGGCAGTGAGTTTTCAGCAGCGTAAATAGAAGTGCTGCCAGCTAGAACAATAATCAAAATCAATGCTAACACATAGGCAAAGCGTCTCCGGCTAATAATTGCCAACCAACGGCCAGTTAAAAATTTTGGAAAATGTCCATAAGGAGAGGGGATTGGTGCGCCCAATATCTGATTCAAAATTTCTTGTCTCTCGATTGGTTTTAAACCGTGAGATTTTATTTCCCCTATTCCTTTTTTCAAATCTTCCATGTTCATAAATTTGTATGGTTTTTTGATATACCCAAAAGTTTTCTTAATTCATTGATGCCTCTATTTATCCTAACCGAAACCGCGTTTGTAGCAATACCGATAATTTCTGCGATTTCCTGTGGTTTTAAATCTTCAATTAATCTCAAATGAACGGCTTCACGATATTTGGAGGGCAACTTTTTTAAGGCTTCGGTTACTAAATGAGCTTCGGCCGACAATTTCAACCAATCACTTTCTTTCTGGTCGATCGGTTCGGGAAAATAATGATTACTGTTTTCTTCCATCATTTCATTCAGCGAGGCCGGTTTGATTTTACGATACCAATCAATGATCTGATTGCGAGCAATGGTGAACAAAAACGCTCGATGATTGTTAATTGGCTTATTTTCCATAAAAACCAACCAAAACTTGGTGAATGATTCCTGAACAATATCCAAAACCTGCTCTCGTATCGCCACCCGAAAAGATACAAAACGAAAAAGAGCATCAGCTTCGCGATTATAGAATTCAGTGAATTGTTTTTTCTTTTCATCGTCTATCATATTTATTGACGGTCAAGAAGCGGTTTTCTTTCTTTTCAAGTATGTAATGTCTTTGATATTTTGTCTATGAAAGAGAGACGGTTATCAAGCGTCAATCAATAATACCGCAGGAGGATATTATAAATAAAGTTTAATTAAACAAAAATATGAGAAAAAATTTTATCATAGCTTTGGTCTTGACGATTTTGGTAGCCGGTCCGATTTCAGTTTTTGCTAAAGGGAATGATGATAACAATGGTCATAAACTCAAACAGGAAATAAAAAAAGAGATTAAAAGAGAAAATAAGGTTGAAAAAAGAGTGGCTAAAATTGCCATAAAGATGAATAGGGTTATGAATCGGTTGCACAAACTGGATAATATTAACGAGGGCAGCTGGAACGATTTTTGGTCATCCTTTAATCGATTTTTGACGATAAATAATTTATCAACCAGTTCTTTGTCTTTTCGTCATGATGATGGCGACGACAATGAAAATGAAAAATGTGAACAGCGTGAAAAAAATCATCATCGGACTAATAATCTGATTATCTCCGATATAACGACTCAAGTGGGAACAACCAGTATTGCTGTTTCCTGGCTGACCAATAAGCCAGCGAATTCCAAAGTTTTCTTTGGCATTTCTACGCCCTTGGATATAACCGCTTCTTCAACTAGTTCGGTAGCGAATAGTTCATTGGTGACAAATCACAGTCTGACGATTTTCGGTTTGGCAACCAGCACGACTTATCGGTTGAAACTTGAATCTAAAAATCCGGCTGGAAAAACCGCAACTTCGACTGAATTCTCTCTGACTACGACGGCCATCTAAATTACTTAATTTGTGGCAAAAAGTTCCCGACGTCGGGAACTTTTTGTTTGAAAAGGCAAAAACGGAGGAGGCGAGATTTGAACTCGCGATACCCTTTCGAGTATGCCGGTTTTCGAAACCGGTGCCTTCAACCACTCAGCCACTCCTCCCTTAAGTCACTTCGCCAGAGGCGAATGACTGGGGAAGCAAATTTTACTTTGTAAAATTGTGCTTTACTCCAGCGAATCCTATCATTTTTTGAGTTTTTTTCAAAAAATGGTATTGTTTTCGTTGATGGAGGCCCTATCGTCTAATAGTTAGGACAGTGCCCTTTCAAGGCACAAATTCGGGTGCGATTCCCGATAGGGTCACAAATTATATTTTGCTTAATCAGCGATTTTATTTTATAATATCCGCAAATGAAGAGGTATTTTTTTCAGCTTTCCAAAACCAAAAAATGGCTATGGGCGGGTGGCCTGTTGATTGTTGTTCTACTGGGCTATTTTTTGTTTTTTCGAGATAACGGCAATAGTTACGATTTAGTTTCGGTAACACGCCGGAATTTAGCCGAAGATGTGGCCATCACCGGTAATGTTAAAGCCGCCGAGAGCGTGATTTTATCTTTTGAAAGAACCGGTCGCATCAGTGCGGTTTACGCTGAAGCTGGCGCTCGAGTATTTGCCGGACAAATTATTGCCGCTTTGAACGCGACTGACGAAACACTCGCTCTACGCCAAGCCGAAGCCAGTTTGGCGGTAGAAGAGGCGACTTTAACGGAACTTAAACGCGGTTCTCGGTCCGAAGATATCGTCATCGCTCGGACCAAAGTAACTAATGCCGAAAAATCTTTGGCTGACGCTCGCCAATCATTGAGGGATTATTTGAATGATGCTTATAGCAAATCCAACAATGCTATTGGCGTTTATATCGACCAATTTTTTAGCAATCCCAAAACCAATAATGTCCAGCTCAATATTGTTGTTTCCGATATTCAGTTGAAAACTTCTTTAGAAATTGGTCGTCAATTAGTGGAAAATAAATTTGTTGATTGGCAAAATTTATTGATTGATTTGCCTGATATTAATTTACTAAATTCTGCTAGCCAAGTAGAAAGTTATTTAACAGTCATCCGAGATTTTTTGGAGAAAATGGCGCAAGCGGTCAATGCTTTGTCGCCGACGTCCTCACTTACTTCAACCACTATCACTACTTATCGTTCTGATGTTTCTACTGCTCGAACGGCCATTAATACCGCTATTACCAATTTGACGGCCGCTAAGCAAAGCGCTCGTGACGTCGAATCAAACTTAACTTTACAAAAAGATCAACTGGCTTTGACGCTTGCCGGCGCAACACTGGAAGCGTTGGCGGCCCAAGAAGCTAGAGCGGCGGTAGCGCAAGCGACGGTAGCAATCAAGAAACACGCTGTCAGCCAAAGCTATCTTTATGCGCCGTTTGCCGGCGTGGTGGCCAAGCAAGACGCTAAAGTCGGGCAAGTGGTAGGCGCTTTAGAAACCATCGGCACTTTGAATTCCGAAGGGGCGCTGATTGTTGAAGCCAACGTGCCGGAAGCTGATATTGGCCGAATGGTCATCAGTGGCAAGGCCGAAGTTGATTTGGACGCTTTTCCCAGCGAAAAATTTGAAGCCAAGATAGTTAAAATTGATCCGGGTGAAGTAGTAATAGATGGCGTGCCAACTTACAAAGTCACTTTTCATTTTCTTAAGCCGATGAGTCAAGCGAGATCGGGCATGACCGCCAACCTTTCAGTGATTGTTGCCGAAAAGCTAAGAGTCTTAGCTGTGCCGTCGAGAGCGATTAACTTTCGTTATGACGGTGCTTTTGTTAAAACGCTCAGTGCCGATGATGGTAAGCCGATTGATAGAAAAGTTACCGTTGGCATTCGTTCAGGCGAGGGCCTGACGGAAATTCTAAGCGGTCTTGCCGAAGGCGAACAAGTCCTTCTGAACTGGCGCTGATAAACCAACAAAAGTTGATAAAGCAAGCGTTAAGGAGTAATATGTTACCTAATGAAAGATAAAGAAGTTAATTACGTAGAAAAAGCTTCGGAACATGTCAAACTCCAAGAGCAATTTGCCGAACGGACCAGCGAGCCGTATTGGCGCGATAAACAGAAAAGAATTGAGCTTTCCGGATATAGAGCGAAAGAGGTGGAAATTATCCGGAAAAAAATCACCGAACTGGATAAATTATTTTCTGGGGTGGATTGGCAAAATGATGAAGGCGCCGGTCAAAAGCGGGAAAAAGATTTTAGCGCTAGAGAGAAAATCGAAGCGGAAGAAAAAGCTTTTATTGAAATTCAAAAACTTTTAGGTGAATTAGCTGAAAAAGAGATTGAATTAATAAGAGAAAATTTTGAAATAAGAAGAGAACGAATTGGCCAAATTGACGAAGTGGACAGGGAGGTGTTGGAGGAAAACGAGATTGAATTTTCAAAAATCAACCAAGCTCGCGAGTCGCTTTTTAGAAATCCGGAAACCGCCTTACTCGCCAGAATGGCGGAATTGGCCCGTTATCAAACAGAGTTGAGTCGCGATAATTTTGCCGTTACGCCGTCAAGAAAAAGGGAAATTCGTTGGATAGAAGAGAAAATAGAAGAAGGCCAGCCGATATTTCTTGAAGGGCCAACGGGGACGGGAAAGACAGAACTGGCAAAACACGCCGCTCGCAAGCTTTACGGGGACAAAGTAAAAGAGCAGGATTTGGTTATCCGTTGCACGCCAAGAACCGGTCCGTCAGATGTTTTCGGCAAAATTCTTCTTCGTTCGCCAAAAGGCACCGAAACGTATTTCCAGCCGGGCAAATTCACTACCAGCATGGACAACGGTTTGCCGGTTATTTTTGATGAAATCAATAATATGGAAGGAGCCCAACGCCTTGGTCTCAAGGAATTTTTCAATGTTCGCCCGGGCAACATCGTTTCTCTTCAAGAAGATAGTGGAAAACCTCATGAAGTGAAGAAGGGCTTCACGGTTATAGCCACCGGCAATTTGAAAGGAGAAAAACACAAAACTCGAGAAGAATTAGGCACCGAGGAAGCGAGAGTTTTTTCAATACACCGAATTGATTATATGCCTCAGGAAGAACTTTATGACCTTTGTTTGGCGTCAATGATGGGCAAAAAGGGCAAAGTTTGGGCCGACCGTAAGGAAATAGGCGAAACTTTAAAAAATCTTTGCGCCGCCGCCGAGGAAATTCAAGATGCTTATAATGGCGAAATCGGTGCTCATTACAACGGCCGGCTTCAAGAAGAAGCGGTAAAAGCAAAAACCAAGATAGACGACAAGAAATTTCTAAATGAAAAAAGTTATGGTTTGGTTGGTTCAAGAGCCAAGAAAGGTTTAGACAAAGCAGTATTGGATCCCGGCCAAGTGATTAGATTGGCAAAAAGTTATCAAGGTAAGGTGGGTGTTTCTCTTCAAGCTCACATAGAGGCAGGGTTGATGGAGTTTGTTAAAAAGAACGATTATCCCGAAAGCGACCGCGATTTAATAATCAGGATTCTTCTCACTAAAGGTTTTTTTAAAGGAGCCAATGCTTCTGATTTTGGCTTAAAAACTTTGAATGAAGCCCAAATTGAAGCTTTGTCAGGTGGCAGTAAGAAAGAAAAACCAATTGACAAAAAAGCCAGCGCGCTTTCTCTCGAAGAAGTGGCAAAAATTGACCCTTACGGCAGATACCAGAGAACAGCCGAAGAATTAGCCGATGATTTCTTAAACCAAGCGCCACCGATCCCACCTGAAGGAAGAAGAAATTGGGAGAAAAAACCGGACAATGTCTTGGCTGAGTTTACAGGGCCGGACGGTAAAAAGGAGACAATAGAAATGAATTTTGAAACATTGATGAAAAGATGGGTTGATTTTTATGTTGAGCGAAAAGTAGATTTACCGTTGGATTTTGGAAAAATTGCTCGAGCTATCTGGGACCAGAATTACGATAAAATTAAAGAATCAATGGAAAATCTTGGTTACGACGGCATGTTAATAATCCCCGGCGAGCTTAGTCTGTCAGATTTCCATCAAAAGATGTCTCTGGGATATAATCCAACTTTGGAATCGGATAATTTCAAGGAAGGTGGTTCTTGGGCGGGCGTTAAAAGTTCCGGTGCCGATAAACCAAGAATTGTTCTTTATCACGAGAAAAATACCAAAGAATTGAACAACAATCCAATAACTAAAGCAATGCTAGGCAAAGATTTGATGACAATAACCGGACTTTCCCAAGAAGAATTAGAAAAAGCCATTATTGCCGGGGAACCATTAAAGGGCAAAGTAAGAATTGGCAGTCAAGAGTTTGTTTTTGACGGCTTATCAGTGGAGGACTATTTAGCAATTCAAGCCGAATACTTTAAGCGGACTAATACACACTTGGATGAAATAAATTATACCCGACTTATTGGCAGTAACAGCGGTAGTCGTGTTCCCGGGCTCGATTGGTTTGGCGCCAGATTGTTCGCCTTTGCCCATGAGCCGGGCTATGCGAATGACTATTTGGCTCCTCGCCCCGCCGCAGTTTTTAATTTAGTTTCGGAAATTAGCGATTCTTCTGAATTTGGTTTTAATATTTCTTCCGAATTTGAAAATCTTGACGGTAGAAAAGAGAAAATTGAATTTGATTTTGAAAAAGAAACGAAACACTGGGCGAAATTTTACGAAAATCATAAAATTGATTTACCCTCAGATTTTGCCGAACAAATAGCCGATGTGCTGGAACGCAATCGTGTCGAGATAGAACAGTCTATTGAGAAAATGGGTTATGATAAAGCGATAATTGTTCCACCCGGTCTTGATATAAAAAACTTACACAAGGCGATGACGGAAGGCTACGGGGAAACCCTTAAGTATGATTCTTTCAAAAATGCCGGTGGTTTTGAAGCTATTACTACGCTAAATTCCGATAAATTGAGGATTATTTTCGTTCATGAGAAAGATGCTCAAAATAACGGGGATCACCCAATACTTAAAGAGTTGAGAGGTAAATCAATAAATAGTCTTGCTAATTCGGCTGGTATTTCTAAAGAAAAAGTCCAAGAACTATTGGATAACGGTGGCGATATTCCCATGAAAGTTGAGATTGCAGGCAGGGAGTTTATTTTTACGGGTCTTGATGTTCTTGGTTATCTTATTTGGCAGAAGGATTATCATAAACAAAATAACAAGCACTTGGACGAAAAAGATTGGTCTGCTTTATCTGGCAGTTCCATTGGTAAATCTAGGGGCGGTAGTCGTGTTCCCAGGCTCTATTGGTATGACGCCAGTTTGCGCGCCCATGCCCATGAGCCGGACTATGCCTATGACTATTTGGCTCCTCGCCCCGCCGCAGTTTTTGCTTGATTTAGTATAGGATGTTATATTTTCTTTGGTTTTTAAATTTAGTTTTTTCGGCTAGTAGACCATGGCAAATAAATGTCAGCTGGTTGCCGAAAACGCCAGCCGACCAAAAGACATTAAAAAAGTTAGAGTCGGTTTGGGCGGAAAATAAAAAACTGCAGTCGCTTTTTGGAGCGTAGCGACGCTCTAATAAATTTTATTGTTCCCACGGCTGCTTTGGATAAGAAGCGGCTAATTGCGGGGCGGTAGTCGTGTTCCCAAGCTCAATTGGAATGACGCCAGATTGAACGCCAATGCCAATGAGCCGGACAATGCAAATGACAATTTGGCTCCTCGCCCCGCCGCAGTTTTTCTTTTAGGAATTGTTACGGCAAAATCTTATCCAACCGCCAGCCATTTTACCGATTTCCAACAGCAGTTTCTCGATGCCAAGATATTTGGTAAATTCAATAAATTCCGCCTTGAGGGCCAGGCGAAAAATGATTTTTAAGGCGTCAATCTTTGCGCCGAGGCGAATCAAATAGTTTTCTCTTTCATATTTTGTGGCGATATTAGCGGAGATAGCCAGTTCCAGACATTCTAATATTAACCTTTCAATTTTTTCGCCCAAGCTATATCTTTCGTGCTTAGGAAAAGAGTGAATCAGTTGGTGGGAGTTTTCGTAAAGAACTGATAGCTGAAAAATTATTGGCGCTTCTTGAAATGAATTTTTGTTTTGTTCGTTTTTATTCATGATAAGTTTTAATCAATTATTTTCTCCTGATAATTTGTTCAAAGCGTGGCGTATCTATCGGCGGGGAAAGACAAAAAAGTTCGCGGTAATCGCCTTTCAAAGAAATATTGAACGGGAATTGTTTGCGCTTTCCGAAGATATTATTTCCGGTTTTTATCGTCACAACGCTTATCATAAGTTTTTTGTGCAGGACGTTAAGAAGCGAGAAATCAATACCGCTTCAATTCAAGACAAACTTGTTCATCGGGCGGTTTATTGTTTTTTGTCAGAAATATACGAAAAAATTTTCATAGAACATTCTTTTTCTTCCAGAGCTGGTAAAGGAATGGACAAAGCAGTTAATAAACTATCTTTTTTCTTACGAAATGAGAGAAATTGGCATTATGGCAGATGTTTTGCTTTGAAGTGCGATATTAAGAAATATTTTGATAACATAGATCACAATATTCTTATCGATTTAATCCGCCGTGAAATAAGCGATAAAAAGACAATGACTATCATTGAAAAAATTATCAGAAGTTTTAAAAAAGGAAAAAATAGGGGATTGCCTCTCGGTAATGTAACTAGCCAAATTTTCGCCAATATTTATCTTAATGAATTGGATTTCTTTATTGAAAAAGATTTGGGGGTAAAAATATACATCAGGTATAACGATGATTTTATGATCGTTGATGGTAATAAAAGAGTCTTGGAAACTACCAGAGATGTCATCAGAAAATTTTTAACACAAAAACTAAAACTGGATATGTCGGAAGATAAGGCGATAATAAGAAAATTTAATTGGGGGATTGAATTTTTGGGTCGCGTTATTTTGCCGAACGCTGTTGTTTTACGACGAAAAACCCGAGTTAAAATTAATCAGGATTTTTCTAAAGAAAACAACAG
>Ga0209541_10017543_pt1 | contig 10457 bp, 10 predicted proteins | sample RifCSPlowO2_01_FD_184027 | JGI IMG/M metagenome (GOLD analysis project Ga0209541, IMG submission 184027) | Groundwater microbial communities from Rifle, Colorado - Rifle CSP2_plank lowO2_0.1 (SPAdes) (version 2) | ecosystem: Environmental > Aquatic > Deep subsurface > Groundwater | place... | reverse complement strand
CAGTCTTTCTTTAATTTGATGATGCAGTTGTTTCTGTATTAAAAGCTGTTGAACAAAAAGGCTGGGCTTTATTCCAAGTATATGATATTAAAGAAAGACTGGCTGCGAAAGGCTTTAAACAAGAGCCATTAAAGATTATTGAAATTTGCTCGGGGAAATATGCAAATCAATTTTTAAATAAAAATAAGCTTATTTCACTCTGCATGCCTTGTAAAATTAATGTCTTGGAAAAAAATGGAAAAGTGAAGATTGTTGGAATGAAACCTACAATGATTTCACAGTTCTTTCCAGAAGTCAACCAAAAAGAAGCAGAAGAAGCAGAAAATGATGTTAAAGAAATTATTAATAACGCAAAATGAAATAATCTTAAAAACAGGAGGTAAAAATGGAAAAATTAAACCCAAAAAGAATGTCATTAAGTTTAGCTGCGACTTCAGGGATATTGTCTATTGCGTGCGCTTTGTTGATAGCAGTTGCTCCTAAGTTTACAGTAAATCTATTTGGAGCGATCTTTCACGGCGTGGATTTAACTAAGATTCAAAAAACAATGACATTTAGTGATGCTATTTTAGGCACAATAGAAGTTGTTGTTCTTGCATTAATCGTCGGGTGGTTATTTGCAAAGATATACAACACATTCAAGTAAATATCATCTAATGAGGTAACTATAAAATGAAAAAACTAAAATTAATAATTGAAGGTATGCACTGCGCTTCATGCGCTTCTAATATAGAGAAAAGTCTGAGGAAAGTCAATGGAGTGAGAGAAGTTTCTGTTTCTTTAATGCTAAAGAAAGGAATTGTTGAAATAGAAGATTTTGTTAAAGAAGATGAATTAAAAAAAGCTGTTGCAAAAGCAGGATATAAAGTTGCGAGAATAGAATGAAACATGAACATAATGAAATTGAAAGCATGAATGGGCATCATCATGACGAGCCTGTAGAAGATGCAGAGATAAAAAGCTGGAAGAAAAAATTAGTTTTAAGCTGGATATTTACAATTCCAATTGCTTTAATGATGTTATCTGAAAGACTGCTTAATTTTTCATTCATTGAAATGCCTTATCAATCAATACTAATTTTAGCACTGGCTTTTCCAGTAGTTTTTATTTTTGGATGGGATACAATTAGAGCAGGGATAAGAGGATTATTCACATTTTATTTTAACATGGATTCTTTGATTTCTTTGGGAACTGTGATTGCATACATTACGGGATTAGTTGCATTTATCGGATTAGTTGATGATTATTCCGGAGTTGCTGCCATGATAATGTCTTTTTACATAACAGGGAAATTTGTTGAGGCAACAGCCCGAGGAAAAGCTTCACAAGAGATAAGAAAATTATTAGAATTGGGAGCTAAAAATGCGAGAATAATAAAAGGAAACAGAGAATATGAAATTCCAATATCTGAAGTTAAAATTGGAGATATTCTATTAATCAAACCAGGAGAGAAAATCCCCACTGACGGAATTGTAGTAAAAGGAGAGAGCTCTATTGATGAATCAATGGTTACTGGTGAATCTTTACCTGTTGAAAAATTAAAGGGAAGCAGTGTAATCGGAGCTACTATAAATCAAGATGGAGTTTTATATGTCAAAGCTTTAAAAGTTGGGAAAGATACTTTTTTAGCGCACATAATTGAACTTGTTGAAGAAGCTCAGGGGACTAAAATTCCAATACAGAAATTAGCAGACAAAATAACGAGCATTTTCGTCCCTGCGATTTTAATTTTAACTATTTTAACATTTACAGGATGGATGATTTTCTTAGGAGAAATAAGCAGATCTTTGGGAGTTGCTATTGCGGTTTTAGTAATTGCATGTCCGTGTGCTTTAGGCTTAGCTACACCGACTGCTTTAATGGTGAGCTCTGGAATGGGAGCTAGAAGAGGAATTCTAATAAGAAAAGGAGAGGCGATACAGACAATGAAAGAAGTTAAATCAATTGTCTTTGACAAAACTGGAACTATCACAAAAGGAAAGCCTGAAGTGACTAATATAAAATCCATGAATGGAAAAGAAAATGAACTAATAAATTTAGCTGCTAATTTAGAAAAGCTTTCAGAGCATCCGATTGCAAAAGCTATAGTTGATAAAGCAGCTCTGAAAAAATATAAGAAAGTTACTTCTTTTAAAGTTTTAAGAGGAAGGGGCGTTGAGGGAAAAATAGGAAAAGATTCAGTTGTTATAGGAAATCAAACTTTAATGAATGAAAGAAAAATTAATTTAGACAAGATAATTAAATTTGTTGAAAACTTTGAGGAAGAAGGAAAAACTACAATGATTGTTTCTGTAAATAAAAAAGTTATAGGTGTGGTTGCGGTAGCTGATGCAGTAAAAGAGGATTCAAAAGAAGCAATAGAGAAATTAAACAAACAAGGGTACAGGACGATTATGATAACAGGGGATAATGAAAGAACTGCAAAAGCCATTGCTAAACAAGTCGGTATTAATGAAGTTATAGCGAATGTTCTTCCTGAAAATAAAGCAAAGAAAGTTGAAGAGCTGCAGAAAGAAGGAATGGTGGCTTTCATAGGAGACGGAATAAATGATGCGCCAGCTTTGAAGCAGAGCAATGTCGGGATTGCTATGGGGACTGGAACTGACATAGCGATTGAAGCTGGAGATATAGTATTAGCAAAAGGCTCTTTGATCGGAGTTGTGCAGGCAATTAACCTGTCTAAAGCAACTTTTAAAAAAATAAAACAAAATTTATTCTGGGCTTTTGCTTACAATGTCATAGCTATACCTCTGGCAATTGGAGGGTTTTTACATCCGGTTATAGCTGAAATTGCAATGGCACTATCTTCAATTACAGTTGTGTCAAATGCGAACTTATTAAGAAAGAAAAAGATAGATTAAGAAAACTTTAAGAGCTTTTTTGAATATCATTGTGATATGTACAAAAAAATAATAAGGCCAATATTGTTTAAGTTTGATGCTGAAAAAGTTCATAATAGAACGAATTTTACCGGCAAGCTGTTAGGAAGCAATTTTTTAACTAGAAATATAATCTCTAAATTTTTTAATTATAAAAATAAGAAACTAAATACAAACATTTTAGGGATTAAATTTGAAAATCCTATAGGGCTTTCTGCGGGATTTGACAAAGATGCTAATTTAACTCAAATATTACCAAGTGTTGGGTTTGGTTTTGAGGAAATTGGGAGCATAACTGGTGAAAGGTGCGAAGGTAATCCAAAACCGAGATTATTCAGGCTTCCAAAAGAAAAATCTATTATTGTCAATTATGGCTTGTGCAATGAAGGCAGTGAAAAAATCTTTAAGAAATTAAAAAATAAAAAATTTAAATTTCCATTAGGAGTTAATATTGCAAGAGCTAACAATCTGGATATCGTGTTTGATGTTGACAAGGGCATAAAAGATTATTTGAGAGCTTATGAAAATTTGAAAGATATTGGAGATTATATTACGATAAATATAAGCTGTCCGAATACCCCTGATAACTTGTCTTTTTGCGAATTAAGAAATTTTGAAAAACTAATGGAAGAATTTTCTAAAGAAGAAATAACCAAGCCTGTTTTTATTAAATTAAAACCTGATTTTTCAAAAGAAGAAATTGATAACTTCCTTAAGATATGCAGGAAATATAAATTTGTGAAAGGATTTATTGTTTCTAATTTAACTGTTGATAGGAAAGGAATTAATCCTGAATACAAAGGAGGATTGAGCGGACTGCCAACTAAAAAGAAAAGCAATGAAATTTTGAAGCAAATTTACAAAAAAACAAAAGGCAAGTATGTTCTTGTCGGAGTAGGGGGGATTTTTAATGCAGAAGATGCTTATGAAAAAATCAAGAATGGAGCGAGTTTAGTCCAGTTAATTACAGGAATGATTTATGAAGGACCCGGGTTAATTAAAAAAATAAACAAGGGATTGGTTAAATTACTGGAAAAGGATGGGTTTAGTAATATCAGCGAAGCTATCGGCAAAAATGTGAAATAACAAAATCTTTATATAGGTTTGCGATTTTTCAAATAATACTATGGGAGGCTATAATCATGGATGAAGATAATTCTGGAACTGTTACTTTCAAGAAATCTACACTATGGAAAGTGAGTACTTTTGTTTTTGCTGCTTTGTTTGTGATTTCTTTATTTACTAATGGATTTGGATTAAACAGCAATAAAATCACAGGCGGGACTGTAGTTTTGCCTGATGAACAGCCAACAATTCCAACTGGCGTTGCAAATGTTAATGCTGAAACTTTAACTGATGATGATCCTTTTATGGGCAATGAAGATGCTCCTGTGACTATAGTTGAATTCAGCGACTTTCAATGCCCATTCTGCAAGAGTGCAAGAGATGGAGCCGTAGCACAGATAGAAGAACAATATATTAAAACTGGAAAAGTGAAATTAGTTTACAGAGATTTTCCATTAACAAGCATTCATCCTATGGCTCAGAAAGCTGCTGAAGCTGCTGAATGCGCAGATGATCAAGGGAAATTTTGGGAGTATCATAATTTGGTATTTGAGAAACAGGATTTATTGAGTCCTGCCAGTTTAAAACAATGGGCGCAGGAACTGAAGTTGGATACTAATAAATTCAACAAATGTCTGGATTCAGGCGAAAAGGCAAATGAAGTTAACAAAGATGCTCAGGATGCTCAATCTGTAGGAGGGAGAGGAACACCTTATTTCATCGTTGGCAATGTTCCTATCAGCGGAGCACAACCCTTTGCAAATTTCCAGGCTGTAATTGAATCACAGCTTTAATTTTTTCTTTTTTTTAATTCTACCAAAAGATTTATAAGTTAGTTATCTATTTTTGAAATTATGAAAAGAGGCTTTTTGATTGTCAGTTTACTGCTTGTAAGTGCATTTTTCTTAAGTGGATTAGGATGCACCAGCAGTAAAGAGACAATAGTAATTGATGATAATACTAATGAAGTTCAAGCTCCGGCAGTTAAAATTCTGAGCAGTAGTATTTTGGTTGATAGAACTATTAAATTGGATGGAGCAAATCCTCCTTTTGACTTAAGCACTAAAACATTTACACAAAAAGAAGGAAAAGGATTTAGAGTTGAAATTGTCGCGAATGATGAAGTTAAAGTTGAATTGACTGATGCAAAAGGATGCCTGTCAAAATCTCAAGGAACGAGCTATAATGCAATTTTAGCCAAAACTGGCAAAGAAGTGAGTTTTGATTATACTGAAGCTACAAGTGAAGACATCATCCAATGTGTTGCAATCCAGTCTTTGGGAAGCGATATTGACTTAACGCTTAAAATTTATGAATTGACTTTCTAATTTTTTATTTTTAGAAACATATTTAAATCCTATTTTATAATAAAATTTTAGTGGGCTCGTAGCTCAGCTTGGTAGAGCAATAGCCTTTTAAGCTATGGGTCAAGGGTTCGAATCCCTTCGGGCCCGCCTATTTTTTAAAATTGAAAAATCAACCGAAACCTTTATAAACCTTTTTGGAATCATTAAAGCTTGAATGCTCGCCTTTAACGCTTAAAATTCCGTTGATAGAGTTATCTATCTCCCTTATCCAGAGCTAGGAGAATCACACCTTGGTCGCTAAGAAAGTAGAAATTAAAAATCATGTTTTGCTCTTGAAACATGAAAAACTAAATGAGAAAGATTCTGAAGATTTATTAAAAAAATACAACGTCGCTAGGTCACAATTACCGTTAATTCTTAAGAAAGACCCTGTATTAACAGGAATGGAAGTTAAAGCAGGAGATATAATAAAGATAATAAGAGACAGTCCGACTGCTGGGAAAACTGAATATTATAGGGTTGTGATTCATGGTTAAAAACTATAAATCAGTCATAAAAAGCCACTTCGGCGAAAGAGGATTCTTTGAAGCTAATATAAAATCTTTTGATGAGTTCATCGACATTGAACTGCAGAAAATTATTGAAGATCTGGGAGAGGTAAGGCCTACAATTGTTCCTGAAGGCGTTGAGGACTTTGTTATAAAACTAAATAAAATTGAAGTTGGAGAGCCGCAAATAATTGAAGCAGATGGAAGCAAAAGGAATATCTTCCCGATGGAAGCTAGAATTAGAAAATTAACTTATTCTGCTCCTTTATTTTTGGAAGTCAGCGCACATGTTGATGGATTGCAGATAGAAAATTTCACTACACAAATAGGAAAAATTCCTATAATGGTAGGGAGCAAACACTGCAACTCAAGCAAATTAAACAGGGAAGAAAGAATTGAAGCCGGAGAAGATCCTGATGACCACGGCGGGTATTTTATATTAAACGGCAATGAAAGAGTTTTAGTTATGGTTGAAGATTTGGCTTCTAACAGAGTTTTTGTTGAAAAGACTTCTATAGGACCAAGTGAATATTCTTTGAGGGTTTTTTCTGAAGGTGGCTCTTTAAGAATTCCCCATACAATAGAGCAGATGAAAGAAGGAGTTATTTTCCTTAGTTTTACAAGATTAAAAAGAATTCCAATAATGGCTGTGATAAAAGCGTTAGGGCTGATGAGCGACCAGGACATAGCTGCCATGATAAATACTGACAAAGACTATGAAGATGTTTTTATTAACATGTACAAAATAATTGAAATTAAAAACCAGGAGGATGCTCTTGAATTCATAGGGAAACAAATGGGGATTACACAAGGAAGAGAAATTAAAGTAGAAAGAGCAAGAGAATTTTTAGACAGATATTTACTGCCACATCTCGGAAAAGATAATGATTCAAGAATTATAAAAGCTTATAATTTATGCAAATTAATAAGGAAATTTTTAATGGTCAGCAAAGAAGGATACAGCGAAACTGACAAAGATCATTATTTAAACAAGAGAATTAAACTTCCTGGAGATCTTCTTGCTGATTTGTTTAAAGTGAATATGAGGGTTTTGGTTAATGATATGCTCTATAATTTCCAAAGACTTGTAAAAAGAGGTAAATTCAACAGCATTAAGATTATTATAAGAGATAAATTACTGACTGGAAGAATAAACTCTGCTATGGCAACAGGTTCATGGCCAGGCGGGAGGCAAGGAATCAGCCAGAATATTGACAGAACTAATTTCCTTGGAACTATGAGCCATCTGGGAAGGGTTGTGAGCTTGTTGAGCTCAAGCCAGGAAAATTTTGAAGCCAGAGCCCTGCATGGAACTCATTGGGGTAAATTGTGCCCCATAGAAACCCCGGAAGGTACTTCGATCGGACTTAGAAAGAACTTAGCCATGCTGTGCCAAGTTTCACATGATAGCCCTGATAAGGAAAAAGTTGTAAAGACATTGAAAGAAATAGGGCTGGTGAGCGTGAAATGACTGATGTATTCTTAGATGAGAGCTTTATCGGGACAACTAGTAATATTAAAGAGTTCATATTCAATCTTAAAACCCACAGGAAAGAGAAAGAATTTTTAAGAACATTAAACATATATTATGATGAAGAATTTGATGAGCTTTATCTGAATCTCTGCAATGGAAGAGCTAGAAGGCCTTTGATTGTCGCCAAAGATGGAAAAGCGATGCTTACTGATGAGCACATAAAAGGACTTGAAACCGGCGAGATAAAATGGAATGACCTTGTAAGGGAAGGGATAGTTGAGTACTTAGATGCTGGGGAAGAAGAGAATTCGCTTATTGCTCTTTCTGAAGAAGAAATTACAAATGAACATACACATCTTGAAATAGCTCCTGTCACTGTTTTGGGCATTACTACTTCCTTAGTTCCTTATGCAAATTATGATGCGGCTGCAAGGTTAAACGGCGGAAGCAAAAACCAGAAGCATGCTTTGGGATTGTATCTCTCCAATTATCTACTGAGGATGGACACCGATGTAAGCTTACTGCATTATCCTCAATCGCCAATTGTAAAATCATTCATGGCTGATGTTATAAATTATGACAAGCATCCAAGCGGCATTAATGTTGTTATTGCTGAAATGTGCTATGAAGGGTACAATATGGAAGATGCAATTGTCTTCAATAAAAGCTCGATTGAAAGAGGAATGGCAAGAAGCACTTATTTCAGGCCGTATGCTGTTGAAGAGCTGAGATACAGCGGAGGACTGATGGATGAGATAGGAATTCCTGACAAAGAAGTCAGAGGATATAAGAGCGAGAAAGATTATAGATACCTTGAGAAAGACGGCATTGTCTACACCGGGCAGAAACTTAAAGCTGATGATGTAATCATAGGAAAAACAAGCCCTCCAAGGTTCTTAGGTGAGATGGAAGACTTCAGCTTTGCTGCCAACACAAGAAGAGAGAGCAGCGTTATTGTCAAGCATGGAGAAGCCGGAGTTGTTGACATGGTTGTGCTGACTGAAAATGAAGAAGGCAACAAGCTAGTTCAGGCAAGATTAAGAGACCAGAGAATACCTGAAATAGGGGATAAATTCACTTCAAGACACGGCCAAAAAGGAGTTATCGGACTTACCGTGCCTCAAGCTGACCTGCCTTTCAGCGCAAACGGAGTAAGCCCTGATATAATTCACAGCCCTCATTCAATCCCTAACAGAATGACTGTGAGTCATTTAATTGAAATATTGGCTGGAAAAGTTGGAAGCTTGTCCGGAAGATTTGTTGATGGAAGCACATTCGATGCTGAGCCTGAAAGATCCCTTAGAAAAGAGCTTCTTGAATTAGGATTTAGAGATGACGGAACTGAAATAATGTACAGCGGGGTTACAGGAGAGAGATATAAAGTAAGAATCTACATAGGAAATATGTATTACCTGAAATTAAAGCATATGGTAGCCAATAAACTGCATGCAAGAGCTTCAGGAAGAATCCAGCTGCTTACAAGACAGCCTATTGAAGGAAGAAGCAAGGGCGGAGGTTTAAGACTTGGAGAGATGGAAAAAGACTGCTTAGTTGCTCATGGAGCTTCCCTGCTTCTTAAAGAAAGATTTGATTCAGATAAGACTATCCTCCCTATCTGCGAAGAATCTGGAATATTGGCTGTCAATGATGAATTTAGAAACAGGAAATACTGCCTGATGAAAGGAAACAATGTTGCAATTAATAATGTTGAACTAAGCTATGCATTTAAATTACTTCTGGATGAGCTTAAGTCCTTATGTATATACCCTAAATTAGTATTGGAGGATAAATATTAAAATGGATGACAACTACATATCCAAAAAAGTAAAATCCATTGAGTTTTCTTTCTTCAGCCCTGAAAATATTAAAAAAATGGCTTCTGTTAAAGTAGTCACTCCAGAGCTTTATGATAAAGAAGGATATCCTGTAGATGGCGGATTAATGGACACAAGAATGGGAGTAATTGATCCTGGCTTGAGATGCCCTGTTGACGGAAAAAAATTAAAAGACTGTCCCGGGTACTTCGGATATATAGAGCTCGCCAGGCCTGTTATTTATCTTAAAGGAGCTGCTGTTATTCATACTGTTCTGCAGACTACATGCAGAGAGTGCGGCAGATTCTTGGTTGATGAGAAAACAAGAGAAAAATACCTTGAAAAACTTGACAAATCAGATGACAGAAAATCAGCATTAAGCCTTGTTAAAACAAAAGCTAAAAATGCAAAGAAATGCCCCCACTGCGAAGCTAAACAATTTACTGTAAGACTTGAAAAGCCTACCTTATTTTTTGAAAATGACAAAAGAATTTTTCCTATTGAAATAAGATCAAGGCTTGAAAAAGCAAGCGATGATGATGTTAAATTACTTGGAATAAATCCTAAATCATTAAGACCTGAATGGCTTATTCTTCTTAATATGCCGATTCCGCCGGTTACTATAAGGCCCAGCATTACTCTTGAATCAGGAGAGAGAAGCGAAGATGATTTAACGCATAAATTGGGAGACATTATAAGAATCAACCAAAGATTATTTGAAAACATAAATGCAGGAGCTCCAGAAATCATTATAGAAGATTTGTGGGATTTGCTGCAGTATCATATAACAACTTTTTTTGACAATACAACTGCTTCTGTCCCGCCTGCAAGACACAGATCAGGAGAGCCTCTAAAAACATTAACTGAGAGGATTAAGAGCAAAGAAGGAAGATTCAGACATAATTTAACAGGTAAAAGAGTAAATTATTCTGCCAGAACATTGGTAAGCCCTGATCCTCAAATTAAGCTTGGGGAAGTCGGGGTTCCTCTTGAAATTGCAATGGAGCTGACTGTAAATGAGAGAGTTACCAGCTGGAACATTGAAAGATTAAAAGAATTTATCAAAAGAGGCCCTAAACAATACCCTGGAGCTAATTATGTTGTAAGCCCTGACGGTAAAAAGAAAAGAATAACTGAAGAAAACCTGCAGCCTATATTGGAAGAATTAAATGAAGGATATATTGTTGAGAGGCATCTTATGGACGGAGATGTGTGCATTTTTAACAGACAACCTAGTTTGCATAAAATGAGCATAATGTGCCATAAAATAAAAGTACTTCCTGGAAAGAGCTTCAGATTAAATCCGAGCGTATGCACCCCTTATAATGCTGACTTTGATGGCGATGAAATGAACCTTCACGTCCCGCAAA
>Ga0209541_10017542_pt1 | contig 10459 bp, 7 predicted proteins | sample RifCSPlowO2_01_FD_184027 | JGI IMG/M metagenome (GOLD analysis project Ga0209541, IMG submission 184027) | Groundwater microbial communities from Rifle, Colorado - Rifle CSP2_plank lowO2_0.1 (SPAdes) (version 2) | ecosystem: Environmental > Aquatic > Deep subsurface > Groundwater | place: Rifle... | reverse complement strand
CCAACATCCGGCTGTACACGTGTAATAATCACGGGTGGTAACTTCTCAGCGTCCGGGGCAGCCGTCGCCTTTGATGGGGTCCAAGGAACAATTATTTCAAGAAGCGCGAACTCGATCGTTGTTGATACGCCGCAACACTCGGGCACAGGAACAGTTGCAATGCGAATTACAAATCCTGACGGAGTTTTTGCGGACTCGCCAAACTTTCAATTTACCTACGGAAATCCGATTATTACCGGATTAAATCCAGCAAGCGGCCCATTAAGTGGAGGAACGGAAGTCACAATTAGTGGAGATTTCTTCACAACAAATCCGACGGTTACATTTGGTGGAACTCAAGGCCAAATTGTTTCAGCAAGCCTAAACTCCATCCGTGTACGTACGCCATCTCAGAATTCGGCTGGAACGGTTGCAATACGAGTTACGAATCCTAATAATGCTTTTGCAGATTCACCAAATTTTCAATTTACCTACGAAGCTTCGGTCCCGCCACCTCCACCTCCGCCATCTGGGGGGGGAAATCTTGCAACTCCACCGGGGACAGACGGCCCTCTAGGAATCATCCAGGGAGAAAACTTTATTCTCAATTGGGCAACTGCTGATGCTGATACGGGACTCTCTTGTGCGGTGTGGTGGTACAAACAGGCGAGTGACGGAACATGGCAAATCCAATCGGGTGGTTGGAGCGGAGGAGGGGGTCTTAGAGAGTCAGCAAATGGGACATACCGATCCTACACGGTTTCAAGCCTTGGAGTAGGCGAGTATCGTTTTCATATAAGATGTAGCGGGTTGGTAGCAGGAAGTGAAAGCTCTGAAGACTTTGTCCACCTAACAGTAGGCACTCCTCCGCCGTCCCCAAGCGTTCCTCCCGGAGGTGGAGGTGGAGAAGGAGAGGGGGAAGAACAGACACATCATACAGAGTGTCAGGCTAACGCATGCGCGCTCGTAGAAGGAGCAGGCGTAAATGAATGTGTAATAAGTGCTCAATGTGAAGTTCCTCCGCCAGCTGTTCAACATGCTGAATGTATAAATAATCAGTGTATTCTGAGACCAGGAGAAGGAGCGAATATGTGTTCAGTTAACGCCGAATGTTTAGGTGCTGAACCACCTCAACCCCCGCAACCTCCTGGAGGAAGCGATCCTAACGATCCCGAGATTAAAAAATTCGAGCCAAACCTGACCGTTCCAAATCCTCCGGAATGCGAGTTTTCCGCGACACGCGACAAAATTCTACCGAATGAACCGGCTTCTTTAGAATGGGAATGCAACGAAAACGTTGTTCGAGCAACTCTAATGGGAGGCGAATTTGGAAGTACAGGGATAGGAGTCATCTCAGGTGGAGCTCCAAAGATAGGCGAAAAAGAGGTAAGTCCTTTAGGTACGACAACATACACACTAAAGTCATGGAACGCCGAAATCGGAGGATTTTACGACGAAGACATAGCAACGATCGAGGTCAAGCCATTCACTCCATTTATTAAAGAAATCATCCCACGATAAAAATATGGAAACGAGATCAATTGTAAAATCGCTACTTATTCTTCTTATTGCTGTTCTGCTCTTAGGGGGAGCTCGATACTGGCAGTCAATAAAAAACGTTGATGAGTACGTTCCCCCAACACCTTCCGCAAGCCAAGAACCGGAGAAACTGACGTTCAAAAAAGTATACGAAGAATCTCCTATGACATCCCAGGAATGCTGGAAGAAAGTCCTCGGAAAAGATTTCGAGACCGCCTACACAAGCAAAGACTATATAATAAACGACGAAGTTTTAAATGAAATAAGCAAATGCATTCCCCAAAGCCCGAGTGATGGAATCTTTAGTGAATTTTATGATTTCCAAGCCCCGACCACCAAGGAATGCCTAAGAAATGCGCTCGGAGTTCGATTTGATGCCTACTACAAAGATCCTAAGTACGATCCCGGCGTAGAAACGCTAAACAAAATGAATCAATGTTTAGAATGAAAATATGAAAAAGATTTCTAGAAAAACCTGGTGTATAGGAACGTTGATAGTAGTGGGGGCTATTCTGACTCTTATAAACCTCAACGTTGTTAGAACCCAAGCAGGAAGTTTGGGCGCAACCATCTGGACAAAGCAACCGCAATTGAATAACTGCGGTATTTGCGAGACATTACGAGCCCCGACTTCTATCGCGTTTCAACTGCTTGTTGATGAACAAACGAGCGCTGATTATGACAATCCGACTCCGACAACATTTTGGTGGAGTTGCGACGGGGATGATACTTACGAAGGTGGGCCGACAACTGTCTCAAATTTCATTAGTTTTTCAAACGATCTCTACTCAGGAGGACAAAAAGTTGTTTGGTTAAGCAACACATACGATCAACAGTTTAAGTTGCTAGGAAATAAAGGGTGGTCGTATGGATCTTCTTCTTACGAAGAAACAATTGGAGGTTGGAGTGAATATTCTCAAAACTACAATCCGCATCGATGGTCGGGAACAAATATATCCTGTGGTTATAACACGGGAGGCACGCACACGATAAAAATGAAAGCTGAACGAAACGGCGTGCAAACAACAGCAAGCAGAACTTTTTCGCTAGCGAATCAAGCTTCAAAATTTGTTCCGGGAATCGGATTTCCAGAATCACGGTACCTCCAATATGGGATGGACCTAAGAAACTACGAAACAGAAAATGGCTCCGGATATAAACCTTCAGGAATGGCAACTCCAGCAAAAGTTCATTTGGCGCTCAATATGAAAAGAACAACGGGCCAGCCTCTTCCTGGTTATAATTACAGCGTACCCGGAAGTGATAGTATAGAACCATTTACATATAGAATTGAGTGCGGTAATGGCCAAATTAAGACTGGTTCCAAGTGGCAATGGGGTGAAGACGCTCCTATATATCAAGGAAGCATCCTTTCGAGAGCTGTTCTCGCAACAAATGCGTGTCAATATGAAAAAGCTGGCGAATATTCACTCAGCGTCTACTTTACCGATGCCGAGGGAATTAACGTTGATCACGATGGAAATGGGACTCCGTTGAAAACGCAAACAAATGTCAAAGTAAGCGCTGGTGGACCGGCAAAAATTATATTAGATCCAAACCCAGGACAAACAAAAACCGGAGGTACAGTATACTTCAATACTGAAGTAAGCAACCTAACCCCATTCGGAAGCGGCCCGTACTCGATTAAAGTAACCTGCGACAGTATTAATAAACCAAACGTTACACAAACTGAAGAAGGGAATCGAAACGAATACAAAGATACGAACGGTATCCTCACACGATCAATCGGTGGATGTACCTACGCACAACCAGGATTCTATAGAGCGAAGGTTGAATTTACAGGAACGCCTCACTCAGAGCAATGGATGGGCATAGAAAAAGGCGAAGCAACCGCTGATGTTTATGTAACAGGAAAGCCGGAACCAGTAAGTGTCTCTGAGGTACAAACTGGTCCGAATGAAAAAACAATTACAAGGAACTACTACTTCCCCGGCGGTCCCATACTGTTCTATCTCGATTGGCTGACAAGTTCTTCGGATGAAGATCAGGCGTGTGTAGCAAAAGACTTCCAGAGAGTTACGCAACGTGAGTACCCCGAAGGGTACAACGAACTTGGGAAGTGGACAGGTGAACTAAATGAGGCTAATGAGTTTCTCAATACGTTTGAAAAAGAGCTTAAAAATCAACTCACCACACTTTCAGGAAAATCGAAAAGTATTGAGCTCAAGCCGGGACTCTACGAATACTGGTTAAAGTGCGAAGGAAATGAAAACACAACAACTCAAATCGATCGCATAACTGTCGGCGGCAGATATTGGTCAGCCGTTGTAGTTGGCGTGAATAGCACCCAAACCACAAACGTATTAGTAGACGGAGGTATAGTACATAGCTTCAACCAAAGCGAGGTAAGTGAGGCATACAATAACGATCCGAGACTAAAGGGTATAGCCACAGCAAAAGAACATATGCCTAGTTTCGATCCAGCCATACGCGAAAATATTTCATACGCTGAAATGGACGATCTTATAGAAGATATGAATAATCAGTATGGCGGCGGAGATTAATGATAGCTTGAGAAATAACGAACTGATATTTGATATACTGAAAAGTATAACCAAAAGGTCGAAGGTTAGATGATGTAAGATTTGTGAAGTTTAAAAGATAAAATGAATTATTTATATGGAAGCGGTTCGTACGACTGGGCTCAGGTATTTGTCCAATCATTCCAAGATCTTTGGAGTGGTGTTATTGGCTTCATCCCAGCCTTCTTAGGAGCCGTTATTCTTTTCATTCTCGGTCTTATCGTCGCGGCGGTTTTAGGAACACTTGTTGAAAAATTGATCGCGGCATTGAAGATTGACAGTCTCCTGACAAAAGTTGGGGTCGAACCATACCTCGAACGTGCCGGATTGAAGTTAAATGCCGGAAAGTTCTTGGGAAAGATAATATACTGGTTCGTTGTCCTTGCGTTCTTGCTTGTAGTCGCTGATATTCTCAAATTCTCAGCGTTTGTCCTTTTCTTGCAAAGCGTGTTGAATTACATTCCAAGTATCATTATCGCAGTCTTGATAATGCTCGCGACGTTCGTCGTGGCAAATTTCTTGAAGAGCGTTATAAAAGCATCGATGATGAGCGCGAGACTGCACGCCGGGAAAATGCTCGGAGAACTTACGTGGTGGGTTGTTGTTATTTTTGGTCTTTTCGCGGCACTCATTGAACTTGGTATCGCGGAAGGTCTTATTATGACAGTTATCACCGCATTACTTGCGATGCTTGCGCTCGCCGGCGGTATTGCATTTGGTCTTGGCGGCAAAGATCACGCGGGAAGAATTCTAAACAAATTAGGAGAAAGACTCGAAAAATAAGAGTAAGAAAACACTAAAAACCGTCCCAAGCTTTATGCGAAGGGCGGTTTTTAATTTCCACAGGTTATACGAGAAAGACTCTGTTGACAGCGAAAAGGATATATAGGTATAATCGTTCACGGAATGATAAGAGAGAAAAAACCACAGCGGCACAGATGATCCGTTTTTAAGGTCGTCTCAAAAAGCCGCTACAACAAGCGGTTTTTTCTTACTCCGAAAGACGCGACTGAAATTTGAAAAACGAATAGGATCCCGACGCCAGAGAGAATGGCGAAAGGATTCACTGAAGTACATATATAAGTAACTGGTTTCTTTAAGGGCGTATGGTGGATGCCTTGACACAAAATGACGATGAAGGACGTGGCGTAGCTGCGATAAGCCTCGGTGAGTTGCCTAGCAAACTGTGACCCGGGGATTTCCGAATGGGGCAACCCTTCCATGTAAACCATGGAAACGTACTACTTATAGTAGTGCGAGTAGACCCGCTGAAGTGAAACATCTCAGTAAGCGGAGGAAAAAAGAACGAAGTTATTCCCTAAGTAGCGGCGAGCGAAAAGGGAAGAGCCCAAACCTTATGTGAACCGCGCAAGCGGGGAGTGTAGGGGGTAGTAAGTTAGGGACATTTTGCACCGTACTCTTGTTCGCCTCCGGGCGGAGAAGAGTACGATGTGAAGGAAAGTTACAAAATAGTGTGTTAGTCGAAGCGGCTGGAAAGCCGAGCCAAAGAAGGTGAAAGCCCTGTAGTCGAAAACAGACTATCTTTCTTGTTTCTATACTTGAGTACTTCGAGAAACGATAACCTCGGAGGAATCATCCCGTACTATCGGGAAAGGCTAAATACATTTTGTGATCGATAGTGAACAAGTACCGCGAGGGAAAGGTGAAAAGCAGCCCGGCGAGGGCGGTGAAATAGACCTGAAACCATATGCCTACAAGGACTCGGAGTCCCGACGCAAGTCGCGGATGACGGGGTGCCTATTGAAGAATGAGCCAACGACTTTATGTAGACGGCAAGGTTAAGCCAGTATAACTGGTGGAGCCGTAGGGAAACCGAGTGTGAAAGCGCGTAAGTCGTCTGCGTAAGACCCGAAACCAGATGAGCTTGCCATGGCCAGGATGAACTTGGACGAAAGTCTAAGGGAGGTCCGAACCGGTTGGTTGTTCAAAACCTTCGGATGAGCTGTGGTAAGGAGTGAAAAGCTAATCGAATCTGGTAATAGCTGGTTCTCTCCGAAATAGTTTTCGGACTAGCCTTACAGAAAGCGTACGGAGGTAGAGCGCTGGGTGATCTGTACAGGGCGAAAGCCCGACAGATCAATCAAACTTCGAATGCCGTACGAAAATCCTGTAGGAGTCAGACTGTGGGGGCTAAGCTCCATGGTCAAGAGGGAAAGAGCCCGGATCGTCGTCTAAGGTCCCTAAATCTTCGCTAAGTGTAAAAGGTAGTTCTGCACCACAGACAGATAGGAGGTTGGCTTAGAGGTAGCCATCCTTTAAAGATTGTGTAACAACTCACTATTCAATGGTGCGGGGCGCCGAAAATGTACCGGGGCTAAGCGAAGTACCGAAGACACGAATATTTTTGAGCTTCGGCTCAAAAACATGGTAGGAGAGCATTTTGCATGCAGTGAAGCTGGACCCGCGAGGGCTGGTGGAGCGTGCAGAAGAGAAAATGTTGGCATGAGTAACGTATAGTTTGGTGAGAAACCAGACCCCCGAAAATCCAAGGTTTCCGTGGCAATGTCAATCAACCACGGGTTAGGCGGTCCTAAGGCAATGGTGAAAACCGCAGCTGATGGATAGCTGGTTAATATTCCAGCCCGCCGTAGAGATTCGATGGAGTGACGAAGGAAAAAGGATTAAGCGTCTTAATGGTTTGACGTTTGCGCGAAAAAGAATGCTGCGATAGGCAAATCCGTCGCAGTGCCGCAAAGGCAACATTCGCGTCGCGTGAAAAGTGCTGGTTTTTATCAGTGCAATTTAATCGAAGAGCCTCCCAAGAAAAACTTCTAAGGTTAGTCTCTCCGGCTCCGTACCGGAAACCGACACTGGTGGATAGGGCGAGTAGCCCAAGGGGAACGAGTGATATCTCCTTAAGGAACTCGGCAAAAAAGCGGCCGTAAGTTTGCAATAAGGCCTGCCCTTCAAGGGCTTGGGGTTTACCCTGAGCTTGTCGAAGGGCCGCAGCGAAAGTATCTCTAGCGACTGTTTACCAAAAACACAGCTCCCTGCTAACTCGTAAGAGGATGTATAGGGGGTGAGGCCTGACCGATGCGAGAAGGTCAAGCTTGGGGGTCTTTTGAGTAGCAATATTCGAAAGGCTCACCGAGTTAAGCCCTCGTCAATGTCAGCGGTAACTATAACCGTTCTAAGGTGGAATGCCTGCCTTAGTAAAATTCGGCTATATGCTGGAATAACTGGAGAATCCGAAGCTACTATGGTAAGATACGTCCATAGGTGGATGAAACAAAACAATAGTAAAAAAGCTCTCGGTGCAGTCAATCAGCAGGAAAGACTTAAACTCGAAAATTGGATCTGTGGCTTTGTAGATGGAGAAGGATGCTTCTCGGTTAGTGCGATTAGAAATAAAACTACAAAATCTGGAATTCAAATCTTCCCTGAGTTTGTTGTAACACAAGGCGCAAAAAGTTTATTGGCGCTCGAAGAAATTAAAAACTTTTTCAAGTGTGGCAATATCTTTGTGAATAAACGTTACGACAATCACAACGAACATCTTTACCGATATTGCGTGCGATCTGTGAAGGAATTGAAGGAAAAGATTATTCCCTTCTTCGAAGAAAATAATCTGAAAACATACAAACAGAAAGATTTCCTTCTCTTCAAAAAGATCGTTAACGAAATGGTTAAAAAATACCATCTCACGCAAGAAGGTAGAAAAAAGATTTTAGGAATAGCAGGAAAGATGAATCGAAACAAAAAACGAGTATAAGAATCCTCAGAGACTATATGCCGAATCCTTCGACAAGCTCAGGATTAGTCCCGAGCGAAGCCGAGAGAAAGATATAGTCCGATCTCTCTGGCGACAGAGAGGATCTCTAGAGTGTTACTAGAGTGATAACGAAATGAGCGCAATTCCTTGCCGGGTAAGTTCCGGAGCGCACGAATGGCATAACGACTGGAGAACTGTCTCAAGGAGACGCTCGGTGAAAATGCGATTCCCGTGAAGACGCGGGGTACCTGCAGCGGGACGAAAAGACCCCGGAAGCTTTACTATAACTTGGTATTGGCTTTAGAGTGCGGATGCGTAGCGTAGTGGGGAGGCGTCGATCTCTCGTTTTCGGACGGGAGGGAGCCGACAATGAAACACCCATCTTTCGTGTTTTAAATTCTAACTTCGACGGCAAAAACGGCGGAGGACAGTGCCTGGCGGGTAGTTTATTTGGGGCAAATTCCTCCTAAAGAGTAATGGAGGAGTCTATCAAGGTTGGCTTAGCGCGGATGGAAATCGCGCTGAAAGTGTAAAAGCATAAGCCAGCTTAACTGCGAGACTTACAAGTCGAGCAGATGCGAGAGCAGAGTTTAGTGACCCGACGATTCTTAATAGAAAGGTCGGAGACAACGGATAAAAGCTACTCCGGGGATAACAGGCTAGTGTGGTCCGAGAGTCCCTATCGACGACTACGCTCGGCACCTCGATGTCGGCTCGCCCTAGCGCGGGGCTGGAGAAGGTCCCAAGCGTGTGGCTGTTCGCCACTTAAAAGGGCACGTGAGCTGGGTTCAAACCGTCAACAAAAGAACCCTTAACGATAATCGAACACGGCGGCCTTCCTGAGTAATCAGGATTGAATAAGTTGACTCATATCGGTGAAGTCCTATCATTGAATAACAACCTGTCATATGATCGGATAATACCGAGGGAAGTCATACAGATGTTAAAGTCTTTTTCGTCCACTCAAAAAGCATATATAGCAGGTTTTCTAGACGCGGATGGTAGTATCTATGCGCGCGCGAAGCCAAATCATACCTATCGGTACGGATTTCAAATTGCGCTCTACGTAGTATTCTTCCAGTCCGCGAAAGATAAGGAAAACTTTATGCAAGTGTGCCGATTGATTGGATGTGGCCGCATACGGGAACGTAGCGATGGAATTCTAGAGTACGTCATTAACAAAACTGATAATATAAAAGAATTCTTAAAATGCGTTCAACCATATGTGGTGCTTAAGAAAAAACAAGTCGAATTGATGCTCCGCATCATCGATGTAAAGAAAAGAGGAAAAACAAAAAACGATTTCGAATCACTCTTAAAACTAGTCGATTCGTATCGGGAGTTGAATTACTCTAAGAAAAGAAAACATCGCGTATTGACCCCGTAGAGACTTAATCTTGAAAAAGATTAGATGGATGTTTATATCCATAAAACGTCAACCCCCATTGATTCATTGGGCTTGTCCTGAGCGAGCGCAACGAGTCGAAGGGTGGTGGTATAGTCCAAGCAATGAGTAATCATTGAGTTATTGCGTGAGACAGGTTGGTCTCTATCTGTTGCAGGCGATAAAAGATTGAGGGAAGTCGACCCTAGTAAAATTTTGCTACTTCTCGCAGTAATGCGGGATGACAATGCGGCTAATAACGGTGAAATCTTAGATTTTTCTAGTTCGTTGATAACCATAATTGAGTTAGTCCTCATAATTATGGTACAATTTACTTGAGGACCAGAAAATAATAAGACAATACCGTGGGAAGTCGATCTAAAATTGATCTAGCGTATATAGCAGGATTTCTCGATGGTGATGGCAGTCTTATGCTTCAACTTAAGAAGCGTAAGGATGGAAAGTTGAAATGGCGTTTTATGGGTACTATCTGTTTTTATCAAGATAGTCGCCATGAAAAGCCACTTTCCTGGATTCGTAAAGTTTTGAGTATTGGTTATTTATCAAAGCGCAATGACGGCATAAGTGAACTGCGTATCAACGGCTTTGCCCAAATTAGTGATATTCTAGAAAATTTACAGCCCTTCATTCAGTTCAAGAAGATTCAAGCCGCGGCTATGATTACCGCGATGAACATCTTATCGGAAAAAGCTGGTAGTAAATTGACTGAAAAAGACTTACGAAAACTTGTCGAATGTATGATGACTGTCCAAAACAGTAATTATATGGCCAAGAGAAAGAAGACGCGTAAAGAATTGTTAAAAATTTTAGATTTGACCCCGTAACGACTTGTTCCGTCGTTGTGACGGACGGACTTAAATAGTATCGGAAGGTACTGAGATTATCGAAGTACAGAACTATTTAGGTAATACGCCGACACCCCATGTGCCTACCTGCGGTAGGCAAGGGTGAAGATATAGTCTACGCTCCTAGTGATAGGGGAATACGTGACGAGAGGACCGGGTTGAACGAACCGCTGGTCTATCGGCTTTGCCACCAGGCGAAATGCCGAGTAGCTATGTTCGGACGGGATAAGCGCTGAAAGCATCTAAGTGCGAAGCCTCTCCCAAGATTAATCTTAGGCTCCTGGAAGATTACCAGGTTGATAGGCTCTAGGTGTAAGATCCGTAAGGATTTCAGCCAAGGAGTACTAATAAGCCGTACGAAACCAGTTACTTATATATGTATTTCAGAAATAAAAAATAAGGGTTTTTGTCTGCC
>Ga0209541_10017540_pt1 | contig 10460 bp, 6 predicted proteins | sample RifCSPlowO2_01_FD_184027 | JGI IMG/M metagenome (GOLD analysis project Ga0209541, IMG submission 184027) | Groundwater microbial communities from Rifle, Colorado - Rifle CSP2_plank lowO2_0.1 (SPAdes) (version 2) | ecosystem: Environmental > Aquatic > Deep subsurface > Groundwater | place: Rifle... | reverse complement strand
TATGTGGCTCGACCTGCGAATGGCTCCCCGCCAGGCATCCGGCCCTCCCCTCTTGATCAACTCCGCCGGGTCGGTGGCGGAAGGGACTTCGGCTATTTTCACATCCATGCCTAAAGAAAGAGCGATCTTCGCGGCTCGGAGAGTCGCGGCAAATCCGGCCCGGTCCGCGTCAAAAGCAAGGACAATATTCCCGGAGAGCCGCCGGATCAGTCCGAAATTGGAAACTACGTTCTCTTTCGAAAAAACCGAATCGGAAAGAGCGGTGCCGGAAGCGGCAATCGTATTTTTAAATCCGGCCTGATGCGACAAGATGAGGTCCATCTGGCCTTCGACCAAAATGGAAAAATTGTTTCTGCGGATCGATTCTTTTGCCCGGTCCAAGCCATACAGCACCGACGACTTGTTGAAAATCGGCGTCTCCGGGCTGTTTAAATATTTTGCCGCACCGACCTCTGTCGGTGTCCCGACTTTGGTCGGGATCTCCGGAAAAATTCTCCCCGAAAAAGCGATAACCCGGCCGCTCGAATCGGCGATCGGAAACATTATTCTGCCCCGGAATCGGTCGTAATACCTTTCCCCTCCTTCCTCATTTTTTTTAATCAAGCCGGCCATCTCCAGGTCCGAATCTTTAAGCTTCCCCCGAAAATGCTCATGCAGAGCACGCCACTCGGAGGGCGCATAACCCAGCCGGAAACTTTTTGTCGTCTCCGGTTTTAAACCGCGCCCTTCCAAATATTTTTGGGCTTGCTTGTTTTTCTCCAGATTCTTCTCAAAAAATTTAGCCGCCTCTTCCACTACCCGATAAAGCTTTTCCTTTTCGCTCTCCTCCTTCGGATTATAGGCTGGGAGGGACACCCCGGCGCGCTCCGCGAGGAGCTTCAGCGCCCCGCGAAAATCGAGCCCTTCGAATTCCTCGACAAAAGTAAAGATGTCGCCCTTCGCTCCGCAACCGAAACAATAATAACTTCCCCGCTCCGGCGAGACGAAGAAGGACGGCGTTTTCTCGTTGTGGAAAGGGCATTTGGCTTTCCAGTTTTTGCCCGCTTTCTCCAATTTTACATAAGAAGAGACAAGATCTTCAATTGAAATTCTCTCCTTAATTTGTTCAACGGGAGAGCTCATAAATTTTACTTTTCTTCCGACCTCCCGGGAAATCCGGTGCCGGCGGGGATCAAGCGGCCGATAATAACATTTTCCTTAAGCCCCCGAAGCGAGTCAACTCCGCCCTTGATCGCGTTTTCGATGAGCACCCGATTGGTATTTTGGAAAGAAGCGGCCGAGAGCCAGCTTTTGGTTCTGAGCGACACTTCGGTGATGCCCAGCGCGACTACTTCCGCCTTCGCGGCTTTCCCTCCCATCTTCTCTACCCTCTGATTCTCTTCGATCAGAGCGGTGTTTTCAACAATGTCCCCGGCCGAAAAAACGGTTTCGCCGGAATCTTTGATCCGTCGGCGCGAAAACATCTGGCGGATAATTATTTCGGTGTGCTTTCTGGCAATCGAAGCGCTTTGCAATTCGTAAACCTTGTTGATTTCCCGAATGATATACTCTTCTACAATTTCTTTGCCTCCGAATTTGAAAATTTCGCTGATATCCGCCGATCCGTCAGTTAAGAGTTCGCCCGCCTTCACTTTATCGCCAACTTTTACGATCGGAACTCTTCGGAATGGCACGGTGTACTCTTTTTCCTTGGCTTTGCCCTCTTTGCCAAGAACTTTTATAATTTTTTCTTTCTCATCTTTCTCTTTTACCTCAACAACTTCTCCGTCGGTCTCCGATACAATTGCCGGATTCTTGGGCATTCTTCTCTCAAAAATCTCTTCAACCCGGGGAAGCCCGGTAGTGATGTCCGTGCCGGCCACACCCCCGGCGTGAAAGGTGCGCAGGGTGAGCTGGGTGCCCGGCTCGCCGATCGCTTGAGCGGCGATGATCCCCACTGCTTCTCCCAGCTCGACTAAGCGGTTTCTGCCCAGATCCAAGCCATAGCATTGCCCGCAAAGGCCGTGAACCGTCCGGCAGGTAAGCGGCGAGCGCACGTAAGCTTCTTTTATCCCCGAGCGCTCGATCTCCTGCGCTTTTTCTTTGGTAACCAGAAACCCTTTCTTGTAGATCACTTTCCCGTTTTGATCTTTGAGGTCCTCCGCCAAAATTCGGCCGTGAATATTTTTCGAAAGGGGGATTTCAATCCCGGAGATATTTTCGGCGCTCACTCGCTTCCCCTCTTTCGCGCCGCAATCTTCCTCGGTAACAACCACGTCCTGCGCCACATCCACCAGGCGCCTGGTCAAGTATCCGGCCTTTGCGGTATTTAATGCCGTGTCCGAGGCTCCTTTTCTTGCTCCGTGGGTCGAAATGAAGTATTCGATCGGAGAAAAACCCTCCTGATAAGAAGAAATGATCGGGAATTCCAGGGTCCGGCCCTGATTATTTTGAATAAGACCTTTCATGCCAGTCATTTGGATGAGCTGTCCCATTGACCCTCTTGCCTTAGAAGTAAAGATGTCATAGGTGGAACTGCGCTTATCTAAGCTCCCCGGCAAGATTTTCTCAAGTTCTTTCTTCACATGGGTCCAGACTTCAATAATTTTCTGGTAGCGCTCTTCTTCCGAGAGAAGTCCCTCATTCCACTGCTGAATGACTTCACTTTCCTGTTTCTTTCCATTCTCAACTATTTTCGCTTTTGCGTCCGGAACTGACACGTTATCATATCCCCAAGTCGTACCTGAAAGAGTCGAGTATTGAAAACCGAAAGCCTTAATTTTATCTAGAACCGCCGGAGTCGCATCTATGCCATAGCGGAGAATAAGTTCATCTACCAGGGCTGATAGCCTGTTTTGCGTCATTTCATCGTTCACAAATGGAAAATCGTTGGGTAAGACACTATTAAAGAGCAGTTTGCCCACCGTAGTGTCAAATAAATTATTCTCAAAACTCTTATATTTCGGCGTATCCGTCGCCAGAACTTTAATTTTGGCGCGCAGCGACACAACAGCATGCTCGTATGCGGTGATGGCTGCGTTGGGATTGGAGAAATATTTTTTTTCTCCTTTCTCGCCGTCGAGAGACTTTGTCATCCAAAAAGCTCCCAGTACCATGTCTTTCGACGGGTGGACGATTGGATCGCCGTTCTGGGGCTTTAAGAGGTTCTTGTTTGCCGCCATCAGCTCCTTCGCTTCCCACTGGGCTTCCTCGGAAAGCGGAACATAAACTGCCATTTGATCTCCGTCAAAATCGGCATTGAAGGCCTGGCAAACGAGAGGGTGCACTTGAATGGCGTTTCCTTCAATTAAGACCGGGTGAAAGGCCTGAATTCCCAGCCGGTGCAGGGTCGGAGCGCGGTTCAAGAGCACATACTTCCCTTCGATCACCTCTTCAAGCATTGCCCAAACTTCCGGCGTGCGCTCCTCGATGAGTTTGTTGGCCCCGCGAATATTAAAGGCGAGTTCCGCTTGCAAAATACGAGATATAACGAAGGGCCGGAAAAGCTCTAAGGCCATGTGCTTCGGCAGGCCGCATTGATCGAGCTTAAGCTGGGGGCCGACCACGATCACACTACGGCCGGAATAATCCACCCGTTTGCCTAAAAGGTTCTGGCGGAAAAGTCCCTGCTTTGATTTCAAGTTGTCGGAGAGCGATTTAAGCGGACGCTTCTGCGATTGGCTCATTGCCGCCGAGTCATTTTGCCTGGCAATCGAGTTATCAATTAGCGCATCGACCGCTTCTTGAATAATTCTTTTTTCGTTTCGGAGAATTACATCCGGCGCGTTGATTTCTTTAAGCTTTTTCAGCCGGTTATTGCGGTTGATCACTCGCCGATATAAGTCATTAAGGTCGCTGGTCGCGTGCCGGCCGCCGTCCAGGGCTACCATCGGCCGCAAAACCGGCGGAATAACCGGGATAACCGTGAGGAACATCCACTCCGGCTTGATTCCCGCATAAGTCATCGCCCGAATCAAGGAAAGCCTTTTCTGCAGTTTTTCTTTTTCCGCGGCGCTGGCTTTCTCCAGTCCATGCTCCGTATGGCGCTTTAATTTATTTAGATCCAGATTTCTAAAAATGGAATAAATGGCTTCGGCGCCGATGTTCGCTTCAAACGAAGTGCCGTATTTCAAAGAATAATGATGGAAGGAAATTTCATTCAAGACTTTCCCTTCATAAATCTCTCCGATTTCCTTCTTGGTGTTGGAAAGCAGAGTCTTCAACTTCTCGCGCGTCGCGTCGTCGGTGGCATTCTTCAGTTTCGTCTTATATTCTTTATCGAGGCCGGCAATAATTTTTTCTTTTTCTTCCTCATGAACTTTGGTGATGATATAACCGGCAAAGTAAATCACCTTCTCCAGATCCGAAACGGAAATATTGAGGAGTATGCTCATCCGAGACGGCACTCCGCGCAGAAACCAGATATGCGCGACCGGAGTGGCGAGCTCGATGTGCCCCATCCGCTCCCGGCGGACGATCGAGCGCGTCACTTCCACTCCGCATTTCTCGCAGATAATGTCTTTGTAGCGGATACGCCGGTATTTCCCGCAATAGCATTCATAGTCTTTCTCCGGACCGAAAATTTTCTCGTCGAAAAGCCCCCCGCGCTCGCTCCTGCCGGTTCGATAATTGATCGTCTCCGGTTTGGTCACTTCGCCGTAAGACCACTCCTTGATCTGCTCCGGCGAGGCAAGTTTGAGTTCGATTTGATCAAATTCAGTTGTATTGAGCGTCTTCATTTATTTTACTTTCTTCAAATTAACGTCCAAGGCGAGCCCGCGCAAGTAATTGAGCATCACGTTAAAAGATGCCGGCGAAGTCGGAGCCTTAATCTTTTCATTTTTAATAATCGAATCAAAGGTCTGCGACCGGCCCATGATATCATCCGATTTGATCGTAAGCATTTCCCGGAGCGTATAAGCCGAGCCGTATCCCTCCAGCGCCCAGACTTCCATTTCTCCGAACCGCTGCCCTCCGCCCTGGGCTTTTCCCCCAAGCGGCTGTTGGGTGATGAGCGAATACGGACCGATCGAGCGCATATGAATTTTGTCTTCAACCATGTGATGAAGTTTAAGGAGGTACATAAAGCCCGCCGCCACATCCTGCTCAAAAGCTTCTCCGGTGCGGCCGTCGTAAAGTTTTAATTTTCCGCTTTCCGGCAATCCCGCTTTTTTCAATTCTTCGGCAATTTCCTCATGGGTCGTTCCCAAAAACGGCGGAACAATCGCCTGATAGCCCAGGGAATTCGCCGCCATTCCAAGATGCATTTCAAAAATTTGCCCCAAGTTCATGCGCGAAGGAACGCCCAGCGGAGAAAGAATAATGTCAACCGGCGTGCCGTCTTCAGTATAGGGCATATCTTCTTCGGGAAGGACAATTGAAATGACTCCTTTATTCCCGTGCCGGCCGGAGAGCTTGTCACCGACGGAAATATTCCGGATCTGCGCGACTTCGATCACTATTTTCTTGATGATTCCTGCTTCCAGCATGTGGCCTTGCTCCCGAGAGAAAATCTTCACTCCGATTATCCGGCCGGATTTGCCGTGCTCCATCCGAAGCGAAGTGTCTTTCACATCCCGCGCTTTTTCGGCGAAAATCGAGCGTAAAAGTCTCTCTTCCGGCGTCAGCTCCGTTTCCCCCTTCGGGGTGATTTTGCCCACCAAAATATCATTTTCTCTCACTTCGGCGCCGATCCTGACAATCCCATCTTCGTCCAAGTCTTTCAGTTTTAATTCTCCAACATTCGGAATGTCCCGAGTGGTGATTTCCGCTCCTAATTTAGTGTCCCGGACAGTAGCGATAAATTCCTCAAGGTAAATGCTGGTAAAAACGCTCTTTTTGACCAGTCGCTCCGAAATAATTATCGCGTCCTCGTAATTGGCCCCAGACCAGGAAAGAAAGGCGACAAAAATATTCTGGCCCAGGGCGATCTGGCCGCCGGCGGTGCTGGAAGTGTCGGCCAAGATGTCCCCCTTCTTTACTTTATCCCCGAGATTAACCGATGGGCGATGATGAAAAGCCGAAAAGTTATTATTCCTTAAAAAATTTACCAGCGGATAAGTTCTCTCCGTTCTTCCCTTCACCACTATTTTTTTAGCGTCCAAATAAGTGACTGTCCCTTCAGCTTCGGCGACAACCAGCCGGCCTGAATCGCGGGAGGCCAGATCTTCGATGCCGGTCGCGACCAAGGGCGCTTCCGGCAAGACACAGGGCACCGCTTGTTTCTGCATATTCGAACCCATCAAAGCACGGTTCGCGTCATTGTGTTCGAGAAAGGGAATAAGCGAAGTAGCGATGGAAAAGGCTTGGTTGGTCGCGACATCGATGAAATCCACCTCGTTTTTGGAAATCATTCCCGGCTGATTTTTGACCCGGGCGGTGACTTTCTCTTCGGTTATTTTGCCGTCTTTCTCGTAAGAAATTCCGGCATGGGTAATGTTATGTTTTTCCTCTTCAAGCGCGTTTAGATAAACCACTTCGCCGGTAATTTTCCCGTTTTTCACTTTGATGTAGGGGGTTTCAATAATGCCGAATTCATTTATTTTCGCATAGGTCGCAAGGTGGAGAATTAAGCCGATATTCGGACCTTCCGGCGTGTGGATCGGGCAAACCCGACCATAATGCGACGGATGCACGTCGCGGACTTCAAGCCCGGCTCGTTCGCGGGTAAGCCCGCCGGGGCCAAGCGCCGAGAGCGTGCGCAGGTGCTCAATCTCGTAAAGCACGTTCTCCTGCGACATGAACTGCGAGAGCTGATTGGTGGTGAAAAATTCTTTAATTCGGGCTTGGAGCGGCCGCTGGTTGATAACTTGGATCGGGAGCGCCGTGTCGACATCAATGATCGACATCCGGTCTTGGATATTCCTTTTGATCTGCATCATGCCGGTGCGCACTTTCTGCTGAAGCATCTCTCCAACAAAGCGGACTCTGCGCTGGCCCAAGTGGTCGATGTCGTCCGATTTTGCCTCCGGGGTATTGTTCAAAACAATGATCTGTTCTAAAACCGTGAGCAGGTCTTCTTTAGAAATGGTCCGGCGGGCGAGTTCCGCTTCGTCGAGTGATTTGCCGAAGCGCTGGTTGAATCGGAACCGGCCGACCGGGGAAAGATCGTAGCGCTCGGGAGTGAACAAGGAAGTGATGAACTCTTTGGCATTCTCGGCGGTCGCCATGTCGCCGTCCCGAAGGCGCTTATACATCTCCACATAAGAATTCTCCAGTGTCTTGGCCGGATCTTTGGCCATTGAGTTCTTCATTGTTTCCTGCGCCACGGGATTTTTCTCAAAAGCTTTCAGGATTGCTTCATTCGACGGATAGCCGAGCGCCCGAAGCAAAATCGAAACCGGGAATTTTCTTTTTTTGTCGATTCTGACGTAAATTCCTCCGTCGGCTTCGGATTCGATTTCGATCCAAACTCCGCGAGCGGGGATAATTTTCGCGCCGAAATATTTTTTATTCTTGCTTTCCGATTCGGTGAAGAAAACCCCGAAAGAGCGCGCCAGTTGCGGCACGATCACCCTTTCGACGCCGTTAATGATAAAGGTTCCATGGGGGGTCATCAGGGGAAATTCGGACATGAAAATTTCCTGCTCTTTTGTCGCGCCTAAAATTTTATTCAAGAGCTTTACCCGGACTTTGAGCTGGCCGTGATAAGTGAGCTTGTTCACCTTGGCGTAATTTTCGTCGCAGTTGGGCTCACCCAGGGAAAAAGAGGCAAATTCAAGCTGGAATTTCTTCTGCGAATAATCGGAGATTGGGGAGAATTCCTTAAAAACTTCCTTCAGGCCGGTTTCGACGAGCCATTTGAAGGATTTATTTTGAGCCTCGATCAGGTTCGGGAACTCGATGAGCGGTTTTTTGTATTTGGAGAAATATTTCTTCGGGCGCGCTTCGGTGGTTTGCATAATAAAAAAAGAGGGCTTTAAAAGCTTTATTTATTCAAACGCTGCACCCGAGACTCAATCTATTACTCCTAAGTATACTCACCTGCTGATTTTTGTCAAATGCTAACCAGCTCTTTTCTTCCATTCGTTGATTCTCTTGTGATGACCGGAAAGTAACACTTTAGGAACTTTATAACTTTTACCTTTATAAACTAGCCGTTCAGGCCGGGTGTAAACTTCACTTGAAGAGACACGATTTTCTTCGAGCGATTCATATTTACCCAAAACACCGGGAATTTGGCGGGAAATTGAGTCGATCAAGATCATCGCCGGGAGCTCCCCGCCAGTCAGCACATAATCCCCGATTGATAAATTATCAATTTGCAATTTCCAATTTTTAATTATTTTATAGATACGGGCGTCAATTCCCTCATACCTGCCGCAGATTAAAACAAGATCGGTGTATTTTCGGGCGTGAAGTTTAGCGTATGCAGTATCAAATTTCCTGGCGTTGGGAATAAAATTTATAACTTTCAACTTTCCGCTTTTAACTTTCAACTTGCTAAAAACTTTTTCTAAAGTTTTTAGCAATGGCTCCGGCCGGAGCACCATGCCCGGCCCTCCGCCGTAGGGCCGGCCGTCCACCCGCTCTTTCGGCGGACAAAAATCCATCGGATTGTAAAACCTGATTTTAATTTTTTTATTTTTAATAGCGCGACCGATGATCGACTCTTTGAGGTAAGAATCAAAGACTTCCGGGAAAATTGTAATTACGTGAAATGTCATAAAAGAAAAAACTGCAGTATCTTTATACCACAGTTTTTTCTTTTTCTTAAATCCCCTTTAGGTCTTCCATCGCCTGGTCTACGGTTTTAACCGAGCTCTCCGGGCGTTCTTCCCGGGGCGGCCTCATGCCTCCTTCCGGCTCGTTGATCTTCAAATTGACTCGGGCATTGTTCTTCATGCCGATAATTCGAAGCAGTGTTCGGATCGCCTTCGCCGTATTGCCGGCTCGGCCGATGATCTTCCCCATATCGGCGGGGTTAACGGTGAGGGTAATGAGCACGCCCATTTCGTCGACAGTTCGCTCGATCTTCACGTCGTTCGGATTGTCGACCAGCGCCTTGACCACGTATTCCAGAAATTCCTTATCAGCGTCTTGCATGCCAGTATACTATTAAATTTTTAAATAAATAGCAGTTCCGACCATCATTCATTCACTGCCTTATCTAACTATATAGTATTACTTCTTCGCTTTCAAGTCTTTTCTCTTCTTAGTCGGAGTTTTGCGGGGCAATACGTTTATTTTCTTGCCTTCGATTACCTTCTCATGCACCATAAAATTATGCATGGTGTCGGAAAGCTTGGCGCCCTTGCCCATCCAATATTTAATTCTTTCCGTCTGAAACTTCGCCTGCCCCGCTTTTGGGTTATAGGTTCCCAAAATTTCCAAAAATTTCCCGCTCTTGGTGCTGTTCTTCGAATCGGTCAAAACTACCCGGAAGGAGGGGTCATTTTTGCGTCCGATTCGTTGTAATCTGATTTTTAACATACAAAAATGAGTTTAACATAGTTTATTTAAAAAACAACAGGCGCCGTCCGCAGATTCCTCCGCAAACAGCGCCTTCACTACTTGCCGGCCCCAACTTCAGGGTCGGCAGATGGGAGACTGGTAGATGAGCACCTGCTCTCCCATCTGGCGGGCAGTCACCTGGCCGCCGGACAGGCAGGCGGGGTTGAAACTGAAACCGAACCCCGTGGGGGCTACCCCGAACGGGTAGTGCCCTGGCAGGTACCCGGGAGACCCTGGGAACCCGGGCCAGAAAATCCCCCGCTTGGCCTGCTCTACGGCCGGCCTGTTCTTGATGTAGGCCATCTTGAGCTGGAACTCCTCCTCGCAGGCATTTCTCCAGACCTTCACCTCCGAAGCCGTTGAAAGGCTGTCGTAGCCTGGAATGTCTGGCCTGCAGAGGATCCGGGGTTCAGTCAGCTGCTTCTGCATAGAAGCAGCGCAGCCGGTAAGCGCCACAAGGGCGCACATCCACATCGTTTTCATTTGCTACCTCCTGGTTGAATTCCCGTTGTCACGGGCGAGCTCGAATGAGCACGCCGAACTACTACTCTATATAGTATATCATATTTGAACTCAAATGTCAATCCCATAAAAAACCCTTATTTTGTGGTATATTTAATGCGATGAAAAAGAAAATTACCGGCACGATTTCCATCACCTCCAAGGGAACCGGATACGTGAAAATTGAAGGCCAAGAGAAAGACATCGAGATCGACGCGAGACATTTGAATACCGCGCTTCATGGGGACACGGTGGAAGTCATTCTTCACCCTGAAGTAAAACCGAAGAGACAAAACGGCGAAATTTCAAAAATAATTTCCAGAGCAAAGATGGCTTTTGCCGGAGCGCTGAAAAAAACAGACGGAATATTTTTTGTCAAACCGGACGATCCGAAAATGTACACTGACATACTGATACCGGAGAAAAACTTGGACGAGGCAAAGGAAGGACAGAAGGTTTTCGCCGAGATCGTTTTCTGGCAGGACTCAAAACTTCCGCCGGAAGGAAAAATCGTGAAAATCTTCGGC
>Ga0209541_10017539_pt1 | contig 10460 bp, 8 predicted proteins | sample RifCSPlowO2_01_FD_184027 | JGI IMG/M metagenome (GOLD analysis project Ga0209541, IMG submission 184027) | Groundwater microbial communities from Rifle, Colorado - Rifle CSP2_plank lowO2_0.1 (SPAdes) (version 2) | ecosystem: Environmental > Aquatic > Deep subsurface > Groundwater | place: Rifle... | reverse complement strand
ATTATTTTACCGTAAAAATTTCTACTCTTCGTCTTTCTTCCGTCGCGACTTTGGTTTCTCTGCCTGCCGTTCCATGAAAAAACTTACGAGCTTGATTGTCGAATCGGCGATCAGCCCCAAATGACCGGCCCCTTTCTCAAGTTTTTCCTTCACGAGATTGAGAATATTGTCCACCAGCTCAAGTTTTTCGCGAAACGATGTGGTAACCTTACTCGCATCACGCAAAATTTTGTACACATGGTACAACACAATACTTAGAAATACCGTGAGCACAATCGCGCACACCGCCCACACCATGTTGAGAATATCGCCGGAAGTGTCGAACATAAATTAATTTTGTGTTATGAATTGAATTTTATAAAGTTATTGCCGAAGCTGCGCGCCGAAGTCATGCTGGAGTTTAGCCACGAGTTTCTGCAGTATACCTTCTATCTCTTGAGATGACAAGGTTCGTTCATCAGCGCGAAATTCAATTCGGCAGGCGACACTCTTTTTATCCGAACCAAGTTTCGCATCAGTGTAGGTGTTCAAAAACGCAACTCCGCGAACTAACGGGCTGACCGAGGTTACCGCATCGCGCAACTTTTCCCAAGGCAACGCTTTCGCGACGACCACGGCCACATCGCGCTCGCTCGACGGGAATTCCGGGATCGGGCGATAGGCGAGTACGGGATGTGTAGCGGCAGCCAAGATATCCATATTGAGGCCAAAGATCGCCACCGGATTTCGCACACCAAAACGTTCCAGCGTTTTCGCTGATACAACTCCCAGCTGGCCAACAGATTTTCCGTCATCGGTGATATCGCCATGCTCTTGCCAAAACTCTGAACTGCCCCCAGCCGCCGCAATACGGTAATGTACCCCGATTTTACCCAGGATCATTTCCAAAACTCCCTTAACGCGCATAAACGCGTCATCGCCGGTGACCGCAACCGACAACATCCGCACTTCGCTCGGCAACTGCTTTGGTTGTATGTGATACACCGACGCTAGTTCATAAAGCTCTTGGCGCGGGAAACGTTTGATATTTTCAGAAACAACCGCAAGCATGCTCGCTGCCAACGTCGGCCGTAGAAACTCAAACTCTGCACTCAGAGGATTGGCAACGCGCAGACACTGCTCCAATTTTACCCCGACCGCCTGTAAAATCTTTCCAGAAACCAGCGAGCACGTCTGCACTTCGGTAAACCCGAAACCCGTGAGCAGCTCGGCAAACTGGGCTGTTACCACTTCGTGCGATGCAAGACGACGTGTCGGGATACGCCCAGTCGGGAGCTCCACCGGAAGCCGGTGGTAGCCATAAACCCGGGCGACCTCTTCAACCACATCGTGGGGCTCAGCGACATCGCCGAACCGCCACCACGGCGGCGTAACCCGCCAGGTTTTTGCACCACTGACTACAAACCCAAGCGATTGTAGAATTTTTTTACTCAGTGTTGGCTTGATCTCAACGCCGAGGGCGCGGCTGACGAGCTCCGGATCAAAAACAATCGGTTTCGGCTTGGGCAGCGGCCGTTTCACGTCAACAATTTTTCCTGCAACATTGCCGCCCGCAATCTGCTGCGTTAGCTCAATGGCGCGTAGCATTGCGCGCTCGGTGCTCTGAGGCGGCAAACCCTTTTCAAACAACAGCGAGCTGTCGGATAGTAAACTCAACCGACGGCTGGTCTTTCGCACCGTGACGGGATCAAAATTTGCCACTTCAAACACTATGGTCTTGGTGTTGGCGACTGCCGCACTTCCCTCCCCGCCCATCACGCCCGCAATGGCGACAGGTTTTTCCCCGTCAGCGATAACCAGATCAGACGGCGTCAGCGGATAGGATTTACCGTCCAGCGCCAGAAGCGATTCGCCGGCTTTCGCTTTCCGTATGATGATTTTTTGGCCCTCAAGTTTGGCGTAATCGAAAACGTGCAAAGGGTTCCCATACTCAAGCCGGACGTAGTTGGTGATGTCAACGAGATTGTTGATTGGCCGCTGTCCCGCCGCGATTAAACGCTGCTGCATCCACAGCGGCGATGGACCGACTTTAACACCGGTCATCACGACCGCTTCGTACCGCGGACAAAGCTTCGGTTCGGCAACTTTAACGCTCAACAAAATGGCCGAACCTTGAGATTTCGACACTTTAATATTTCGATTTATCAATTTTGTTTTTGGCACTACCGCCACCGCCTCGCGCGCCAGTCCCAACACCGACATGCAATCCGGCCGGTTACTGGTCACTTCGATATGAAACACCGTATCCTTGATGGGATATACATTCTCCAACGGCACGCCAATCTTTGTATCCGGCGGCAAAATCCAAATGCCGGTGTGGTCCTCGCCAATGCCAAGCTCGTCAACCGCGCACAGCATTCCTTGCGACGCTACGCCACGAATGTTCGCGGCCGTCAAAATCCATGGTTTACCGCTTTTGCTATCACGCACGGTTGAACCGACGCGCGCAAATGGCACTATCTGTCCGACGGCGATATTCCAAGCACCACATACCACTTCGAGCTCCCCCTTTCCATCCGTCACTTTGACCAGCTGCAGCTTGTCGGCGTTCGGATGTTTTTTGATTTCCAAAATCTTTGCCGTTGTCACTCCCTTCCACGCGGACTCAACTTTTTCCACCCGGTCAACGGTGTGTGAATGAAAAGACAACAACCGCGCCACCTCTTCCGGCGTTGCCGCGGTTTTCACGTACTCCTTTAACCAGCGATACGAAATTCGTATATCCATAAAAGTGACCAAGAGATCAGACGCGTCTACCTCGTTCTTTTCGACAAGACTAGCGCAAACAGCGCCACAATCGCCATAAACTCAATAATAACAATAATACTAACGATAATCAAAGTAGCTCGCCAATGTTGCAGAGAAACCGGAAGAGTCTCCGGCTGAAATGTAGTGCTCACCGCCGACGGACTTATGGTATTATCGCTTGCCAGCGCCAAAATATTTTCCTCAGCCGCCTGCTCAGTCGAGGTGACTGACGCTGGTTGGACAACCGACGGGCTGCCGGGAGTTATTCCGGCACCGCCCGATCGCTCGACGACCGCTACCAACGGTTGAACGGTTAACATTTTTCCAATTTCCTTTGCCTCCGCTTGGGCATCGGCCTTCAGCTTATAGTAACCAGTCCTGAGACGGTACAAAACTTTGCCCTCCGCAGTTTTAAATTTTTCAACGTACGACTGGTAGCCGGCTTGGTCGAGCTGGCTCCTGAGTGGTGTGAGGTTTTGCACTGCCGCACTGGCCATCACCTGGATGGTATATACATCTTGCAATTGCATCGCTTCGGCCACGGCCGTCGCACCCCGTAACGCCGAAGATTTTTCATCCCTGATATTAATTACCTTGAGCCAGTCGGCGGTAAAAGTGGTATGTGCCACCTTCCTGCGCTGTAAATTATTGCTGACGCCAGGAACTGGGGAAAGCTGATAGACCCGGCGTACCCACGGCATGAGGCGGCCACCGGTCCCGACGTAATCCCCCCCACGGTCTTCTTTATAAAAGGTGACTCTCCCGTTGGGAATATCCCAAAGGTACGATCGATACGTAACCAAGGCGTCAGTATCGCCGGAAAAAAACAGTTTGTTCTCATCGGGACTGAAGGAAATTATGGTCTCGAGGTGAGCAATATTTTTTCCTAACCAATCCTGCACGTCTACGGTTTTCTCATTTTTTTCGGTTTTCACATTGTAGGCGTAGATGTGATCATTCGAAGCGTAGGCAACGTACGTGCCGTCAAACGACCACAGGGCATCGGCCGCCACCGCATCAGGCGCCTCGGGTTTCAGCATGCGGTTCGTGTCAAGGTCGAGAATTTCGTAACCGATGACGCCATCTTGCCACACCGTTTGGAGGAGGTAGCGGCCATCCGGCGACCACACGGGGTTATCGTAAAGCTTGAAATTTTTAAACCGCACTTGATCAGGCTGCAACTCCGCCGTCAATGCTTCCCAATCATCTCCTTTGATTTTGTTCACCCCCTCGCGTAACTTTTGAGTCAAGAGGAGGTAGTTCAACGACGTTTTATAATCTGTTTCCGCACGGGTTGCCTTGACCTCGTAACACGGTCGTGGAACCTTTACCCCTGCGCTTTCCTCCGGCCCAAAAGCCAGGCCGCAGCTATCTGTTTTATAAATACCCTCATCGCTACTCCATCCGCCAACAACGCCGCTAACATATTTAAGGGCTAAAAACCTATCCTCCACTTTACCTTCTTTCTTTAACAACTGGAAAACATGGTTGAGCGCAACCAGATCAAGCGGATACTGGTAGTCAATATGACGGCTGTAGTAGCCATAGTTGAAACACGCGCTGATGGCCACCTCGCTGGCCGTAAATGGTTGGTAAAGTCTGCATTCGGCATTAGTCGCCTGAGCCCACCTTGGCCACAACACCATCAATCCCACCCCAAACGTAAAAAACACAAAAGGAAAGTAAAATCTACCTTTACCTTGAGTGCTATCCCGTTGCTGGCATGGTCGCGCCATAGAGTGAAAACTTAGCCCGACATTCTTTTTCCTTTCCGCAGATACCAAACCAGAAGAACCAGGAGGATTACCGACTCCACGGCCATGGTAAAAGCCAACCACCAAAGCAAGTAACCCTGCTGTTCCCAGCGGGTCGACGCTGGCGCCGCCGCAACCGCCGGGTCATTCAAATTCTCTGGAGTGGAGGCTACGGTCACTTCCGGCGGCTTCACCGAGGTCGCGCCGGCTTCTACTTGGCGAGCCTCCGTAGCTTTTGGCGGTGACGGCGGTAGTTTTTCAGCGATCTTTACCGTCATCATGCCGGCGTCGGTGGTGGTCGTGTAAGCAATTTTATTTAAATGAGCGCTGAAAGTCTTTTGCTGCCGTAAGCGAAACTCTTCCTCTTTCTTCACCCATCGCTGCTCCATAGAAATCTCTGGGCCTGGGCCATAATCTTTGTACCAGGCCGCTTGATCGGTGAGCGGATCCCAGACGTACGTTTGGTAGTCGGAAAAGTGCGCCGTATCGAGGGTAATAAATAACTGGCCATCAAAAGGCTGGAAAGAAAGATCGGTCTCGTCGTGCGCCGCGACTTTATCGCCGAGGAATACTTTGAGGTCAATTGATTTTACCTGATCAGTGACGACATCGTAAATGGTAACTACGTCCTGCCTGCCTGAAGCAAGGTACCGAGAATTTGGCGACCACACCGCAAGGAAGGGAATGTTTTCTTGCGGCGGTTTTGTCACCTGACCCGTTTCCCCGTCAACAATTTCGTAGCTCATGGTTTCAGTTTCGCCGCTATACTCCCCAAGGTAAGCCTGCCAGCGAATTTGGAGTAAGTATTTTCCATCCGGCGACCAGACCGGAAATCCGGTTTGCTGCATGCCGCCGAACTTCTCGATCTCTGGCGTATAATCTTCCCGGGAGCTAAAACCTTCCCTGGAGGTGCCCCAACTCAAGTGTGTGTCCTCTTGCTCGGCCTCATCATACGCCCGTTCAGCACGCTCGGTCGTGAGAAGCAGAAAAAATAAAGAATCATAACTTAACACCCCGCCCGTATAACGCGCGTCAATGTAGTAGCACGGTGGCATTGATTTCGAGGCAAAGGCATCACTGACGACAGCAAATGTCGCCGGGCAGTCGTCGTTCTTGACCCAATAAATAGTATTGGATTCGTCTTTTTTCTGGGTATCATGGTAGGTAAGAATCACCAAACGATCATCTATTCTCCCTTCAGCAATTAACTGTTTGGCCACGTAATTGAGGGCGGTAACATCAAAGGTATGCCGGTAATCAAGGGACCTACTGTATGCGCGACGCGGCGAGCAAAAAAAGATCGCAACCCTGACCTCAGGGATCGGAATCCCGAACGGCAGGTAGAGGTTACAAAATGTTGAAGTTTCTGGTTCGGCTGCTACGGTTTCGAATGGAAAAAAAATGAAACTGGCGATCAGGCTGATGCCAATAAAAATTGAACCAAGACCATATTTCACCCAAGAAGCATTCGCGCTGGCAGAAACCATAAATTTACCGCAGCCACCAATCGCCTGAGATTAATTTCGGGATGTATTTAGCTCGACCGTATACTCCAGGATTGCTCGCTGTTGTCTAGAAGCCAAACCATGTAGCTCGAACTCGGTGAGAGAAAAATACGTAGGTACTTTGAATTACGAAACTAGATTTTTTTTGTCCATGAGCGCAGTCGTTGGGCTACCTCGAACCAAAAAATTATCATCCGGCAAACTCTGGAAGTAACTTTTTTGCAGTTTCGTAATTAAAAGTAGGTAATATCTTTCAACCTCGATACTAATCAGTTGGTAGCAAAAAATTGAACCGAAGCGATGATGTGCTGGAAAACTTCTGATTCCACCTTGCGATCATATTCTCGAGTAACGGTATCAGAAACAGCTCCAAGGTTATAAGCGTGGAGCACAAATCCAAAACTTAGGCATTGGCCGCCACGTAACGTTGAGTAGCTCTCCGTGCCATACAACTGGCCAGTAGCGCCTTCACTCCCCGTCTCTCGGGTAAACTCAAACTCTCCAAGACGAACCGTCTCCACCTTCTCAACGTATGACTCAAACGGATTAGAGCATTTCCCCTGAACCGAATTTCGAACCGACACCTGAAGGTATTTCTCGGAGAGGTTGGTACCGGGAACCATGGCGGGAAAATTAACCCGGACTACGGCATCCCCCGGGGGCAACGGAACAACCACCGCAGTCGGTGGGTATTTGAAAGAAAACCCATACGCAGCGTTTTGGTACGTACCCCAACCCTGGAGTTGGCCTCCGTCCACTATTCCCATTGGCAGCGGCGATCCACCACCGTTTTCTTGGGTTGAGGTTGCGACCGGAGCTCGAAGTCCCATCAACCCTACTTTTGGCACGTTCTGCAACGTGCATAAAAGATATACGGCAAAGGCGAAAGACAACGCGACGACGATCATCGCCACCCCAATGAGGAAAAATTGTAGCCTTCGTTTAACCATCTCGACTTCTTAAGTAGGCCTCTCCGACCGTCTATAATCCCACCGTCAACAACCGCGCCACCTCTTCGGGCGACGCCGCGGTTTTTAAGTACTCTTTTAACCAACGGTAGGAAATTCTTAGATCCATCTTTGCAATACAACAAATTAAATAAACCCAAACTGATCGATTATCATATCTATCCTTTTAATATTTTACTTGCGACAAAAGAAGCAATCGCTAAAAGAGTTGTCCCTAACAATATTCCTAATGCCTTACCGGGCACCCGTTTAGAGTAATATAAAGTATTTACCAAATTAATAATTATCAGTGCTGTAATAAAAAAGATCATTGCACCGATAATTACCCGCTTTTCAAACCCAAATATCTTCAAACTAACAACTGCAGCGGCTGCCGATGCAACCGAGATAATCGTATAAGGCCAAAATCCAGCAGTGAAATCTTTATAGGTTATCTTTAATATAGCTACTTGTATTTAAAACTGCTGCAAAAACCGTAAATCATTCGAATATAGCATCCGAATATCCGGAATTTCCAGTCCGGCTTTCATCATAAAGCAGCGCTCGACTCCCCAGCCAAACGCAAAACCGGAATATTTCATGGGGTCTATTTTTCCAGCCTTCAGAACGTTGGGGTGTACCATCCCGGCACCGCCAAGCTCCAGCCACCCCTGCTTGCACAGCCGACAGCCTTGCCCTCCGTAGCCTTGCTCGACATTCGTAGCAACTTCGGCGGAGGAAGTGCGAAGGAGGGCGGCGCCTTTGCACACGCCGCAGGAAACGTCTATTTCAATACTCGGTTCGGTAAATTGGAAATGGAACGGCCTGACGCGAATTTTTCGTTCTGGCCCATAGAACGCCTTCACGAAATAGTCCAACGTGCCGATAAGATGGCTCATCGTCACACCTTCGTCAATCAACAAACCTTCAAACTGGTAAAACATCGGCACGTGCGACACGTCAATTTGCCGACGGTAGCATTTACCAATATTGACCATCCGGATGGGCAGCTTCTGCTGTTCCATTTCACGCACTTGGCCGTTGGACGTATGCGGGGTCAGCACGCGCCGGCCGAGCTTTCCCAACGGTTCGGTATCAATGAAAAAAGTTTCCCATTCGTCGCGCGCCGGGTGGTTTTCGGGCATATTCAACGCCGCGAACGCATAGTGCTCCCAATCCACTTCCGGATGGTAGGAACGCTGAAAACCGATGCGGGTGAAAATCTCGGCAATTTCTTCAATCGCTTGTGATACGAGATGGCGATGTCCTTCCCGCGGCGAAATGCCGGGCTGCGTAAAATCTAACGTTCCAACCGGACCGACCGCTGCATCGCGCTTTACCGAAATTGCCGATTCCAAGGCGTCCTTAATATCGTTGGCCAGCTGCCCCGCGCGCTTACGTTCTTCCAGTGGCAGCTGCGAAAGCCCGCGCAATAGCATGGTCAACCGCCCGTCGCCACGCCCAAGGTAATCAATTTCGAGCTGCCGCACAGCGGCCGCATCCGAAGCGGATTGAATTTTTCCCAGGGCAACTTTCCGAAGCTCTTGTAATTGTTCGAGGATTCCTTTGATCATAGTTATCGGCTCGGCTGCCGCGTAATGAATAGCAGCTCAATGAACGTCAATAAGGCAACCAGCATAAGGATATTGTACCACGTGAGCAAATCCCATCCCTGCAGCGCCAGCGCGGTGACCAAAAGCGATGAAAACAGCATCGCCTGGCGCGTACTCGATCGGACCGCCTGCGGGATGGTTAAGCGTCCGATGAACCTTACCTCCAAGAAGAACCCCGCCAAGTACATGGTCCCGAGCAGCGCCAAAAACAAGCAGACAAAAAAATAAGCAAACGGCATAAAACCGCCGACCGTCGGATAATACTGGGTCACCACCATGCCCCAGGCGGTCCACGCCGCTGCCGTTCCGGCAAAAAAGAAAAAATTGTACCATCCTGGCCGCATGTATTTCTGAAACACCAAATTCATTTCGATTATACCACAAACACCAACAGCCGCGCAATGAAGTGCCGTTCGCTAGAATTGAACCGATATTGGTTACGGCTGGCTTGTGTTGCGTTTACGGCCGAAACGACGATTATTTTTCCCACGCGCCGGCGGTGTATTGAACGGATTTCGTTTGGACTTTTCCGCCCGGCGCACGATGAATGTGCTTGGACTATTGTACCGCGTCACCCGGCGGTTGGTCTTGCGGGAATAATTTTTCATAGGTGAAAAAATAATTCAATTACTCGCGCAATCGACTGCGCAGATTATTAACCATAATTGGACATCGCTCTTTCAGGCGGCGTAAAATCTCTCGCTCCCGCAGGCGGATCTCTTGCGCAATCGCAGAATTTGCCACTTCAATCGTCAGCGTTCCGCCGACCACATGCAAAAGCGCGAGGTGCGAAAAAACCCCCGGCGGCAGTACTCGCGATAACACGTCACCGCAAACCTTCAGCGCCAAGGCCGCCTCGACTTGATTTGCAATGCCTGCCATTCGAACGGCTTTGGGCAACAAATCTTTCAACGGGAGAAAAGACATACCACGCTAAGGACTAATTTCTAAACAATCCCCAAAATCCAATACTCCGGTTTTGGTCATTCGGGCATTGGACATTGTTTAGGAATTAAAAATTAGGAATTAGTAATTTTCACGCGGCCCGGTATTCGCAAATATCGCAAAATTCGCACGTTTTGCAGACGCGCCCGGGAGACGGCACAAACTCGCCGCGCTCAATTTCAGCGATGGCGGTAATCACCTTCGATTTCAAACGCGCCAAATCTTTTTCATTTCCAAGAAATGTCTGCTGCACGTTGCCTTCGAGGTAATGCAGCGTCAGGCTTTCGACGGGTTGCTGAAAAATTTCTGCGGCGGCGAGTTGGTAGATCATAAGCTGTTCCTTGTCTTCTGGCGTGAGCTTCGTTTTGGCCTGACCGGTTTTGTAGTCGATCAAGGCCAGCTTACCGTTATGATCGTCGACCCGATCAATTTTCCCGTAGAGCGCATACTGGCGGCCCGCGCCGGCATCAACGATTTTGAGCGTAAAACCCTGCTCCAAATACTTAGGGAAAACGATCAAATTTTTTGCAAACGCGTAGTAGTCGGCCAGGAGTTTTTTTCCATGCGCAAAGTACTTTTCCCGCTCGGCTTGACTGGCGTACCAGTCGTCAATCCAATGTTTCTGGTACCACTGGTGGAATTCCTCGAGGCGCAGGCACTCGCCGACCGGCTTGGGCGTTACCGCAGCGGAATCGAACAGACTGCCCTGGTTTGAGCGCTGCTGCTGCATCACTTGCTCGTACGCGCGCTGCAGCACCGAATGCATCGTCTGGCCAAAACTGAACACGGCGCGCCCGCGCACCGGCACGCGCAGGAGGAACGAAAAACGATACTTCCACGGGCACGTTTCGTAGGTTTTGAGCTGCGAGTAAGAAAATTTTGACGGCATGTGGTAATATTCGCGCCGTCCACGCGGAAGTTTTTTGCTCTCGCCCGGCTCAAGATCAA
>Ga0209541_10017538_pt1 | contig 10461 bp, 9 predicted proteins | sample RifCSPlowO2_01_FD_184027 | JGI IMG/M metagenome (GOLD analysis project Ga0209541, IMG submission 184027) | Groundwater microbial communities from Rifle, Colorado - Rifle CSP2_plank lowO2_0.1 (SPAdes) (version 2) | ecosystem: Environmental > Aquatic > Deep subsurface > Groundwater | place: Rifle... | reverse complement strand
ATTATATGAAAATCTTCTTAAGATCATAACATACTTTAATTCACCTGTCTTAAAAATCTTAGAATTCTAAAACTTTTTATAGGTTTATTTAGTGGTATTTTCATCATATTTAGTATTTGTGTGGGTGTGCCGGAGTGGTCAAACGGGTCAGCCTCAAGAGCTGATGTGCTTAGTGCCTACCTAGGTTCGAATCCTAGCACCCACATATTGGATTCGAAGTTTCATAATAATCGCCCTCGTGGCGCAATTTGGATAGCGCAACGGATTCCTAATCCGCAGGTTGCAGGTTCGAGTCCTGCCGGGGGCATGAAAACGCTAATAATTAGAAAATGAGATACAAATTAACAGCTCAAGAACATTCTATGGGTTGTGGCGTTGCTTGTGTAGCAAGTCTTCTTGGGATTAGCTACAAAAAATCTTTAAAATTATTTAACAAAAAATACGCTTCTACTAGAGGTTATTACTTGAAAGAATTAGCTTTAGCGTTAAGCAAAAAGGGTCTTGATTACAAGTATTCTAAAATAACAGATGTGACTAAAAAATCTTTAAAAATTCCTGGTTCAATAGTCTTTATTAGACGATCAAAAAAATATCCGGCAGGACATTATCTATTAAAAACAGATAAGGGCTGGATGAACCCTTGGATTAATTATCCAAAAATAAATCCGGCAAAATCCGGGTTTCAAAAAAAACTTCCTGGAGAACCACAATGGGTCTTATACAAAACCAGAAAATGAACAAACAAAAACTAAAAAAATTCACAAAAGAAATTTCCATACCCTTAATACTTTTAGCTCTGTATTATTTTCTGTTTCATTTTCAAAAATTTATAATTTTGCCAACTCAACAAGGATTTCTGGACTTGGTTTTAAATTTCATAAACACCCAAAGCATTTTCATTATTTTTCTAATAGCTTTGATTGAAGGGGGTCTGATCTTAGGTCAGTATTCCCCTGGAGGGGTCGTTATCTTTTTGAGTATAGTTTCTGCACAGGGCGACATCTCCAAGATATCTCTTCTAATTCTTGTTATAACTTTAGCTTATTTGCTAGCTTATTCTCTTGACTACCTTTTAGGTTATTATGGGATAAATGCTCTTTTTAAAAAATTCGGCTTTGAGAAACAAATTGAAAGGTACAGGAAAAGCCTCGACAAAAATGCTTTCAATACCGTCTTCTTTAGTTGTGCTGATACAAATCTTGCTTCAATAGTCTCTGCAGCGGCAGGCACTTTAAAAATTTCTTTTAAGAAATTCTTTTTGTACGCTGTTATCTCAGTAGTTTTTTGGAATATTTTCTGGGCCATTGTGTTATACTTCTTTGGAAATGCAATTCTTAGCGTCTTTGGATTCACATATTTCATCATAATTTTAGTGATTTGGATTTCCCTTGCTTTTTATAGGAATTTTTTAAAAAAAGAAGAGCCAAAAGAGGAGAATATTATAGAAAAAATAGAAGAGAAAACCAACTTAAATCCTTAATAATCTGAAATAAAATTTTGATAATAAATGAGCCAATAAGCTTTAAAAATATGGTAAATGTTTCAGTACCAGGGCGCTGGTGGTTTAATGGTAGAATCATTGCCTTCCAAGCAGAAGAACCAAGTTTCTTCCGCACCATCTCCTTTTTTGGAGAAGAAGAGAGCAATTGACCCGGGTTCGATTCCCGGCCGGCGCATACGACTTGAACTTTAGTTCAAGGAAGTTGACGGAAAATCATAGATTTTCCAGTCTTAAGCGAATTTAAAAAATTCGTGGAGAATCAAAAAATGGAAGAAACCAAAGAAATAAAAGAACGAACTGAAAATCAAGAGAACAAAGAAAAAAAGAAATTTAGTTTTAACTACGATAAACACTACAAAAAATTACTCTTGATACCGGTAATTATCATGCTTTTTTCCTTGGCTTATTTATTCTACTTTCATTCTCAAACAGGAGAATTCATCATAAAAGACATAAGCTTATCTGGAGGAACAACTATCACTCTTTCAGGAGGTCTTCTTGATCAAGATTTGCAAAAGCTAGAACAAGAACTCAAAGCAGAATATGGGGACATTTCTTTTAGAAGGCTTACGGAGTCTACTTCGGGAAAAACGCTGACGTTTGTAATTGAAAGTCATGAGCGTCCGGATACATTAACAGCATCTATAGAATCAATACTTGGGCAAGAGCTTACCCATGAAAATTCAAGCGTAGAATTTTCAGACTCTGCATTAAGTGGAAATTTCTATCGTCAGTTAATTATTGCGCTAGTTGTATCTTTTATTTTAATGTCTATTGTCATTTTTTTCCTATTTAGATCTTTTATACCAAGTATGGCGGTGATTTTTGCGGCGTTTGCCGACATAGTTATGCCTTTAGCTCTTATTGATTATCTTGGCATAAAGATTTCAGCAGCCGGAATTGCCGCCTTTTTAATGTTAATCGGTTATTCGGTAGATACAGATATCTTGCTTACAACAAGAGCTCTTAAAAAACAAGAAGGAACTCTAAATGAAAGAATTTACGGTGCATTCAAAACAGGAATATTCATGACAATAACAGCCCTTGCAGCTGTTCTTCCGGCTTTTTTTCTCATTACAGGATTACCAGATTCTTTTAGGCAGATATTTTTCATTCTGGCTTTAGGTTTAGGCGCTGATGTTATTAATACATGGCTTACAAATGCCAGCATAATTAAATGGTATTGCGAAAGGAAAGGAATAAGGTAAATTAAAATGAAAATATCTTTGAGAATCTGGGTTTTGGCCTTTGCGCTTGCTTTTTCCACAGTAGCAATTCTCAATATTCCCTCTTCTTATAGTTTCCTTGTGGGGGTATTGATGCTTTCCATACCATTCACGTTAACATTTTCAAAATCAAGAACAGCAAAAGCCATTCTCCTATTTATTACAGTTGCAGCGCTTTTACTCATAATCTTTTTTTCTTTCCAAAAAGGAGTTGTAATAACCTCTGTAAGCTCAGATTCCGTATATTTTGCTGAGGGGTTGAGAAAAGGAGCAATAATAACCGCGGTTAATGGAAATAATGTGGATAATTCTGAAGATTACATAAATCATTTAAACTCCGCACAATCTGAAAACAGCACAAGAATAGAATTCCAAACTAATCATGGAAATTTCATTTTTTTTAATAACGGAACAACTCCAGATATTGTTGTTTCTAACATTCCTAAGACTAATTTGAAAACAGGATTGGATTTAAGCGGTGGAGCAAGGGCAATTCTTAAACCAGTTAACGCTTCTCTTTCGCAAAGTGATATTGATGACCTAGTTTCAGTAACCTCGAATAGATTAAACACTTTCGGAATAAGTGACGTTGATATTCGTGGTGTTAAAGATTTGGAAGGAAATAGATTTTTAAGGGTAGAAGTTGCGGGTATAACTCAGGAAGACCTTAAGGAGCTTGTCGGCCAACAGGGAAAATTTGAGGCAAAAATAGGAAATGATACTGTTTTTGTTAGTGGAGAAAAAGATGTAACATTTGTTTGCAGAAATGACGCAACTTGTGCAGGAATTGAAACTTGTCAGCAAGACAGTTCCTCAGGTGGGTATTTTTGTAAATTTAGATTTTCAATATCTCTAAGCCCAGAAGCAGCAGAGAGACACGCAAAAATAACAAAAAACCTTACTTTAGATGAATCAAATCCACAGTATTTATCAAAACCCTTAGACCTGTATCTTGATGACATTCTTGTTGATTCTTTGTTTATAGGCGCAGATCTTCGAGGAGCAGAAACAACTCAGATACAAATTTCAGGTTCCGGAACGGGCTCAACCCAAAATGAGGCCTATGATGATTCAATTTATTCAATGAAAAAACTCCAAACAATCCTCATTACAGGAAGCCTCCCATATAAATTAGAAATTGTAAAACTGGATTCCTCCTCCCCCGTTCTGGGAAAAGAATTTACAAAAAATATAATCATTCTCGGGGTACTTGTATTTCTAATAGTTTCTATTTTGATTTTTGTGAGATATAGGCGCATTAAGATTACTCTTGCAGTTATTCTGACAATGTTTTCAGAGGCAGTTATAACTCTTGGAATTGCATCTTTAATTTCATGGAATTTAGATGCGCCAGGCATTGCAGGAATCATTGCAGGAATCGGTGTAGGCGTTAACGATCAAATCGTGATTATCGAAGAGTCGGTTTCAAAAGAGTCCATAACACTGAAACAGAAAATTAAAAGAGCTTTTTTCATAATTGTAGGCGCTTTTTTTACTATTTTCGTTGCAATGCTTCCTTTATTTTGGGCGGGTGCAGGACTTCTCGAAGGTTTTGCATTCACAACAGTAATAGGAATCACCGCAGGAATACTAATTACAAGACCAGCTTTCACAGAAATTATGAGAAGAATTCAGGGCGAGTAATAACCTTTTCTGTTTTTTAATATTTGTTATTTTTTTAGTGCAGAAATTTCCTTTTTAAATTTTGTAGATTTTTGAACCTAAATGTTTATATATCTTTTTCGTGGTGTAAAAATAATCTTTTAGTTAAGAAAAATCTTGAAACTTGAAACTAATAATATGAAAACATTTGGAAAAGAAATCTGGAGTAAGAAAATGAAAGAACAGGGAGATTTAGGAGTCATAGCTGGCGTTAGAGCCAAAAGAAAAAATATTGATACTCAGACTAGAGACGTGCTATCTTTCTTTGACAAAGAAGTACGACCTCTTCTTAAAGGAAATAAAGCAATAGACATAGGTGTTGGCCCGACGTCCAGATTTTTAATTGGCTTATCAAAACTAGGACTTATTGTAGATGGGATTGACGTCAGCCCCATTATATTAGATGAGGCTAAAAAAAGGGCAGAATTAGCAGGAGTTACCTCTTCAAAATTCTTTGATATTGATATAACAAAAGAATCCCCAAAAGGCAAGTACGACCTTGTTTTTTGTTTTGGAACTTTTGGGCATTTTCCAGGATATACTGCTTTAGAGGTCATGAGAACTTTTCACCAAATGTTAAATAAACAGGGAATATGCATGATTCATTTTTGGAAATCTAAAAACTTAAGCTTAAGGAACATACTTTCTAATGCCCTCTATGATTTTATGAGATTAGTTAAACTTAAGTTTGTCAAAAAAACATATTTAGTTAGTTCTACCTTCTATTCTGAAGAAGATATAAAAGAAATGTGTGGTAGAACAGGGTTCAGCCTCGTTAAGATGGCAGAACGCCCGAACTATTTTATTGCTGTTATGTCTAAAAAATAAAAATAGGTAAATTACCGAGACCCGGCTTCCACAACTAATAAATATGCTAAAAACTAGTTCTTGGAATGGATGCCCTAAGAGAAGAGGAATCTGATATAAGAGCTTTTTTTAATCGTGTAAGAAAAAAAGATTTTTCAGGGAATGTTGGAATCGCGCTAAAAAACAGCATTTATCAATTTTCAGCTACTTTTGTAGGAAAAGTGGGTGCTTTAATTCTTACAATAATTCTGGCTAGGTTACTTATGCCAGAGGTTTTTGGGCTTTATAGCCTGGCGTTGTCTACAATTCTCATTTTTGTGGCTTTTTCCGATTTAGGAATCGCAGATACCTTGGTTAGATTTGTTTCAAAAGAACTTGGAAAGAAAAAAATAGCTAAAGCAAAAGCATATTCTGAATATCTAATAAAGATAAAAGTTTTTATAATGTTGGCTGTTTCTTTGATTTTGATACTTTCTGCTAAGTTTATCTCTGAAAATTATTATCATAAACCCTTGACTTTAGCCTTAATGGCCGGAAGTCTTTACGTTCTTTTTGGGGGTGGAGTTGTTATTCTCCAAGCTCTTTTACAAGCGCATAATTTTTTTAAGCCAATTCTTTACAGGGAAAGCCTTTTTCAAATTCTTAGGGTTGTGATCATCCCTATTTTTATTCTCCTTTCAATAAAAAGCCTCAGTTCAGAATTTTTGATATCAACAATTATATTAATTCTGTCATTATCATTTGCGTTTTCTGTTTTTTTGCTTTATATTTTTTATAAAAAAATTATTTTTATAGATGATTGGAAATCTTCAAAGAAAAGCCTTTCAAAAAAAGAAAAGAATAATGTAAAAAAATTTGTTTTGTTAAACTCTACAATAATCCTTTCCGGAATATTTTTCGGTTATATAGACATTGTAATGCTTGGATATTTTGTTTCTTCAGAATATATTGGCTATTATCAAGGCGCGTTTAGCTTTATTAACGCTGCAATTTCTCTTATTACTTTTTCAGGAGCTCTTCTTCCGGTTTTTAGCCGGCTTAACAAAGTAAAAATGAATACTTTTTTAGAAAAAACAACAAAAGTAGTTTCTTTAGTATCGATAATTTCATTTTTATTTATTTTCTTTGCTGCAAAACCCTTGGTTTTTACCATTTTTGGGCCAGAATACGCCTCTTCAGTAAATATTCTCAGAATACTTTCATTTTTACTATTATCTATACCAATAACGACTGTTTATTCGACTTTCTTCCTTTCCTCTGGAAAGCCCGGCGTTGTATCTAAGTTCTTAATAATTTCTACATTAATTAATATAGTTTTAAATTATCTTTTAATTTCTTATTTCATTACCCATAGCTCGCTTTATGCAACTTATGGCGCTGCAGTAGCCACAATAATTAGCAGATATTCTTTTATGATTTTTCTTATGGCATATCGAAGAAGAAGTTTGAAGAAGAAAAATTAAATTTTTAGTATAAAAAAATTTAAAGTTTGAGAAATCTCATTATTTTTTTAACTGCCTCTTCTGCTTCCTGCTTTACAGAGTCAATTTCTATTTCAGGATTTATTGGAGGTTCATAAGGAATCTGTAGTCCAATAAAATTTTCAATTTCTCCAATTTCAGCCTTAGCGTAAAGCCCCTTTACATCTCTTTTTTTACATTCATCATAAGAGCAGTTTACATAAATTTCAACAAACTTTTCTCCAAAAGTCCTTCTTGCTTCTTCACGAGACTTTCTAAATGGAGAAATTATTGGAACGACAATGTAATCAACTTCATCAAGAACATCATTGCATAACCCAACAATTAATCTGTTATTTTCTTTTATATCTTTAGGACTAAACCCGAGGTGTTTATGCAATTCCTTTCTGACATCATCACCATCAAAAACCCGATAGCTTTTTCCTAGCCCATCAAATTCTTTTTTTAATAGTTCAGTAATAGTTGTCTTCCCACTTCCAGATAAACCAGTAAACCAAAGAACCTTTTCCATTACTCAACAAAAACCTTCTCACCCCTTTTTATTTTTTCTATAATCAGTTTTGAAATTTCAGGCCTCATAAACCATTCCGGAGGCTCCACCCCCTTTTGGAATAAATCTCTTGCTTGCGTTCCTGATAGATGTAATTTACTTTCCTCAGGATGCTCAATAAAATCGGGCTCATGTACATACCTTTCTTCTAGCTCAGAATAAAATACTTCGCCAAATTTAATCGGCACTATTCCCAATTCTTCTTTGGTAAACTTATCAAAGACTTCATGAGATGCTTCTGGAGGATAGAAATTTCCGACACCAGTATGATCCCTACCGATTATGAAATGACTGCACCCAAAATTTTTTCTTATAATAGCGGTAAACAACGCTTCTCTTGGACCCGCATATCTTGAATAACTTGCGAAAGTTCCCATTAAAACTTTAGATTTTGGATAAAATTCCTCCATCATTTTTTCATAAGATTCAATTATTATTTCAGATTCAAAATCTCCAGACTTTTTCTTTCCTATTATAGGATGAACAAATAGTCCATCACACAGCCCCCTTTTTAGTCCTTCAAGCTGGATAAACTCGTGGCTTTTATGTATAGCGTTTCTTGTATGAAATCCAACGACTTTACTCCACCCTCTTTCGGCAAATATTCTTCTTGTTTGTTTTGGAGTTAGTTCATGAATTTTGTATATTGAAGGCTTTCTTTTTAATAAAGTTATTTTGCCTCCTAAAAAATGATCCCCCAAACTCATAAATCTCTTAACACCAGGATGTTCTATGCTTGGTGTTCCAAAAATCTTTTGTACTTCTTCATTTTTATCAACCTTATAAATTTCACTAAGATGTAAAATACCATAGCCTTCTCCATTATAAGTTAACAAAACATCTTCCCCCTCCGAAAGTCCTTTTCTTTTATCCTCTCCAATAGTTAAAACAATTGGGAGTGGCCAAATTATTCCACTGGTTAATCTACACCTATCAACTACAGACCTAAAGTCTTCTTTTCCCAAAAATCCTTCCAATGGGCTAAAAGCTCCCACCCCAATTTGTTCGATATCCATAAGAGCCTCTTCATCAATTTCTATATTACTTTTAGGCAGCTCCCCTTTGTAATTAGGGAAGTATCTATCCACTAACTTCCCCCCTTGAGGTTTAATTAATAATTCAGGAGTTTCATCTGAATAGATATAATCCGTATTTTCCATATTTTCTATCAAATTACTTCCAGCTTTTTGAATAAATTCCACCTGAGAAATCAAGCTAGAAAGCATATTTACAGTCTCAACAGGATATTTCCCAACAGCAGTTTCTTTCGTCAAAGCAATGCCTGTGGCCCCATCCAAAATTGTATTAATAATATCATTGACTTCTGCTTTGTTGGGTTTTAAAGAAAAAGCCATCTGTTCAAGCGTATTTGTAGCAACAAAAGCGTCTTTTCCTAGATCTTTCATTTTGTTCAATATAAATTTTTGGATAAAAGGGATTTTTTCAAGCTGAATTTGAGTTCCTAAATCCCCCCTATCAATTAAGATTCCATTAGAAACTTTTGCTATTTCCATAAAATTCTCTAGCCCTTTCTTAGATTCTATTTTTGAATAGATTATTGCTTCAGGATAAAGTTGTTTAAATTTCAATATACTCTCTGGAGACTCCATAAAAGATAGTGTAAAATGTTTTATGCCATATTTCTTAGCTAAATTAACTGATAAATGATCCTTTTTACTAAAGGGGGGAAGATTAAATGTAGGACTTTCGATTTGAACGGCCTTTTTACCCCCAACTCTTCCACCAATCATAACTTTGCAACCTATGTACCCATCTTTTAATTTGCCGTCATCAACGACTCTTAATAAAACAGAATTAAATTCTAAAGAAATTAAATCCCCATTTTTTAATTTAGAGGTTATTCCTAATGGCTTAAAAAATAAATTAGATGAGTCACAATAAACTCTTTTTACATGTATTTTTATAGTACTCCCTTCAAGTAAATCAATTTCTGAAGTATTGCCCGTTCTTACCTGAGATCCTTCTGTATCTAAGATTATAGGTATGCCATATCCAAGTAAGCCCCTTATTTTTTCTTCTATTTCCTCCTCTTCAGTATGTGAAAGGTTTATTCTAAAGAAACTAGCCCCCCTATCTTTAAGCCTCAATAAGATATCCTCTTTAGATGACTCGGGCCCAATAGTACAGATGATTTTAGTTTTACTTATCATATTCTTTAATCACTATACTCTCTTTTAAAGATTATGCAATGATATTCTCTTCAAAAGATAAATTTAAAAATGAGATGATTTGTTTCATTAAATGAAAGACAATATACTTTGGATTTTCATACACCCTATAAGATCAGGAGGAGGTACTATTTTAGAATACCTAAGAGAAAGAATCCCTGCCGATGAAATCTCCTTCACTTCTGAGGTTAGATATAAATTTGATAATGCAAAGAAACTTAACAAGAACAAAGTGAGGTTCATGCTTGGGCATGCCACTTATTACGGAATTCATAAGCTTGCTCCAGATAAAAGTCCAAGATATTTTATTTTCCTTAGAGATCCTGCAGAAAGAGTCATATCCTACTACAATGCAAAAATGCAAGAAGTAGGGAAAAAAATACCTTTTGGCATATGGTACAAAAATCAGGCGAAAAATGACTTAACAAATTTCCTTGATTTGAAATATAGGGGAAGCGAGTCCACGAGAATACATACCCCAAAAATTTTTATGCCAATTGTCAGAAGATTAAACTACAAAACATTTTATTTTATTCAGACTACGATCAGTCGCGTTTTAAGAGTTAATAGATCCGGAGAAAGGAAAAAACTCGAAAATGCGAAAAAACTTTTGGATTTATGTTGGTTTGTGGGAATTGTTGAGAATAGCAAAGAAGATTTTAAGTTTTTATTCAAAGAAATGGGATTAAAAAACCCGAAATGGACAAATAAAGGAGCTTCTAAAAAAATTCTTGAATTAAATAATCGTTTAAGAGAGAAAATTTACAGGGAAAATCCGTTGGATGTTGAACTCTACAATTATGCCTTAAAGCTTAATAAACAAAAAAGGCCACATGCCACCAAATAACATATCTGATTTTACTATTAAATCTAAAATAGTATCTAAATCCCATAAATATTATAAATGGCCTTTTCTCTCAAGATAAAATGAGAATATTGATGTACACAACAGATACGGTGGGCATAAAATCTATAGCAGATGATCTTGCTAATGCCTTCAAAGAAATGGGTTTTGATGTTGTAGTTTCTGACAAATTAGATTACC
>Ga0209541_10017535_pt1 | contig 10462 bp, 6 predicted proteins | sample RifCSPlowO2_01_FD_184027 | JGI IMG/M metagenome (GOLD analysis project Ga0209541, IMG submission 184027) | Groundwater microbial communities from Rifle, Colorado - Rifle CSP2_plank lowO2_0.1 (SPAdes) (version 2) | ecosystem: Environmental > Aquatic > Deep subsurface > Groundwater | place: Rifle... | reverse complement strand
AATCAGCTTGCCTTGCGGAGAGCTCGCGTGGCCAACAATGCACTGGCCTTGTTCACAAGCTGGCCGCGAATCGCTCCGAGTTGCAACCGCTCGCTACACGTCAGGTACTCCGCATAGTCCTTGCAAAGCTCGCCCATCTCTTCAGCGAGCTTGAGGATTTTTTCACCCACCTCCTCATTGGTGGGTTTAACGTCTCCCAGCATAGTGACCTCCTCTCTGAAAAAAATTAAGAACCCATGTGGACCGGGATAGAGCCCTGCCTGCCGGCAGGCAGGGAGGAGGTTTATATGATTGTTTCCCCTGCGCCCTATCCCGATTCACATTTTTTACATCATACACGAAAAATAGAGATTTGTCAATACAGAAAAAGCCCTTCATTTAAGGGCTTTTTCTGTGCAAGTTATGCTAACTTTTATTTTTTGCCTTTTTCTAGCGCAGTAAGCCTCTCCTCGTGTTCCTTGATCCATCCGTGCAATTTATCAAAATTTTTGTCCCAACTTGAGGCATAAGCAGAAATCTTTAATTCAAGACCATCGATAGCATGAAGAATCCGATCGGTATTGTCTCTCATATCTTCCGTCAGTTCTTTTTTGACACCTTCCAGGCCTCGATTTGTCATTCCTGCCAAGTCTTCAATTGTCATTTTTTTCTTTGGCATATGTTCAAGTTAATTCCTAAAAAACTTGCCGTCAAGAATACTATTTCGCTCTTGAGCGCGATTTTGGCCTCTCTTCTTCCTCCCTTTCACGGGTTTCTTCGTAGTCATCCTCCTCATATTGCTGTCCGTAGTCCTTCCGGTATCCCGTTCCAGCCGGAATTAAGCGCCCGATTATGACGTTTTCCTTAAGTCCGTGGAGTTTATCTTCTTTGGCTTCAAGCGCGGCCGTAATCAAAACGCGAGTTGTCTCCTGGAAGGAAGCGGCGGCCAAGAAGCTCGAAGTCGAAAGCGCGGTCTTGGTAATCCCCATAACCATTCCTCCGCCCTCCGCCGGCTTTCCGCCTTTGGCGATAACTTTTTCATTTTCTTCCTGGAACTCTCCCCTCTCGACAACGTCCCCCGGCGCGAATCGTGTATCTCCGGAATCTTTAATTTTATATCTTGAGAACATCTGCGAGACGATCACCTCGACGTGCTTGTCATTTATGGAAGCGCCCTGCATCGCGTAAATCCTGCCGACTTCGCTTATGACGTAATTCTGCGCGGCTTCCGGTCCGGAAAGTTGGTAGAGTTCTTTGATATCTATCGGCCCCTCGCAAAGCGGCATTCCCTTCTTAACTTCCTTGCCTTTGGTGACCGTCAAAGTGCGGCCGAACGGAATTGTATATTCTTTGACCTCTTCGCCTTTCTTCTTTCCTTTTTCGTCAACCAAAATTTTTACAACCTTCTCTCTTCCCTTGTCGTCGATCTCAATAACCATCCCGTCTACTTCGGAGAGGGCTGCAACATTTTTTGGCATCCTTAATTCGAAAATTTCTTCAACTCTCGGGAGGCCCATTGTAATGTCGGACGCTCCGGCAACTCCGCCGACGTGGAATGTACGCATGGTGAGCTGTGTTCCAGGCTCCCCGATCGCTTGCGCGGCAACTATACCGACGGCTTCTCCGTCTTTCGCAACAGCATTTGTTCCGAGGTCGTATCCGTAGCACATCTTGCAAATCCCGCGAAGGGTTTTGCAAGAAATTGGCGAACGGATCACGGCCGAATCCACTCCGGCTTTTTCTGCCGCGTCAGCGTCTTCGTGCGAAAGAAGATGTCCCTTCTTGAACATAACTTTTCCTTCGGCATTTTTCATATCATGGGAGAGTACCCTTCCGAAAATTCTCGAGGCAAAAGATTTTCCGTATTCTTCAACTTCTTTCCTGGAAATCTTAAGCCCGGTCGTGTCTTTGCAATCATCCTCGCGGATTATTAGTTCCTGCGCGACGTCCACGAGGCGCCTCGTCAAATATCCGGCGTGCGCGGTTTTCAAAGCGGTGTCCGCGGTTCCTTTTCGGGCTCCATGGGTCGAGATAAAATATTCGAGCGCGTTCAAGCCTTCTTTATACGAAGCCAAAATTGGAAGCTCGATCGTAAGTCCGGCTGGGTTCCTGACGAGTCCCTTCATTCCGGTCATCTGCGTTACCTGCGTCCAAGTTCCTCGGGCTGCCGAGGAAACCATCAAATGCACCGGCCCTTCGCTCGAAAGGAGCTTCGGCACAAGTTCGTCAACTTTTCTTTTTACTTCTGCCCAGATGGAAATAATTTTGTCGTATCGTTCGTCGTCGGTCAGTAAACCGTCGTTGTATTGGTTTTCAACTTTCATCGCCTCTTCCTCGGCGAGCCTTATGATCTCGCCTTTTTCCGGAGGGACTTTAAGGTCGTCCATCCCCCAGGAAATTCCGGACATGGTCGCGTACCTGTATCCGAAAGATTTAATCTTGTCCAAAATCGGCGGAATTTTTTCTCCTCCATATTCCACGATCAGGCGCGCTACAATTTTCTCAAGCGTTTTCTTTTTGATTTCCTCGTTCATGAATTCGAAATCGTCCGGCAAAACAGAATTGAACAAAAGACGTCCGACGGATGTCTCGAAAATTCCTCCCTCGAATTTTTTGTATTTCGGGGATTCCGTGGCGCGTACTTTTACGTTCGCCTTCAAGTCGAGGATTCCGTGGTCGTAGGCGAGGATGGCTTCGTTGGGGTTAGAGAAAATTTTTCCTTCACCTTTTCCTCCGGCCCTTAGCTTAGTAAGCCAGTAACAGCCGATGACCATGTCCTGCGAAGGTGTCGATGTCGGGTCTCCGGTTCCAGGTTTCAAAAGATTTTTTGTCGCGGCCATAATTTCTCCGGCCTCTTTCTGCGCTTCCTCGGTCAATGGGACGTGCACGGCCATTTGGTCGCCGTCGAAGTCCGCGTTGAAAGCGGAGCAAACCATCGGGTGGATCTGGATAGCGTTTCCTTCTATCAAAACCGGCTGGAAAGCCTGGATGCCCAAACGGTGCAAGGTTGGCGCGCGGTTCAAGAGGACGTATTTGCCATTGATCACTTCTTCCAAAATCGCCCAAACGTCCGGAGTCGCGTCGTCGATAAGCCTGTTTGCCGAACGGATATTGTGGGCAAAGCCGACAGTGATTAATTTATTTATTACGAACGGCCTGAAAAGTTCCAAAGCCATGTGCTTCGGAAGCCCACACTGGTGGAGTTTTAATTCCGGACCGACAACGATGACGGAGCGCCCGGAGTAGTCCACTCGTTTTCCAAGAAGGTTCTGCCTGAACCGTCCCTGCTTTCCTTTGAGCATGTCAGCAAGCGAACGAAGCGGCCTCTTCTGTGCCTGCGATGTCGCCGCTCCCGGACCGCGACGTATGGAATTATCTAAAAGCGCATCCACCGCTTCCTGAAGCATTCTTTTTTCGTTTCGGACGATTACTTCCGGGGCTTTTAATTCCAAAAGTTTCTTTAATCTATTGTTCCTGTTGATGACTCTCCTATATAAATCGTTTACGTCTGAAGTCGCGTGCCTTCCGCCTTCCAGTTGGACCATCGGGCGAAGTGCCGGAGGAGAAACCGGGATTACGGTCAAGAACATCCATTCCGGACGCGTTCCGGACCTTTCGATGGATTTAACAAGCGAAAGCCTTTTGATTACTTTCTTCCTGGCCTGCGGATTTTCCGTCTCTTCGAGTTCCTTCTCGAGCTCTTTCCTGATCTGGGTTACGTTGGCGTCTTTGCAAAGTTTATACAAAGCTTCGGCACCGATGCCGGCTTCAAAAACTTCACCCCAGCGGAGAGAAAGCCTGTGATATTCAACCTCGGACAAAACGCGCCTCAATTTAATCGAGTCTAATTCTTTTTTGGCCGCGTCCCAAGATTCCTTGAGCAAATCCTTGTCCTTGGTCTTCATGTTTTCCTTTTTCTGTTTGGACTTAAATTCTTTCTCAAGCTCGCGGAACGATTCTTCCCTGGCCTTCTCATCTACCTTCGTAATTATGTATCCGGCGAAATAAATTACGCGTTCCAATTCCGGTATGGAAAGGTTTAGGACCAATCCAACGCGAGACGGGACTCCGCGCATAAACCAAATGTGCGAAACGGGCGTGGCCAATTTTATATGCCCCATCCGTTCCCGGCGCACAACCGAACGCGTGACTTCGACTCCGCATTTGTCGCAGACGATCCCTTTGTACCTGATCCTGCGATATTTTCCGCAGTAACATTCGTAATCCCTTTCCGGCCCGAAAATTCTCTCGTCGAAAAGCCCGTCTTTTTCGGCGCGCTGTGTCCTGTAGTTTATCGTCTCGGGCTTTGTGACTTCTCCTCTGGACCACTGTAAAATCTTCTCGGGAGAAGCGAGACGGATCATTATCGATTTAAAATCTGTGACTTTTGTTTCCATATTTTTATATTCTTATTACTACGTCGTCTTTTCCGCGTTCGACTTTTTGTGGTTTTTCAACTTCTTCTTTTACTCCCTTAAGTTCAACATCAAGCGCTAAAGCTTTAAGTTCATTCACCAAGACATGGAAAGAAGCCGGAAGGTTCGGGTTCTTGAATCTCTCCCCCCGCACGATAGCATCGTAAGCCGCCGCGCGTCCGAGGACGTCGTCAGATTTGATAGTAAGCATCTCCTGCAAAGTATGCGCGGCTCCGTATCCTTCGAGCGCCCAGACTTCCATTTCTCCGAACCTCTGTCCTCCACCCTGCGCCTTTCCTCCAAGCGGTTGCTGCGTGATGAGCGAGTAGGGACCGATCGAGCGCATGTGGATCTTGTCTTCCACCATGTGAATAAGCTTCATTACATATACCATCCCAACGGTCACTTCCTGGTCGAAAGATTCTCCCGTCCTTCCATCAAACAATTTTACTTTTCCATGCTCCGGCAAGCCCGCCTTCTTCAATTCTTCTTTTATCTCTTCTTCGGTCGCCCCATTCAAAGCAGGCGTTACGGCTTGGTAATCCAAAACTTTTGCCGCCCACCCCAAGTGCGTCTCCAAAATTTGTCCTATGTTCATACGAGAAGCCACACCGAGCGGATTCAAAATAATATCAACCGGCGTCCCATCCGCGAGATACGGCATTTCTTCGGCCGGCAAAATTTTCGAAATAACTCCCTTGTTGCCGTGACGCCCCGCCAATTTGTCCCCGACGGAAATTTTCCTAAGCTGGGCTATTTCAACTTGCACCCTTTTGATCACTCCCGTGTCGAGCTTGTCTCCGCGTTCGCGAGAGAAAACTTTTATGCCAACAATCCTTCCCTGCTTTCCGTGCGGAACGCGCATGGACGTGTCTTTAACGTCGCGAGCTTTTTCTCCGAAGATCGCGCGCAAGAGGCGCTCTTCCGGAGTAAGTTCAACTTCTCCCTTCGGCGTAATTTTTCCGACTAAAATATCCCCCGAGCGGACCTCCGCACCGATACGGATTATCCCTTCCTCATCCAAGTCTTTTAATTTTTCCTCCGATACGTTCGGGATGTCGTGCGTGGTTATTTCCGGCCCAAGTTTCGTATCGCGGACGTCTACAACGAAGTCTTCGATGTGTATTGAAGAGAAGGTATCTTCCTTAACTAATTTGTCTGAAAGGATGATAGCGTCTTCGTAGTTCGCCCCACCCCAGGACAAGAAAGCTACCAAAAGATTTTGTCCCAAAGCGAGCACCCCTTTGTCCGAAGACGAAGTGTCGGCCAAAACATCTCCCCTCTTAACCTGCTGGCCTAGGTCAACAATCGGCCTCTGGTTGATTACGGTAAAATCATTCGAACGCAAAAAGTTTACAAGCGGGTAGGTCGTCTCTTTTTTCGCGGACTTCAAAACGATCCTCGAAGCGTCCACGTGCAAAATTTCTCCATCTTCTTCCGCAATCGTAAGCCTTCCAGAATCTCTCGCCGCGCGTTCTTCGATGCCCGTTCCAACCAACGGCGCTTGCGGGCGTACGCACGGTACGGCCTGCCTCTGCATGTTCGAACCCATCATGGCTCGGTTCGCGTCGTCGTGCGCCAAAAATGGGATAAGGGAAGTTGCGATCGAAAAAGCCTGCTCGGAAGCCACCTCCATATAATCTATGTCCATCTTTGCGATCATTCCCGCCTCTCCCTTCGAGCGGCCTTCCGTCTCTTCGTCTAAAATATTTCCATTTTCATCAAGTTTTGTTCCGGCCTGCGCGATGTTAAATTTCTCTTCTTCAAAAGCGGTCATGTACCGGATTTCTTCCAAAAGTTTTCCATCTTTTACTTTCCTGTATGGAGTTTCCAAAATTCCATATTCGTTTACTCGGGCGTATCCCGCCAAATGGACAACCAAACCGATGTTCGGCCCTTCCGGAGTTTCAATGGGACAAATTCTTCCGTAGTGCGAGGGGTGCACGTCGCGAACCTCGAAGCCGGCGCGCTCACGGGTTAAGCCTCCTGGTCCAAGCGCGGACAAGCGGCGCAAGTGTTCCAACTCCGAAAGCACGTTTACCTGGTTCATGAATTGGGAGAGCTGGTTTGTCGTGAAAAATTCCTTCAAGATCGCCATAAACGGCCGCGCGTTTATAAGGTGCGCGGGGGTTAGTGTCGTCTGGTCGAGCGTGGACATCCTGTCTTGGATCGTGCGCTTCATCCTCGTCATACCGACGCGAAGCCTTTGCTGTAATAATTCCCCGAGCGAACGGATGCGCCTGTTCCCGACGTGGTCGACGTCGTCCGCTTCCGCGTTCGGCGTAACGTTTAATGTCAAAACGTGGTTGACTATTTTTACCAAGTCTTCTCCGGACAACACTCGGGATTTTTCTGGTTTAGCGGAAGTGACTCCCAAGCGCTGGTCTAATTTATATCTTCCGACCAGCGACAAGTCGTACCGCTCTTCGGAAAACATCGCCGAGATAAGTTCGCGGGCGGTCTCAAGGGTCGCCGGTTCTCCCGGGCGAAGCCTCTTATATATTTCCATGTAAGCTTCGCCGGCGCTTTTGGTCGGGTCTTTTTCTAAAGTTTTTAGGATGACCGGGCTGACTTCACCGTCTTCCTTTTTGAATTTGTTTAAAATTTCTTCGTTGGTATCGATTCCGAAAATTCTCATGAGGCAGGTCGCCGGAATTTTCCTTTTGCGGTCGATTCGCGCGTACATCGCCCCGTCCGCGTCCGATTCAATCTCTATCCAAGCTCCGCGCGAAGGAATTATTTTGGCGCCGAAATATTTTTTTCCTCGGGAAAAGTTTGCGGTGAAATAAACTCCGAAGGATCGGGCAAGCTGGGATACGATAACTCTTTCTACACCGTTTACGATAAAAGTTCCGCGCGGGGTCATCAAAGGCATGTCTGCCAGGAAAATTTCCTGCTCTTTCATTTCTCCAGTCTTCTTGTTGGTAAGCCGGACCTTCACGCGCAAAGTCGCGTCAAAAGAAGAGTTTAAAGCCTTGGCCTGATACTCGTCATACTTCGGCTCATCTAGGGCAAAATCGGCAAACTCGAGCTCTAAATCCTCCCCGCCGTAGTCTTTTATAGGCGAGAATTCCTTAAAAAGCTCTTTGATTCCTTCCGAAAAAAACCACTTCCAAGATTCTAGCTGGATTTCAGCTAAATACGGCATTGTGGCTAAAGGCTCACGATAATTGGAGAAATATTTTTTCTTCATAAAAATCGGGGTTATTTAATAATAAAAACAACCCAAAACACGCAAAAGCCCCTTAATTTAGGGGTGCTTTTTCTATATTCGGTTATTTATGATTTATGGGTTTTCACCCGGCCTTATTAGGACGTGTAAATCTATCAAAACTCAATCGTTACCCACATTATATTCGACGCAGCAAATAAGTCAAATCTTACCTTTTCTTGCCCTTCTTTGTTGGAAGTTGTTCCAGGTGACGAGTAAGGGCGAAGCGAAGAAGATCGAGGAATACGTTCCGGCAATAATTCCGATGATGAGCGCTAGCGAGAAATATTTAGTGGACTGGGCGCCGAGGAAATATAGCGAGACCAAAACTATCAAAACTGTAAGCGAAGTGTTGATGGAGCGCGTTATTGTCTGGTTCAAAGATTTTCCAACAACTTCTTCAAAAGATTCTTTCTTGGCAAGATTCAAATTTTCGCGGATGCGGTCGTAGACAACGATCGTGTCGTGGACGGAGAACCCAAGCACCGTCAAAAGTGCGGTCACAAAAAGAGTATCTATTTCGACTCCTTTAAAATGCCCTAGAGCCGAGAAAATCCCGAGCGGAATTAAGATATCATGGAAGAGTGCGGCGATCGCGAAAAGGCCGTACATCCAGGAAGAAACCGGCTCGGACACTTTCCTGAAAGCAAAAGCGATGTAAATAATTATCGCGACCAAAACCAAAATCATCGCCCAGATCGATCGGTTGCGAAGCTCCCTGCCGATGGTCGGCCCGATCGTGTTGACGTTCGAATCGCGAATTTCCCCGAGCGTCCCCAGTTCACCGATCACGCGCTGGCGCTCTTCGGAAGAAAGTTCCCGCGTGCGGATCGTAAACCCGTCCTCCCCGACAGGCTGGGCAATAACGTTCCCGAAATTAAGCGATTCCATTTTTTGCCGAGCTGCATCAAGATTCGGGCGCGTATTTGCATACCTAACTTCAATGAGCGAGCCGCCGGTAAAATCTATGCCAAGCTTAAGCCCATAGAACGCAAGCGAAGCCAGGCTCGCGGCAACGAGGATAATAGAAATTATGTAACTAAATTTTCTAATTTTAACCAGCTCCATATAAAGTTCTCATTAACTTAGACTCCTTGAATTCAACCGCGCGCAGGAATGTCCTTGTAATTATAATCGCCGAAAGCATGCTCAAAATAATTCCGAGCCCGAGGGTTAAAGCAAATCCGGAGACGGAAGAACTTCCAAGCCAGAACAAGATGAAAGCCGTGATCAAACTCGAGAAGTTGGAATCGCGTATGGAAAGCCAAGCGCGAGAGAAACCTTCTTCCACCGCGGCTTTAATCGACTTACCCGCCTTCAATTCTTCTCGCGTTCTCTCGAATATCAAAATATTGGCGTCAACGGCCATGCCGATGGATAGAATAAATCCCGCGATGCCGGCGGCCGTCAGGTAAATTGGAATCAATTTGAAAAGGGTCATCGCCAAAGCCGTGTAAATTAGTAACGCAAAAACCGCAACCAATCCCGGGAGACGGTAGAAAATTATAAGGAAAATCGCGACGCCGATAAGCCCGTACAAACCCGCGCGAATCATTTTATTCAAAGTATCCGTGCCGAGATAAGCTCCGCGGGTCTCTTCTTTCAAGAGAGAAATCGGAACGGGCAGGGCGCCGGAATTTAAATTGCGGACGAGCACTTGCGCCTCTTCCCTTCCGAACTGGCCGGAGATTACAGCCTGCCCCTGCGAAATTTCTTCCCGAACTATCGGGATTGAAATCGGCGCGCCGTCCAAGAAAATCGCGACGGGCTTTTCGATGTTGTTACGCGTTATTTCCGCAAAAAGCCTTCGGCCTTCTTCATCAAATTCCAGCTGCACGATAGATTCAAAAGTTGTCTGGTCGAAATTTAAAACCGCGCGCGAAAGAAATCTTCCCGTGAGTGTCGTCGGAAGAAATGCATTTATAATCCCTTGGAAGTCTTGGGATTCCTGGAGCCTGGTTAGATCTTCTTCGGTTAATTTCGGGTCGAGCGTGCGAAACTCCAAATAAGGCGTCTCGCCGATTATCTGGATGGCGTTTTCAATATCAAAAACTCCGGCCAATTCCACAATCAGGCGATCTTCGTCCTCGCGTTTTTTCACCTGCACGATCGGCTCCGTCACGCCAAAAAGATTTACGCGGTTTTCGATTATGTCGCGAAGGCCTTCCATCGCTTCGGGCCTTTCGGCCGCCGGGATCTGCGAAGTGTCCGCACCGTATTCCAAGCTTATTCCTCCCTGCAGATCGGGGCCCAAGCTGAATTCCCGCTTTATCCATTCTGGCGAAAAAGAAAAACGCCCGGCGGCATCGAAATACCCGGCTAAAATCCCGAGGAGTATAAACAGTACCGCAAATATTCGAGTCCGTGCCATATATTGAAAAAGTCTAGCATATAGCCTAGGATGGTTACAATTTGCACATAAAAGGAGAGTACAGGATGAACCTTACAATAATAGCGGCTGTTTCTGAAAACAACGGGATAGGAGCAAAGGGGAAACTTCTAGTGAGGCTAGCCAAAGATCATGAACGGTTTAGAGAATTAACAAAAGGGAAAAGAGGAATCTCCGGAAGGAAAACCGCGGTCGAAATGTTCTCCGGAGGTAACTTCTCCCTTAAAGATTTGACCGTCGTTTCGCGAAAAAAAATCACCTTCGAAAATGCGGTGAAATCGCTTGAGAAAGAAGACGAAGTCGTGATCCTCGGCGGCGAAGGGGTATTCGAGGCAGCACTGGCTCACCCGCTGACAAAAACCATTCACCTAACCCAGATCCATGCCAGGATTTGGAGCGACCGGTTTTTTCCAATGATCGACCGCAACCAATGGGAACCGATCAAAATCGAGTTCAATCCCATGGACG
>Ga0209541_10017532_pt1 | contig 10464 bp, 13 predicted proteins | sample RifCSPlowO2_01_FD_184027 | JGI IMG/M metagenome (GOLD analysis project Ga0209541, IMG submission 184027) | Groundwater microbial communities from Rifle, Colorado - Rifle CSP2_plank lowO2_0.1 (SPAdes) (version 2) | ecosystem: Environmental > Aquatic > Deep subsurface > Groundwater | place... | reverse complement strand
AATATTGAACTAAAAAATAGTATACCCGATGACTTTACCGCCATGATCTTGGCTCAGGTTACACCTCCTGATCCGGATCAATATAATCTTTGGCATTCAACGCAGGGGACAAACAACACTCATCTGGATAATAAACGGATTGATAAATTGTTAGAAGATGGTCGAAGAACTGTTGATCCGAAACTGCGACTTGGTATTTATCAGGATTTCCAGAAATTTTTATTAGAAGAAGCCCCCGTTGCTTTCCTCTTTTATCAAACTACATATACTATAATAAGAAAGTAATTTTTAATAAATTCTATGTTGATTCCTACTATTACAATTGCGGCCATAGTTGACAGTATCAATCCCTGTGCGATTTCGGTTCTTTTTTTGACTATTGGTTTTTTATTTAGTCTGAATAGGTCCAGAAAAAGCATCTTGGGAATCGGACTGGCATATATTATTTCTATATATATTATCTATATTTCGATTGGACTGGGTATCCTTCAAGCCCTGACATTTTTCGGCTTCCCCCGGTTTTTAGGTAAATTTGGGGCAGTATTTATAATAGTTTCGGGTGGTATTAATATTATTAATCACTATTTTCCCAAGTTTCCCATCAAGCTCAAAATTCCCGAGAGTAGTCATTCCCAACTGGCCAAATTTATAGAAAAGGCCAGTATTCCCTCGGCAATCATCTTAGGTCTATTGGTTGGGTTGTATGAATTTCCCTGTACCGGAGGGCCATATCTTACTATTTTGGGATTATTACACAACAAAGCTACCTATTTTCAGGGATTTTTGTATCTAATTTATTACAATTTGATATTCGTCTTGCCTTTGGGAATAATTTTGTGGTTAGGAAGCCGCCAAGAATTGTTTGAAAAAGTAAGTATCTGGAGGAAAGACAAAATGGCAAAATTAGGCATAATTGATGGCTTGATAATGATTATCTTAGGTGTGATAATACTTCTGGTATGATAAGTCAAAATGATTTCTTGAAAAAGATAGAGGACTTAAAAAATAAAAAAGCAGCTGATTTGAGTACGGATGAGGATTTGAGTATTGCCGTCATGAATTTGATAAGTCTTGAGGAGCATTTTTTCTTTACGGGGAGTAAAACCCAAAAGAATGAATACTTTGTTTTTTTACAGCAAGTCCGCGAGTTGAGGAAAGAACTTCTCGCCAAGCTCATGCCAGAAAATGAAGGGGAAACCTGGTGTATATCCAAGCATCTGTTGGCGGCTACAATGCGGCTTTTGGAAGTCGGAACCAAAACCAAAGACAAGAAATATTTTAAAATGGCCTATCAAGTATATTCAATGTTTTGGGGAATTAAACTTGGTTTAATTGATGCCAAAAATGTTAAAAAGATAGACAAGCCGTGGACAATGGAAGATTTGGTTAGCAAAATGGTTGACTGCTGCCGTGAGTAATAAGTTCATTATCATTTCTCTGTCACTTGTTACTTTGTTACTTGTAACTGGAGTATTTGTTTTAGGAAAACGTTCAAAACCAAATCCACAGCTGGACGCTTTTACCAAATGTCTTGCTGAAAAGAAATTAGTTATGTATGGGGCCTATTGGTGCCCGCATTGCCAATCCCAGAAAAAGCTATTCGGAGACTCGGTTCAATATCTGCCATATGTGGAATGTACCCAACAAACTGCGCTGTGTTTGGAAAAAAAGATTGAAGGCTATCCGACTTGGATTGACGCCTCCGGCAATCGCTACTCCGGTGAACAATCTCTGCAAAAACTCTCCGAAATCACCCAGTGCCAACTCTAGCCTCAAAAGGCCACGCCTTTCAAGGCTAAACTTAAGTTACGCTAGAAACCAAACGAAGAAGTGGACAGAGGGCACCAGTCACTTTACAGAATCTTTCATCATTGACATAGTAACAGGAAACTTCAATAATCGATGGGTTAACATAACCGGGGTAATAGATTTTGGAAACCAGTACCTTATTTATGTCAGTTAACTTAACCCCTGCTCCTGCGCCCCTACAATCAATTTCGGTGTTGTTATATCGCTCATTTGCCATTTGTGAGCATAATATTACCAAACAATGTGGATGTCAACATGTATTAACCTTGAAACGTGAATTAGCTTCGAAAGGCCACGCCTTTTTGATCTAGTCTGATTCGGTTAAGGTCAGACCTTTAATATACGGGTATGAATCATAGGTATTAATGTCTCCTACAAATTCAGGATATGAACTCCCTTTTCTTTTTGAAAAATATGATAATACTATTTCAGCCCGGATCCAGTCATGTGGCTTATTAGCGATAAAATCTAGATAAGAGGAGTGTGGATAACTTTGAAAGGCCACGCCTTTTGAGTTTGGGTTTTGGTGAATATATCTGGTTAGATGTAATAGTTGTTCTTCAGTTTCTACTGACACTGCTTTATAATTACCTTGAAATAAATGGCCAACTCGCTTATATTTACGATTAAAATACATCGTATACCTTGTCATTAGAGAATTCATAAAACTATCTATTCCCCAAGTTGGAATTTGCTTTACTAACAGATGAAAGTGGTTGGTCATTAGGCAATATGCTATTAATGAAATTGAATCATGAAAGTTGTTTAATTTTAGAAGCCTGAGAGCTTCTGATTTTTGTTTTGGTGTAGAGGCCAGATTAGAAAGCTGATCTCGAAGAAAATCTTCATCCTTTGGCAGGAGATAATTTGTAAGATAGGACATAAATACAGCATAATCCATCTCATCTACGAATATACTGCGTTTCTCTACCCCTCTATTATAAATATGGTAGAAAGTATTTTCTCTAAATTCTTTGCGAGAGTTTTTGGCAGGCATAGTACATACTATATCAAAAAGGCCACGCCTTTCAAGGTCTAGAATAAACTAGGTTGGGAGACAATTGTTGTATATTCTGGGTAAGAGAAGTCGAGGGGAAATTCGCGGGGAGTGTTCCAGCGGTCAATATATTTGACAGATTTGTGTTCAACAATGTAGTCATAGACATCACGGGTTAGTTCCACATCCATCTCACAATATTTTTGCAACAATTTTAGACTCTCTGGATCACCCTGTTGCCAATTTTTGACAGCATTGTCTCCCGTATCGTTTTTTGTCTGATTCAAACAACCTTTCGCAATCGCATTTAATGATGCGGCAAATCCATCGTTAGATTTTTTGATTTCATCATATATATCAAAGTGATTGAGTTTTAGAAAATCCGGCGGAGCATATGGAACCAGAACCGGTATATCAAATTTCAGCGTATTAAAGCCGATAATGCGGTCAGCCCGCCTGAAATACTGCCACATGAGATCAAAGTCTGCTTCAAAAAAAGAATACATCTTTTTTTCCGGCCGGACATACATACAGACAATAGAAACTCCAAGTTCAGACAGTTCTGTAATTCCGCCTTCATCAAACCAATGTTTGACTTCAATATCAAAAAATATTTCGTACATCATGAAGTTTGGGCAAAATTGCGCCATCTATCATATTTGCAAATACCTCACGCGATTTATCTTCAGCATGAATTAAAAATATTTGCTTTACTCCGGACATTGTATTCAGCCAATGCAGAAGTTTGGGTTGATCCGCATGAGCAGAGAGCGAGGAACATTTACTGATTGTGGCGCGGACTTCGATAGTCTCCCTGTGAATTTTGATTATTTTCGGGGTTGAGATTAATCTGGAACCCAATGCATCCTGCGCCTGAAAACCGACAAACAACAGGCGCGTAGTAGGCATTGGTAAATAATTTTGCAAATGTCTGACAATTCTTCCGCCAGTAAGCATGCCGCTCCCGGCAATAATAACCTTTGCCCCGGCTGTTTCCCAAATCTTTCTACTTTCTGCCGGGTGTGTCACTAAATGCAGATTGGGAAAATCAAAAGGGTCATCAGTCCTAGCATGTTCACTTAATTCACTACTGTATAGACTCCGGTACTTCTTATAAATTTCAGTCGCCTTGATAGCCATAGGGCTATCTAAATATACCGGAGTTCCGGCTAAAATTGAGCTATTTCTTTTCAAATGATCCAGAATATGAAGAAGTTCCTGTGTCCGCTCAATGGAAAAGGCGGGAATTAATAATGTTCCGTTGGACCTTTCTACCGCGCTAATTTCATTGATCAATATTTGCTTAATGTCTTGAGCTGAATGAATTCGGTCGCCATAGGTGGCTTCCATGACCACAGTATCAGCGCTGTCTATCATTTCGGTGGGGGCAAGCAAGTCTTCCGGATAGTTTCCCAGGTCTCCTGAAAACACACACTTTTTATCTTCTGTAAATATTTCGATACTGGCTGATCCGATAATATGTCCCGCGTCACGAAAAATTATTTTGATATCTTTGATATTAAATTCTTTGTGGTAGTCGACCGGTCTCATGGCTTGGACGGTAAATTCAGCATCGGTTTCACTGTAGAGCGGTGTTCTGTCCCGGTTCTCACGGGCAATTTTGGCAGTATCCAAAAGTACCAGATTAGTCAGATCTATGGTCGCCTCGGTCGCATATATCGGTCCTTTATAGCCATTTTTAGCCAGTATTGGCAGTCGTCCGCTATGATCCAGATGGGCATGGGTTAAGACTATTCCGTCCAATTTGGAGACATCTACATCAATCGGTTCGTAATTTAATTTACTGATTTCCCGGGGTCCCTGAAACATTCCACAATCTACCATGATCTGGGTACCCGAATCGGCAGTGATAAGATAACACGAACCTGTTACTGTTCCGGAGGCTCCTAAAAATTTAATAGTTGACATTATCTGTAGATTATATATCATAGTCAAATGAATGACTTGTGTCCAAAATGTAATTCTCCACTTAGTGAAATCAGCGAAACGGCCACTGGCAAGAAATTACAACGCTGTTCCAAGGGCAGTTGGAATCCGGAAACTCACAAAAATGAAGGTTGCGATTATGTAAAATGGCTGGTACCGGAGCCGGAAGCGTTGGATGAAAAATGTCCGAAATGCGAAGCTCCATTGATTTTACAAACTACCCGTTTTGGCAAAAAAATGAAGAAATGCAGTACTTCAGGCTGGGATGCGGCGGCCAAGAAAGCCACCGGTTGTGATTATATTGAATGGATCAATGGCACCAGTGAACCCCTAGACGAAAAATGTCCCAAATGCAGTGAACCATTGGTTTTATATACGACAGCGGCTGGCAAGAAAATGAAGAAGTGCAGTACTTCCGGTTGGGACCGCGAAGCTAAGAAGGCAACAGGTTGTGATTATATCGAATGGCTCAAATCCACAAATGCCAAGCCCACCGGCGGCGAAGAATTTCTTCCCCCATTCCCGGAAGATAATTAAAATACTATTGTTAAATTATCCCACCTTTCAGGTGGGATTTGTTATTATTTTCAAAACAGAATGGTAACCAAGTTCGAAGCGTATTAGAGTAGATCCTCTGGGATATAATATAGTTATGAAGATAAAAAGGATGCGAAAATATTTACTGGTTGCCTTGGTGATTGCAATTTTAGGAGGATTCTTTATATATCTTCAAAAGAGCAAGCTCTCTAAATTTGAAGCTCCCAGACAAAATACTCAAAAAATCCAATTCCAAGTTGGGAAGGATGCAACTTTAGACGGAATAGTAAACAACCTTGCATATTATGGATTCATCAAAGATGAGAACGCTTTCAAGGAAGCACTTCTTAAAACAAATGATAAAACCGAGGGCAGAGATGGTGCCATTACCCTTACAAACGGCAACACGATTAACACCCGAGCTACTTACAACATTTCCCAGAGTATGACGGCTTGGGAAATTGCTTCGGTTTTATTAAATGAAGGCAAAGAAGAATCGTGCACCCATGGCTGCCCACCCGGACTCTTTTACCCCGAAGTTCTCCCGGGAGGAGATATGGCCCCAACCCTACAAGAAAAATACAGTTGGGTTGAAACTTATGAGGATTGTATTAAGGCAGGAGGACAAACATTTTCCGAACAATACCTACAAAAAACAGGTGAATCCGACCACTGTGTATCTCCAGATGGCGAAAGGGAGTTTGTTCAAAGACAAGAGGGTTGGACAAAATCTGTAGGAGGGTAATCCCCGAACACCAAGGGTACCGAAGGAAAACAGGGGCTTTTCTAGAGAACACGGTCTTGTTCTAATTATTTTGGCTGCGGGACTTGGATTCGAACCAAGATAAACAGATTCAAAGTCTGCTAGCCTACCATTAGCTGATCCCGCATCGGTGGGCTCGGTGGGATTCGAACCCACGACCGTCTCGTTAAGAGCGAGCTGCTCTACCAACTGAGCTACGAACCCGTGTGCCCCCAGCAGGAATCGAACCTGCATCTGCTCCTTAGAAGAGAGTCGCTCTATCCATTGAGCTATGGGGGCGTTTGTATCTTGTATTTTACACTAAAAATAGATTAGAATGAATTTATGGATGATACTTTGCTAAATTTGACCAATATGATCAATACGTCGCTGACGACGATTGAGAGAGTGAAGGAGGAGAAGGCCAAGCTGGCAGAAATGTTGCAGTCGCTTCTGGACAACGATCCGGGTTATCAAGAAGCTAGTGAACAATCTAAGGTGGCAGGAAAGGCCAAGGGGCAAGCTAGAAAGCAAGTGATGCGTATGCCCCAAGCTTCGGATTTGGAGGGCAAACTCTCAGAGCTTAAAAAGCATCTGAAAGACATTAATAATAGTTTGTCTATGTATCTGGCAGATTATGCCAGAGTTTCCGGTCAGACTACTTTTGAAGATCCCAATGGAGAGGTCAGAGAGATAGTCTATGTAGCCAAATTGGTCAAAAAAAATTGATATGGCTGTCTTCATCTCTCCCTCATCCCTGTCGGACTTTGACAAATGTCCCCAGCTTTATTATTACAAGAGTGTCTACCGGGCCACCAGTGGCCTGAAAATCCAAATAATTAATCCGGCCATAGCTCTGGGCCAGGTAGTCCACGAAACTATAGATCAAACAATAAAATTACCAGCTGTCCAGAGAAGTAAAGATCGCTTATTAGATACCTATGATTTTTTGTGGCAAAGTATATCAGGAGAAAAAGGAGGATTTACCGACCAAGAAGATGAATCAAAAAAACGTGGGTTGGTGATGTTGGAAAGATTTTGGGATAACGGTCATTTTAAGGAGGCCGAAATGGTTCCATTACCCACTTTTCCCAAAGTAGATTTGGGAAATAATCTGATATTAACAGGTAAACTCGATTGGATAGAAAAAGATGGAGACTTTTTTCATGTCATAGATTTTAAGACCGGTAAGAATGAGGAAAAATCAGATTCTCTGCAATTACCAATTTATGCAGTCCTTGCTTGTGGAATCTTAAAATCATTTACTATCAGAACCAGTTATTGGTATTTGGATAAAGAAGATAGTCTGACCGAGTTTCCTCTGGCTGATATCAACGAGACTACCGGAATTTTGATTACTAAGGGTGAAATAATTCAATTGGCCCGGAAGAATAATTCTTTCAAATGTCAGTCAGGCAAAGACAATTGTTATAGCTGCCGTGATATTCAGGCCGTGGCCATGGGCTTTGGCAAGCTCGTTTCTGTCGATACCACCAATTACAAACAGGAAATATATATTTTACCCACATGATATACTTAGATTTATGGGTAAGCTGACAAAGACTGATATTTTGTTCGAAGTTGACGATGTATTTAATAAAAAGGTCAGGATAACAGAAGCATATTGGAAATATGTCCTCTATACCAAACACCGCGAGGCAATCAATGAATTGAATATTGAGTTACTGAAAAAGTGTCTTATTGACCCAAATTTTGTAATTTCCACCTTGGAACAATCTGTGGTACAATTTTATCATCAGATGGATGATGCTAGGTTTGTTTGTGTTGTTGTCAGACATTTGAATGGAGATGGGTTTGTGATAACAAGTTATATTACCCGTCAACCAAAAAGAAACAATAAAATTCTATGGTTAAGAAAATGAGTGTTTATTTCGACCCATTTGGAAACACTTTAAATATGTGGTGGGCTCCGGTGGACAAAGGGTCTGAATCGGTTGAGTCTTCCGAGGGGGACGATGTCATTATTATTAATAGCAAGGGAGAAGCAATTGGCTTAGAGAAATTAAATTTTTTTCCTCAAGAAATTGACCCCATCAAATATCTTAAGGGGGATATAAAAACTGTTCTAGACGGTTTTTTTACTCAATTTCCCCAACTTCATTCCTAGCCCACGATTTCATCCCTCTTGGAAGACAAGAATCTTCCCCAGCTGTCCATGAAAGTTAGGATTACTTTGAAGGGAGCCTCTAGGATAAAATCAAAAATCAAAATTAGAAAATTGAGCTGCGAAACACCACGGCTGACGAAATCCCCGACGGCCACAATAGGCAGAGTGACAATATCCCAGCCGACGGATCCCGATTCACCTTTGGGTGAATATGAATAGGTCAGAGCCAGCTGGCGGATACGGTAAGCAAAGAAGGTGACTACAGACAGGAAAAACATAAACACCGCAATACTGATTACTGTAAAGCCGAAATAGTGCAAGACCCAGTAAATCGCATAAAAGACTAGCCAGAAAAGCAGAGCATAAAAGAAATAAAAGATGGCAAACTTAGATACAGAGAAAGGCCTGGTTAACGAAAATATTTTCTCCCAACGGTTACTTTCCGCATCAAAATCAAAGACTATCTGACGGGCGCGATCCAATAATTTTGCCTGACTCTTGCGCGACGGCAAGTGAATATTTGCCACAATCAGCCACATGACCACTATGGGCACTACTACATTTATACCGAGACTCACATAATTTGTCCCGCTGGCCCGAAGCATTTTTTCCAGAGGGATTTCCAAAAGCAAAACCAAAATCATTTTAGTCAGAAATACATACAGAAGACTTCTGAATGTGGCCGTATTCATGCGCTTTCGGACCAATTTCAGCTGATCGGCCAAGACTTTTTGAGCTGATGTGTCAAATAATTCGGGACTATCTATGATTTTCGGAAACGCCCCAGGATTACTAAAATATAAATCGCGGAGGAGAATCAAGGGCCCCATTTGTTTCCGGACATAGGCACTCAGAATATTTAGGCCTTTTTGCTGGATGGCCAGATTGTAGGCTTGATAGGATGCTTTCAAAATTTCCGTCATCGTTTTTTCACCCATTTGCTTTCGGTCTAGTCGGTAAAGATGATAAGCAACCTGTGCCTCATCGGCTTGGGAATAAACCCGGTCAATGGCCACAAATAAAAGCAGGTCAATGTTCGGATTTTCTATTTCGACACGGGAGCGGAGAACATTAAATGCCAGATTGGTAAACTCGGAGTAATCTTTGTTTGGACTGAGAGCATCTTCTATATGGGCCGAAATTACGCCTAATAACCAATCCTGATTTATATCGGGTTCATCCCAAACATCCAAATACGATTTTAAAATTTCAGATAATATGTTCCTGTTGGCTGTTTGCCAATCCGCTTCGCTGATATAGGCGGCCCAATGAATTTCTTGCAACAAGAGGTTGGCTAGTTTGTCGCTGTCTTTGGTAAATATTATCTGCCGGCGCAAAATCCGCTCAATGGCTGCCCGGCGGACCAGATGCTCAGCTCTGTAATCAATGGCATTTCGGGCTAACTCGTAAATCCGGGCCAATCTAGCCACTGCGTCGTGAGAAGGAACAACTGCCTCACTGACAGCCGTCTTTCCACAGCTTAATGAACTTACAAACTTTGATATTACCTGATGACTCATATTTCCTTATATTTTAACAGGAAATTTACCAAACATCTCAATGTTAAAGTCCTGAAAGGGGTCCCCTTTCAAAAAGGGGACCCCTTTTACGCTCAATCAATATCTATGACCAGATCTTTAATAAAATCGACAGAGTCGTAATCATTCCGATCATTCATAAAGGACTGATATGAACTTTGTCCCTTTTTACCAAAATATGTCAATATATCTTTTGGTTTAATCCAATCAGATTTATTTAAATTTGTATAATTACCATATGATGAGTATGGGTAAGTTTGAAAGAGGACCCCTTTCGAGCTAGGATTATTGTGAATATACCGGGAGAGATGTAAAAGTTGTTCTTCACTTTCCACCAATACTGCTTTATAAGTTCCCTGAAACAAATGACCAACTCTTTTGTATTTACGGTTAAAATACATGCTATATCGGGTAGCCAATGAATTCATAAACGAGTCGATACTGGTAGAATTTTCTTGCTTTACCAAAAAATGAAAATGATTAGGCATCAGACAATAAGCCAACATATCAATACTATCTGAAAAATTATTCATTCTTAGCAATTTTAAGGCTTCAGCTTTATGGGAATAATCTGAGTTAATGTCAGACAGTGAATTTCGTAATGCAAGCTCATCTTTGGGAAGCAGATATATTTTTAGATAGGATATAAAGACCGCATAATCCATCTCATTCATAAATATATCCCGTTTTTCTACCCCGCGGTTATAAATATGGTAGTAGGAATTCTCTACAAAATCTTTGACTGAGTTCTTTGCCGGCATAGTTG
>Ga0209541_10017531_pt1 | contig 10464 bp, 16 predicted proteins | sample RifCSPlowO2_01_FD_184027 | JGI IMG/M metagenome (GOLD analysis project Ga0209541, IMG submission 184027) | Groundwater microbial communities from Rifle, Colorado - Rifle CSP2_plank lowO2_0.1 (SPAdes) (version 2) | ecosystem: Environmental > Aquatic > Deep subsurface > Groundwater | place... | reverse complement strand
ATCATGTTCAACTCCTCGTAAAAAGGAACGTATTTTTAGGTTTTTAAGGAACCGATCCTTATCTACCATGTCTGTCATTCATGCTTTCATTATACCATTTGGCAAGCTCCTTTGTCAATACCAGCGCAATCCTTCAGCACCTTGTGACCACCCTGCGGTATAATTGAGACATGGCATACTCAAATAACCCTAATCTGCCTCGGGTCAGAATGAAGGCAGTGCTTTTGGTAAGGAAAGGTTGGTCGATACGCAAAGCGGCGCGGTATTTCGGATTTTCACATGGAGCTTTGCTAAATTGGTTGGCGAAAGCTCCGCGGGATGGCCGGTCAATCATTCCAACCCGATCGTCGGCTCCAAAATCCCATCCCAACGAACTGCCAAAAGAAAAAGTTGATGCCATTGTTGCTCAACGAAAGAAAAACAATCGCTGTGCTGAAGTGGTGCATCGGGAACTGCAAAATCAAGGAGTCGTGGTCAGTCTTTCCAGTGTCGAAAGAACTTTAGAGCGGCAAGGGCTCATCAAGCATCGCAACCCAGAAAAGAGATGGCACTTCTCAGACCCACGTCCGCAAGCGATTTTACCTGGTGATTTGGTGCAAATCGACACGATTCACTTTGTGGTTAATGGTAAAAGATTCTATGTTTACACCCTAATCGATATTGCATCCAGGTGGGCGTATGCTAAAGTGAGTATGAGAATTAACACCTGGAACAGTTTGAAATTTGTGAAAGAGGCGATGGCATTATCTGGTTTCAAATTCAAAATGATGCAGTCTGATCACGGCCCTGAGTTTTCAACTTGGTTCACAGAGCATTTAAAGAAAATCGGCATCGCACACCGGCATAGCCGTGTGCGTAAAAGTAACGATAATGGACACATTGAACGATTCAATCGGACGCTAGAAGATGAATGCCTTTACAAAGTTAACTGCAATCCGAAACGATATCAAGGGGCAATCAGCGCATATTTACCCTACTACAACAACGAACGGCTACACCTTGGAATTAATTTTTTAACTCCGTACGAGGTGGTCAGAAGCTGCTGACGAGATTACGTACCAGCGTAATATCTCAATAGCTTGGAAACACTTTTCAGTAAATTATCGTAAGATAATTTCAATACTAGTAAGTGGTTCCAAACATGGCATACACAACCAATCCCAAGGCTCCGAGGCTCCGGGCCAGGGCGGTGCATATGGTGCGAGCCGGCAAAAAGGTCAGTGAAGTCGCCCGCTACTTCGGCTACACTAAAGGGGCGGTCAGCAAGTGGTGCAAAAAGATGCGCAAGGAGGGTTCATGGATAATTCCCACCGAATCTTCCCGTCCGCACCACCATCCCAATGAGCTACCCGAAGAAAAAGTAGATGCCATCATTGCCTACAAGAAAAAGTACAAGCGATGCAGCGAGGTCGTCCATCAACATTTGCTCAACGACGGGGTTGTGGTAAGCTTAAGTAGCGTAAGACGCAAGACCGATAAAGCGGGATTGGTGAAAAAGCGAAGTCCCTGGAAGCGATTACATCTGTCCGTAGAGCGTCCACTAGCCTTAAAACCAGGAGATTTAGTGCTGGTCGATACGATTCATCTGATGATATCTGAAAAAGAAAGAATTTACGTTTACACGCTCATCGATGTGTACTCGCGATGGTGCTTTGCCTTTGCTACGGATCGCATCAGCGCCCGCCAGAGTGTAAAATTTCTGAAGATGGCACAGGGTTTAGCTGAATTCAAATTCAGTTGCATCCAATCTGATCATGGCCCCGAATTCTCGCAACATTTTTCTGAAAGAATTAAAATTGCTCACCGCCATTCGCGCGTACGAAAGCCCAATGACAACGCATACCTGGAACGATTCAATCGGACATTGCAGGAAGAATGCTTAAATGAACTGCGAACCAGTGTCAAAATCTTCAATCAAAAAATACCCCTCTACTTGAACTACTACAACGACGAAAGATTACATATGGGCATCAATTTTTCAACACCAAACCAAATGCTAAAACGTTTCCAAGCTATTGGTTAGAAAACGTACCAGACCATAAAACCTGAAAAAAGGCAAATTCTGTAATATTCCTGGTAATATAAAAGCCCTAAGTTTCCAAAGGGCCTTTTTTGATTTCTCACTCCCGACTACTTGAACTCCTCCTCGATCCATTGCCTGATCCAGAATGCGTGAACACATCCGTTATCAGCTCTAAATCGGAGTCTAGTAGCGAAGGATAAATATTTTTGATGTTTCTGAACAAAAGCATCAAGAATACCTTCTTCTTCCAAACCCTTCTGGAGATCTGCGAGAAATCTTTTCTCGCTATTATCTCCTGAACATTCTGGGTCTGGTTTCATCCTTCTACCATGCTTACCAGGGTAGCGAGGAAGATCACAAAACATACAACCCCAGTCGCCCGGATCAAACCCTCGACCCGTCTTGAGCCAATCTAGGACATCGGCAAGTGTGGAATTCATGACTATCCCCTTATGAAAAATGTGCTATTGATTTCTATCGTCCACTTCAGAAAAATTAAGCTAGTTAATTCCTCTGAAGTGAAGGCGAATCTTTTGATTCGCCTTTGGTTGTTTCGGCTTGATAAGCCCTACTCGAATTCGGAGATCTGGGGACAGGCCCAGACTGGCAGGGTGGCACTTAAACCATCCGGCGTCATTACGGCAACGTGGATTCCCGCAACTCCAGTCAGCACATTGCAAATCTTGGCGTTGGGGTAACTGGCAAGCCAGGTATTGCAGCGCAGCCATCGGACACGGCTCGTCTTCACGGAACAGATCATGATATCCCGCCACCCGCTCCTCTTTTCTTCGACGAGCGTGGCGACAATCATGGGATCGTTCTTGTGCTCCATGAAGCTGACGACCTCGAGACAGGTGGGTAGAAAATCGCCCGGCTTATACAAACTTACGAGGCGTTCAAGTGTCTTCATTCTCGATCTCCAAAAAAAGAGCTGGTAATTTCTATCGTTCACTTCAAAGAAATCGTTTGTAAAATTCCTTTGAAGTGAAGGTCAGCATTGGATGTTCCGGGGCTGACCTTTCCACTAACGCGGCCCGGTGCAGTAATTACTGCGGGATTGATTGATATGCCTTGCGGTAGTCGTCGAGCATGGCGGGCTGGCGAATGAAGCGCACATTTGGCCGCTCCATCAACCGGACGAAGACCGGATCCTTGCGGAGTTCCTCCTCTGACTCAACACTGGTCATAATGACCGGGTTGCCGGTGTCGCGGGCGTACTCGCGGGCTTTGGTCAGTCCTTGCCGACGACTGCGCTTGGGATCGTGACCTTCAACGTAGTTGATGTTCACGATAAGCGTGTAGGGCATTTCGACTTCCAAAACCTTCAGGGCGCTCGCCATCGGTTCGTTTTCGATCAGTGGCATGAATAAATCCCTTTCAAAAAAAGGTGCTGACACATTTCTATCGTTCACTTCAGAAGAGTCTATTTTTATAAACTTCTCTGAAGTGAGGACGAATCTTGCGAATCGTCCTTGCGCCATATGCGCTTGTTGTTTGTTAAGCGGCGGCCATCTTGGCCTTGATCGCCTTTTTCAGTTCGTCGAAGGCGCACTCCCAGTTCTTGGTGGGTTTTTCCTTGTCCTCCGTAAAGGTGTCTACCATAGTGGGGCCACCGAGCCGGAGGGTTAAGTCGTGAACCCACTGGTAGCGAGCGCCGTGGTGATTGCCGTCGGTATTGAGGATACAGGGAATTTTCTTTTCCCGGCACACCACTAGCACCGCGACGCCACACGGCTCCTCGCCGGTGAACGGCTTCCAGTTGCCGTACGGGAAGAAGATGTCAGAAATGACGCCGTCAGGGAACTCGTGCGGTCCGGAACTGCTGGGGTCGAGGATTTTCATTGCCTCGTCTTGCGTTTCGGCCCACAAGAGCTGGATGTCCGGATAGCGTTCCTTGAAGAACTTCCGAGCATCGGCCTGGTGGTTGTGCTTGTCTTCCACGATCAAAATGCGCATTGCAAACTCCTTGAAAAATGTGCAGGTAAATTTCTGTCAGACACTTCAGAAAAATTCACATTGGTGCATTTCTCTGAAGTGCGGCCGAAACATTGCTGAATCGGCCCTATATTGATTTTTGTTTATGGGTAGAGCTGTGCAATGAACTCTTTCCATTGTGCGCTCTGTGGATTCCTTCCACACTTGACCCAGATCTCATACGCGAGCCCATTGTCTCCGTAGAGTTCGCAGTGGTACATTTCACGAAAAGGTTTCATCACGTTTTCGCAGGTTTTTGCCCACACAACGATTTCCGCCTCAAGTGATTCGGCTTTCGTTGGAGGGTTAACCAGCTCTAAAACGAGATGATACAGTTCGTGCATGTAACCTGCCACGATGAACGTCTCGAAGAGCTGCTTGAAAGTCGCGCTTGCCCGTTTCATCTCCTCATGGAGAATCTTCAAGTGTGGCACGGAAATTGCCACATTTGGGCTTCCATTGTCCATGAAGATGCAGAACGGCGACAAGATTCCTTCCGTGGATTCATAGGAACCCGCAAATGGCTTGTCACACACCCTTGTCTGAAGCTGCCGATGGTAAATCTTCTTGAACTGTTTCCACAGCTCATTGCATTCCTTTTGAATGGCATGGAAGCGGTATTTACCGTTGATGAGCAGGGTGAGTGCAGGAGCGACTTCGGTTTCAAAAAATCGCTGCATCTCTTTGTCCATCTTGTATTCGGACATAACAGTATCTCCTTGCTGGGTTAGGTTTTCAAATTAAGGTGCTACTTTTACCTCCTTCATCACTTCAGAAAAATCCTTGCAATAAGAATTACTCTGAAGTGAAGGTGAGATTTGGATGTACCGGTACTCACCTTTTCTCCGCTAATGCGGACCGGCCCGTGCGTCATTCGATGCGCGGATATTTATTTGCGGTGGCTTCGTCCACCTCCTTGGCTTGCGCCATGACTTTGGGGCAAAGCGGATGCTTGCGGAGGTACTTTTCCTGTGCCTCCACCGCATCGACTGCCACGCAACTGTAGCGGTTGCCCGTCAGCCGAATGTCGAGGGGATCACCACTAGCAACTACGAATAACTTGCTCATAACTGTCTCCTTTTCTGGGGTTTGTATTTCTATCAACACTTCAAAAAAATCTATACTTCATAAATTTCTTTGAAGTGAGGACGAGTCATTGTTGAATCGTCCTTGGTTTACTACGACTTTGCCCACCGAAGGGCTAAATATCAATATCCAACAGAGCCTTCAGCAAAACTTTTTCAGTATCTGCAAACTCTTTTGGATTCAGATCGATATTTTTAGCCGGTAAACCATGACCCCGCCTCTGTTGATTCTCTACGAGCGTAAATGCTCCCTCTGTCTCTCTCCAGTACTTGAATAGCTGGAGCACAATACAGGGCTGGGGTTCGGTGAGAACTAGAGTAGCAGTGGGGATTACGGTGGCCATGGTATTCTCCTTGAAAGAACTTTTAATTTCTGTCAGTCACTTCAGAAAAATCTACATTAGTAGATTGCTCTGAAGTGAGGCCGAGGGATGAATCCGTTCGGCCATATATGTGATCCACTTTTGTTTCGCAGTATGGTTTGTGAACTGCGGTCGAAAGTCATAAATTGAGCTTCGACAAAAATTCCTGAAGGGCGTCCCAACTGTCAAGTTTCGTGGGATCGACCTGAGCGATGTGTCGGGGATCAATAGGTTCCTCCTTTTTCGTGCTCAGATTCTTATGAACCTTGCAGCTGAACCCATCACATTTCCCAACCTTTTTCCAGTGATTCTCTGTAAAACCGTGGTAACAATCAACATGTACCTTGCCGTCGATGCAGTAGAGGCATTGCCTACGCTCATCACCGTAGCTAGCCTGCTGATAGCAAGTGAAAGTGTAAATCATGTATTCTCCTTGAAAAAAGGTGCAAATAGGCCTAATACGAGCGAAAATCGCTAATACTACCCTATACTCTCATCATAGCATAAGTAGTAATATATGTCAATACCTTTGAAGCTGAATTCTCCTTATAACAGAAAAGCCCCACTTTGTGGGGCTTTTCTCTCTAAAATAACTATGTTGCAGACTTTATAATGGATAGGAACTTCTGAACTCTCTCGTGTTTTGGATTCTCTAAAATTTCCTTGCCACCCCTCTCTAAAACTATCCCGCTATCCAAAAAAACAATCTGATCGCTAGCGTTTTTAGCAAAATTTAACAAGTGAGTTATTATCAATATTCCCACTCCCCTTTCTTTCAACCTTAAAAGAAATTTCAGAACCAAATCTATTTGCTCTACATCCAGCGAAGACGTAATCTCGTCTAATAGTAGATATTCCGGTTTTAGCGCTATCGCTCTGGCAATGGCGGCACGTTGTCGTTGCCCTATAGAGACCTCATTTGGATATCGATCGATAAAGTCCTTCATTTGTAAAACATCAATCAATTCATCAATATATTTTTTATCAACGTTATTTCGTAGTGGTAATAAAATATTCTGACGCAGAGTTAAATGAGGCCACAAAAAGAGTTGTTGAAATACTACCGATATTTTAGGCCAGACTTTAATTTCTTTATCTTGTGGAAATACGTAATTTTCATTGTCCAAAGTGATTTTTCCAGTATCAGGCAAATCCAACATAGACAAAACCCGAAGCAGCGTTGTTTTTCCTGCACCACTTGGCCCAATTAAAGAAGTTATCTTGCCACGTTCTACGACAATATCAACTCCTTTCAGAATTTCTTGGCCTTGGTATTTTTTAGTTAGGTTTTTACCTGAAAGCATAGTTATTGTTCTGAAATATTTCTAGTAAATTTATACTTTAGCCATATCGCCAGACCATTCATTGGCAAACAGACAATTAAAAAGAAGATTGCCATCGCAGTGTAAATTTCTATCGGCTGATATATTAAAGAATTTATCCTTTGGGCAACTCTAAAGATTTCTTCCACGGAAATCAAGCTGGCGAAAATGGTAAGTTGCAGCATGGTAACTTGCAAACTCAAGAGTGATGGGATAATTTGCCGAAAAATAATGGGTAATTCTATTTTGGTAAATGTTTCTTTCTTTGACAATCCACAGACTTTTGCCGCTAAATTATATTGAGTTGGAAAGTTATCAAGAGCGGATCTTACTATTTCCGAAACGGCAAAAATGTTTACAATCGATAGCGCGAAACAGGTAGTATAAAATGGATTAACCACAACCTGTAACATTGCTTGAAGCGGATAGTGTAACCAAAACAGGAAAACTAAAACAGGGATCCCCGATAGAATAAAAGCGATTATTCTCGCAGGAATCCCTATTTCAGAATGGTATTTTGAACTCAAATACCCAAGAATAGTTCCAATAACTAATCCAGCCAGCCAAATCACGAGACATAATTTTAATGTAACCCACAAACCTAAAAGCAGGCCTTCTTTATATGTTAAAATTATACCAAGGATTGATAACATTAGTTAGTTGGAATTGCGTAAGGTAATGCCACTTTATAGAAACCGCTTGGATAATCTTTTTCATAACGAGCCATCACATCATCAACATAGCCACTGCTTAACAATTCGGTAAGGGCAGTATCCAGCGAAGATTTTAGCTCAACCTCGCCTTTCTTAAGTAGTATGGAGTTTCCATAAATCATTACCGGCTTTGAAAGAGAAACATTTTTAATTTTACCTGGATTATTCTTCATAAAAGCGTTTGCAATAGCGGGTTCGGCAAAGGTCATATCTGCTTTTCCGTCAACAACATTTAGCAACATTTGTGATAGGTCTGTAAGTTGCGGTAATTGAACTGTTGGAGTATTTGGAAACTGTCGTGAAGCAATCAGTTGAGCGGTTTCGCCGTCAATTGTGGCGATTTTGTATTTCTTGTCGTTGGCAACTTTATAGTCGTTATCAAACCTGTAATCGTCGGCTCTTACATAGGCATTGATTGGGCTATAAAAAAGAGGGATCGTAAAGTCCGCACTCTTCCCTCTTGCAGAGTTACTCCATATTCCCGAAGCAACCATGTCGCAACGATTTGAGTTGACGGCTTCAATCAAATCTCCCCAACCTACTTCAGCGTTCCAATCAACTTTCAAACCCATATTTTCTGCGGCCTTGTTGACCACGTCAATGAAAATACCAGATAGTTTTCCAGTATTTGGGTCTTTGATTGAATTTGGCGGATAAACAGTGTAGCAAGCCCTTATTGTGCCAGAATTGATCACTTGATTATAAGCATTGTTGTTTTGGTTTTGCGGCTTTGAAATTATTTTAACAGCTACAAAAACCACAAGAATTATAAAAACAATAATTCCCAAAACTTTCAACCAATTTGTTTTTATATTATCCATAAATATTTATTTTACTGGAATTATGTAAGGTCGAGCAACTGGATAATAGTCTCCCGGATACTTTGTTTCGTAGTTCTTTATAACGCTATCAACATATCCATTGTTGATTAATTCTGTTATAGCTGCGTTGATCGCTGATGTTAAGGCAAATTCACCTTTTTTCATCAAAACACTGTTGCCATATATTACTACGGGCAAAGCTTTTGAAACATCTTTTAATTTACCGGGGTTATTTTTCATAAATAGCAAAGCGGTGGCGGTATCAGAAGATGTCATGTCGGCCTTACCATCGGCAACACTAAGCATTAATTCGGCGGCACTGGTTGAATCCGGCAATGCAAGGATTTTTGCATTTGGAAACTGGGTTTGAGCGATGGCCTGAGAAGTTTGGCCATCAACAATAGCAAATGTATATTTTGCATCGTTCACAACTTTATAGTCTCCATCAAATCGAGTATCATCTGCTCTTACGTAAAGATCAACCGGGTTATAGTAAACCGGAATAGAAAGTTCCGCCGCTCTACCCCTAGCTGAATTTCCCCAAAATCCTGAACCGACAATATCGCATTTTCCCGAGTTGACTGCTGCAATGGCTTCACCTCGCGTAACTTCAGCGTTCCAATCAACTTTCAAACTCAAATTTGCTGCCGCTTTATTTACAATATCAAAAAAGATACCCGAGAAGGCTCCTGTATTAGCATCTTTTACAAAATATGGTGGGTAAGCTGAATAACAAGCCCTAATCGTGCCGGAGGCTAATATTTTATCATAAGCACTAGTGGTTTGGGCCTGTGGTTTTGCAACTAATTTTACCGTCACAAAAGCCACGACAACTGTTAAAACAATAACACCAATTACTTTTAACCAAACTGGCATTGGATCTTTCGTTGGACTACCCATGGAGTTTTCCATATATTGTTTTAGCATCTGCCAAAAATGCTTATTTAATTTTATTTTAATTATTAACTTATAATACCCCCCCCCCGAACCGTGTCAAATTTTTACGAATTAATATATTGTATCACAATTCTCAAGTAAGCAGCGACTTCACAACTGGCAATAATGATGTAGCCGAGGATTTATGCTCACAATTTTTTAAGTCTTTCTAAAGTGTTCCCACTGATGTGTCCGTCAAATTCGGGTCCTTTTTCTAATGTTTCGGCAAAATTTGTTTCTTCCCACATCGAAAGCGGTAGATGATAACTAATTTGCTTACCTTTTTCCTTATGCATCCCCATAATAAACCACCCGTCAAAACCAGTGCCATCAGAATGCAGTTTTGAGCGCCAAACAGGAATTTCTGGATGAGCCTTGCATAACGCTACAAATAGACTATTTCTATGCTTATACAGCTCTCCAAATGTATGATACCCATCTGAAATATTATCTGTTTCTTTAGTCATCTTCGTAAAAGTTTCCTATTCTAAAACTAAGATTTAAGGCCAAAGTTTTCGTCCATTTTCTTAATAAAATACTCCCTGGCTTCCTCGTTTTTTATGCAACCTGCAACATAATGTTTATCCCAAGCACGGCGTATAATTTGATTCCTAATACGCTCAAGACTATCAAATAATTCACCAATATCAATGAGAATCAGCTCTCCCGCTTCATTGATGCCGTAATTTTTAGTTATGTTAAAACTTTTATCAATAATACCCTTTTCTAGAAGTTGTTTATTCAAAATAATAAATTGATCAACGATGGACTTTATTGTCGCCGTATCGCTTTTTTCAAACACATTATGCAGTGGCCGAGCCTTGTCTTGTTCATAGTCTAAATTCTCTAAAAATTTCGGGTTGCCAATCGAAGCAGGAGGAATACTTTTCTTTTTAAGAATTTCAAAAGATGCTTTGGCCTTTCGCTTTGAGGCACGGGCAAAACCTGGCAATTTATATAAAGGATCATCGTGAAATGGAAAAATATCTTTTAATATAACCCAATATATTTTTGGGAGCGAATGAAACTTTTTAAGCACCCGCCCATTTCCTAAATCGTAGGTTGTATACTGCCACCCTTCCCCAATTTTTTTCATATTAATCTAGACATTAGACCCGTTGCGTATTAAGAATTTAGACCTTTAATATGGTAAAATAATGGTAAGGGATGGCACACAACACCCACCCTTTTAACCATTATGATGCAAATCGATAAGATTTTAAAGAAT
>Ga0209541_10017529_pt1 | contig 10465 bp, 11 predicted proteins | sample RifCSPlowO2_01_FD_184027 | JGI IMG/M metagenome (GOLD analysis project Ga0209541, IMG submission 184027) | Groundwater microbial communities from Rifle, Colorado - Rifle CSP2_plank lowO2_0.1 (SPAdes) (version 2) | ecosystem: Environmental > Aquatic > Deep subsurface > Groundwater | place... | reverse complement strand
TTAAACTAGATACAAATACATCTACAAAGAAATAAAACATAGGAACATAGCGAAAGCGAAGTGACTATGGTTTTTATTTTTTGATATTTTTTTTGTTGAACTGTTTATAAGATATTTCGTATAACATATCGGGACCCGTGTTATACGTAGCGAACCTTTGATGGTGAGCGGAGGTTTTAAGCCGCCGAAGATCCGTTACTGACGTAGTTTTTGCTCGTTCTTTAAAATAGAAACATTTATTATGAAGGTATCGAGTAATAAAGGTATAACCTAAAAGAGCGGATTGACATGGCTAAAGAAGATAATAAAATTGAGCCCAAAGACATAAACATAGAGAAGTTAGAGGAGATGCTAAAAGTAGAGTAATTTATGGATTTAATAAGTTATTGATTCAAGCTTGGAATAGTTTTTAAATTGGGGCATACCTCTTTTGTATATGTTTTGCTTAGGCATAGAATCAACAGCGCACACTTTTGGCTGCGGGATAATTGATGATAAGGGAAAAATTTACGCTAATGTGACGGATGCGTATAAAACAGAGAAAGGCGGCATTCATCCAAGCGAGGCAAAACTGCATCATGAAAATGTTAAAGACAAGGTTGTTGAAGAAGCATTGAATTCTGCAAATTCAAAATTAGAAGATATTAATTTAATTTCTTTTTCTCAAGGGCCTGGATTAGCGCCTTGCTTGTTGGTTGGATTAAAAAAGGCGAAAGAGATAGCATCTAAAGCCAATGTCCCCATTGTAGGCGTAAACCATTGTTGCGCCCATCTCGAAATCGGCAAGCTATTGACAAAAGCAAAAGAGCCTGTTTTGTTGTATGCAAGCGGAGCAAACACGCAAGTTATTGCTTATGATGGAGGCAAGTACAGGGTATTTGGCGAAACTCTTGACCAAGGTGTTGGCAATTTTATTGATTCATTCGCAAGATATATCGGTTTAGGTTTTCCAGGCGGTCCAAAAATTGAGAAACTTGCATTGAATGGCAAAAATTACATTGAATTGCCGTATGTTGTCAAAGGAATGGATGTAAGCTTTTCTGGCATTTTAACAAACTTGAAATATAAATACGACTCAAAAAAATATTCTGTTGGGGATTTGGCATATTCATTGCAGGAAACTGTTTTTGCAATGCTTGTTGAAGTTTCTGAAAGAGCAATGGCGCACACTGGAAAAAATGAGCTTGTTTTGGGAGGAGGGGTTGCGTGCAACAAAAGGCTGCAGCAGATGTGCAAAATAATGTGCGAGGAGAGGAACGCAAAATTTTTTGTTCCGCCGAATGAAGTTTTAACCGACAACGGACTCATGATAGGTTGGTTAGGAATTCTGCAAAAAAATGACTCTACAAAAGATTATGAAAAAGTAGATATAAAACCATATGAGAGGACGGATGATGTGGTTGTGAAGTGGGAATAGGGTAATGTTTAAATACTTATTAAAAAATAATTAATAAATGCCTGAAGACAAGCCAACTCAATCTATTTATTCGTTTGATTTCTGGAAATTAGCCATTAAATGGTATTTTTTTCCAGTATTGTATATTATACTTGCAATATTATTTACGTTAATATCCCTAATCAAAGAGAGCAAAGGACTTAATGATTTTGAAGAATTGGGAGGTATTTTTCTAATGACACTTTATTTTCTTCCAAATGGTCTCATACTTTTAATCGAGGGATTTGGCTCCTATGTTCGAGGAAAAGTTGATCAAGATTTTTTTCTTGTATTTCCGATTGCTTTCCATATCTTTTGGATTGCTTCAGTTGGAGTTATCCAATTCTTCAAAATAAAAAGAGATAGAATAATAAGATGGCTGATTATTACTGTGTTCTTAGCCATGATTCTATCATTTATTGGCTGCACTGAAAATCTATTAGTCGGAAAAGGATTCAATTATTTTTAGCTAATTAATTTGCTATTTCAAATTCGCAACCAACGTTCCATAATTAACCCTTTGCTCTGTTGTCAATTCCTCAAACTTAATTTTGTCTTTAAATATGTCCAATCTTTTCATGACCATTGTCCAAAGGTGGGGTTTGCTTTTGACAATATTTATGCCCCTGCCAATCCATTCAAAATAGCCGCGCTGAAGCAATCTTTCCGGTTCTTTGTAATCTGCTTCAACATCACCAACTAAAGTTCCGAAAGCTTTGCCATAATTATCGGGAGCATTATCTATACCTGCAATCAAATAGCCAAGAACTTGCTCAAAATTTAACTCAGACTTTGATTTCTTTGCTTTTTTCCAGCCTTTAAAAAAACCATCAATAAACTTTATTTTTTTCTCTTTTTTTAAATAAGGAAAATCTTCACCAACTGCTTTTTCCACTTCTTTGACATCCTCCTCAGTAAAAAGTCCCATAATAAGAATAATTGAGTGTTTGTATTTAAAAGTTGCGGAAAAAGAGCTCAGTAGACTTCCTTCAGGAAGTCTATAAAATAACTAATCAATCTGTTTGCATTATACACAATTTCCTTAAACAGCACTTCTTTGTTTTGCATAGAGACCCTAACACTTCTTACAGTTGAACCATTTACTCGCTTCAAAACAGAAAAAGTTGTCTCGTTCTTGCTTCTGTAGTTTCTTCTCAACCTTCTAATCCTTCTTTTTGCTTTCTTCCTATATTCACCCGAAGTTTTCCATATAGGCTTGTCTTTGTTCTTTAGTCTTATTCTATCCTCGGCTTCTAGTTCTTCAACCACTAGCTTATGATTTTCTTCTGCATCATAGCCTTTGTCTGCGTCAACAGACTTAATTTTTTTCTTAGCTTTGCTAAGAATTCTCTTGCCTTTGATTACGACAGGCTTAAAGTCCCTGTTGTCATGCGCTGGGCTTCTTCTTATTTTCTGTGATATTATAATCTGTTTGTCTAAGTCGACATAAGTTGTTAGTTTAATATAATTCTTTATTCTTCGTCGAGATTTCTTATTTTTCTTCAGGACTGTTGTATAATGCGCAGAAGCTCTAGTTGGTTGCAAGCCAGTTGCATCTATGCCTGTTCTTATGTTGATTGTCATAGTAAAAAGTAGAAAGCCAGACATAATCTTTTCTAGAAAGTTTGCTCTCAGCCTCTTTGCAGCTTTTTGCAAAGTTGTAAAGTGGGGAGCTTTGCTCATGCAAAGCAAGTTAAGTATTTCTGTGCACACATCTATAATGTCGCAGAACTCTCTGTAGCTCTTGTCCATTCTTTGCCTTAAAGCAAGAAGAACTATGTGTATCCAGTTGTTAAATACCCTCTTGCTGTATTTGCTGTTGTATTTCCTTACTCTTAGTCGCTTTAAGCAGCTTGTCAATTGATTGACAAGCTTGATATACTTCTTTTCTTTTTTCTTGTTCATGGTGGACACCCCTATTGTCCACCCCCTAGCACAGCCTTACGGCTGGCTAGGTTTTAAATCTATGTAGGATATCTACTGAGCTGATTAAGGATTTAATTTAAATAGATTTTTATATTAATTGTATCTTTTAATTTTTATGGCAGAGGCACTAACTTCAACAATAGAATTCCAGATGAGCTTGCTTTTATTTGTAGCTCTGGCTGGCTATCTACTCGCTTCAAGGATCAACCAATCTGCCGTTATTGGTGAAATTTTGGTTGGTTTATTAATTGGGCCAAGTCTATTGGGATTGATAACATACACAGACTTTGTAAGAAGCGTTGCCCATCTTGGAGCAGTGATTTTATTGTTTGTAATTGGTTTAGAATTCAGGTTAAAAGACATATTCAATTTCAAATACAGCGTTATTGCCTTGGTGGGTGTTATTGTTCCATGGATTGGAGGCTATTATTTAGCTAGATTATTTGGTTATGAGTTTGGAAGCGCTGTTTTTGTAGGCACTGCCTTGACAGCAACAAGCATTGCGATAACTGCAAATGTCCTAAGAGAGATGGGCAAGCTCCAAACAGATGCTGCAAAAGCAATCATTGGCGCTGCTGTTATCGACGACGTATTAAGCTTGCTGGCGCTGTCTGTGTCAAAGCAGATAGTTTCTGGCACATTCTCATTAACCTCAGTATCTTTAGTTGTTATAAGCGCTTTAGGATTTTTGGTGATAGGCGCTTACGTAGGAACCAAGTTCTTGAGCAAACTAGTCGCAAAAGTTGATGATACTAATATTGCAAAAAAATTTCCTGAGTTTGTGTTTATTTTTGCAATGATGATTGCATTCCTTTATGCAATGGTGGCAGAGCTTATTAATTTGTCAGCTATTGTTGGCTCATTCATAGCGGGGGTTTCCCTTGGCAGCGTGGTTTTGAGGCACAGCAAAGGCTATAAAGAAGGTGCAGAATATCTGCATATAATTTTTGCATCTATATTTTTTGTTTCACTGGGAATATTGGCTGATTTTAAGGCTCTGACTCCACATGTAATATGGTTTTTAATTGCATTGACTGTTGTTGCAGTTCTTACAAAAGTAATTGGTTGTTACATCCCAGCCAAATTGCAGGGTATGTCGCATCAAGATGCTTCTATTGTTGGATTTGGCATGTCTCCCAGAGGAGAGGTTGCTATGATTGTAGCTTTGCTCGGTTTAAACGCAGGGCTTATAAAACAGGATATCTATGTTTCTTTGGTTTTGATGAGTTTATTGACTACTATATTGACTCCAATAGTCTTGAGGAATTGGTTTTATAAGAAGAGTTTTATTAACGCCTAAATATTAAGAAACTACATAACAAACTATTTTTATTTACTTTTTAGGTGACTAATTTCATTTAGAAGTAGCGAAAAGATAGATATAGGTTCTAAGCAAAATAAATCAACGTAAGAAAAAGAGCCAAGCTATAAGCTTATCATTCCATCAATTAAAACGAACATCCCTTTTTCCATTTTTGCTCAAAGAAGGTTCGAATCTATAACTCTTATTTTTCATTTTTATTTGGAACTTTCTTGGCTTTCATTCTCTTTCTTAACAGCAACTTGTATTTTTCGCTAAATTTATTGAATTTTAGTTCGTGCCTTTTTATAAAAGCATGGGTTAAATTTGAAACTCTAAAAATTAACATTATTGCTGCAACAAATAAAAATAACTCGATGATATTATAAATTGGCTTTATTTTAAAAAACAAGAAAATACTAGGGAATATGAGCATTATAAAAAATAACAATGCTATGAAAATTAAATTTCTGAAAATCATTTTCTCGTTAGCAATTTCGCTAGGGTAAAGCTTGACAAAAAACTTAAGGGAGTTTTTGAATAAATCTAATGCATTTTTTGTGATTCTAGAAGCTGGGAAGAATAGCACTATTAATACGAAAATAACGACAGCATACGAAACAATTTGATTATTCAACAAACTTATTAAAATATCTTTAAAGTAGCGCCATACAAAGAAGCCTATTGTAGATATGAATAAAATAACAATAAGATTATTCAATATAGCTTTCCACTCAAAGAGCATTTTCCTTGCGCTTACCTTATCTTTGAGCATGCTCCAAGAAATACTGTTGATAAATTTTGAAGTAATATTCATGTTTTCTTTTACTTCGGCAGGCACAAATTTTGCTGTAAAGTTGTATATTTTGTCAGTATAATTTATCAAAATTGACATGGCAATTGACGAAAGCATGATAATTGCAGCTGTAATGCTTACTAAATCTATGCCTGTTACAACTGCTGCTGATTCTTTTGCAATAAGCAGCGAAAACTCGCCAACAGATAGCATTGCTATGCCGCTAAAGACTGCTTGCCTACCATTAAAATTCGTGAACAAATAACTTCCAAAACCAATGGTTAAGAACTTTGACAAGAGATTAACTAATAACAATACAATTACTAAAGAGATGCTGATTAGAATTGAAGAAAAATCAACTATAGTGCCTATTGAAAAAAAGAACAAGGATGTAAATGCTAGTACGAATGGGTGAATTGCTTTTTCAAACATTTTTGAATTTGGCAATGAAGCAACAATATTGCCTGCTAAAAATGCGCCAACTGAAGGGGAGAAATTAAACAAATAAGCTAAAAAACTCATTCCTCCGCATAATCCAATTGAAATAAAAGTTATTGTATCTTCTGTGCTGTATTTTATCAGCCATTTTATTAAAGGTTTTAGAATTCTTTGCAGTATATTATAAGCTATAATCATAAGAGTCAATGAGATTAAAAGCTTAGCAAAAAGATTCAAAGGAGCCAAATCTGCTTTTGCATTAAGGCTTGAAAAAAAGGTTAAGGCAAAAACACCAAACACATCTTCTATAATTAATATTGCGATAAGCAAAGGCAATTCTTCCCTTTTTAACATTCCTTTTTGCTCAAGTATTTTAACAACTATGACGGTGCTTGTAATAGACAAAATTGCTCCAATATAAAGCGAGGTTATGAAATCAAATCCAAGAAGGAGTGAAGCATAATATGAAAATAAAAAAACTAATCCCAACTTCATGACTGCTATCATGATCGTCCTTAACCCTAATCTAAGCAAGTGCTGAAGGCTAAATTCTATGCCTAATGTAAACAGCAAGAGAATAGCGCCAATTTCAATTGCGGCATTTATTAGCGATGTATCTTTGATAAAGCCTAAAGCATTTGGACCAACAATTGAGCCTGCAAGCAAAAGGCCTAAAACAGAAGGTTGCTTAAACCTTACAGCGAGCACTCCGCCAAGTATTGAGAATAAAAGTATTAATCCTAATTCTATAGAAAATGCCATGGTAATTATTGATTAATATATTGTATATAAAATTTCCTATCGAAAATTCCAATAGTCAACATAATTATAAGTCCTTAGCAAAATAGTTAGATGTTCTATCTAAATCAGCACCATCAATTAGAAATATTTGTGGCAACTTTTAATAAGATTTGTGAGATTCCCTTTCCTTTGTCGCTTAAAGAATAGAATACCTTCTTAGGTTTGTCTATGGCAATTTTTTCTATTAAACCTAAAGCCTCCAATAATTTCAATTTTTTTGAAAGGGCTCTTGATGTTACTTTTAGCTGCTTTTTCATCTGGGAAAAGTTAGTTTTTTCGTAGAATAGAAGGAATATCAGCAGTGGCACTACCCACTTCTTGCCAAGAGTTTCCATGAGTTCGAATAATATATTGTATCCTTGAAGCATTTTGAGGTTAAACTTAGTATACAACTGTATACTAAAACTTAAATACTATTTTAGACGTTTTTATATTATCCCTAACTTGATTTTATATAAATATTTCGGTATATTTAGTATTTCTAAAATGGGAAGAAGCGTTGACAAATGGGTTAAAGAAAATAATTTTAGCTGTGAGGAATTCTCTGAAATAGGCAATCTTGTAAGATTAAAGAATGAGAAAGGGCTTAAAATCAGCTTGTGCATCCCAACTTTGAATGAGGAGAAAACAGTAGGCAAAATTATAAGGGTTATTAAGAAAACATGCGTCAAAGAGCACAAGCTTTTGGACGAGATTGCAGTGATTGACAGCGGCAGCAAAGACAAAACAAAGGAAGTTGCAACCAAAGCAGGAGCTGATTTTTACCCTGCAAAAAATTTCCTCAAGGAGCTTGGTCCTTGCAAAGGCAAAGGCGAAAACCTGTGGAAGGCGCTTTATTTGCTCAAAGGCGACATAATTGCATGGATTGATGGAGACATAAAAAATATACACCCAAGGTTCGTCTATGGATTAGTAGGCCCTTTGTTATTATACGACTACATTAAATATGTAAAGCCATACTATAAAAGACCTCTCAAGATAGGCAAGATGCTATACCCTTCAGGAGGCGGGAGAGTAACTGAAATATTAGTCAGACCTTTGTTTAATATGTTCTTTCCAAAGCTTACGGGGTTTTTCCAGCCGCTTAGCGGCGAGGGAGCTGGCAGAAGAGAGATTTTGGAAAGGATACCCTACTTTACAGGCTATGGGGTTGAAACCGCAATGCTGATTGACATAAAAAGGAAGTTTGGATTAAGATTTATTGCACAGGTAGATTTGATTGAAAGGGTCCACAGGAACCAGCCTCTTGAAAACCTGAGCAGGATGGCTTATGGAATATTACAGGTGTTTGTGAAAAGGGCAAATGCACTTGGCAAAATGATAACACCTAAAGCCATAAAACAAACATACTCATTTATTGACAGCACCTTGGGCAGCCCATTTGAGCTTATGCACAAGAAGATAATCGAGGTTCAAAGGCCTCCAATGATTAAAGTAAGGGCATATCGGGAAAAATTTTACAAAAAAGCATGATTAAGGCAATTATTTTTGATCTGGGCGGAGTTATAGTCAATGTAGATAAAACAGAGCAATATAAGAAATTTTCAGCAGACTCCAATAAGCCGTTTTCCTTTATTAAGGATTATTTGGATACTTCCTACTTAAAAGAATCTTTTGAAAAAGGCAGACTTAACACAGCGCAATTCTATTCTGAAATAAGCAGAGAACTAAACCTAAAGATGAATTTTAAAAATTTTAAAAAAGAATGGTGCAATATATTTGCCTTAAACAAAAATGTCGAAAAACTTATTATAAATTTAAAGAGAAATTTCAAACTTATTTTACTTTCAAATACCGATAAACTTCATTTTAAATATTTAAAAAACAAGTATAAAATTATTAATGCTTTTGATGCGTATGTTTTATCTTATGAGGTTGGATATAGAAAACCGAATCTACTAATTTTTTCCGATGCGCTCAAAAAAGCTAAAACACTTCCATTTAATTGCATTTATATTGATGATACACCTGCTTTTGTATGTGTTGCAAAACTAATAGGGGTGAAAGCTTTTCAATATAAAAACTTTAATAAATTGATATATGATTTAAAAAATATTGGAGTTTTCCCTTGAGTTTTAATTTATTATGACAGAAGCATTAACATCGTCAATAGAATTTCAGATGAGGTATTTATTATAATGAAAATTGCTCTAGTAAGTCATCTGTTTGCACCCATTTCAGGAGGAGGAAGATCAACTTATTTATTTAATTTGATTAATGGTTTAAACCAAATTGGCGATAAAACAATTAAAATATGCCTCAAGCTTCAAGACGAACCTTCTTCTAGCGTAATTAAAGGTATTAAGATTTTGAAATTTCCCCAAAAACCATTAAACAAAAATTTGCTCAATGCTTATAATCATTTTAATAATATAATCTATAAAGGTTGTCATAACATAGCGCTTAATGAGAAAAATTTTTTGAACAACGGATATAATGAGTATTGTAAAATAAATTTTCAATTATCAAAATATTTGAACGAACTAGTGCAAAAACATAAAATTGATATTGTTCACATTCATGATTTTCAATTGCTTCTTGCCTATAAGTACATTAAGAAAGTTCCGTTAGTATTAACTTGGCATATTCCTTTTTCAGATTCAATCCCAAATCTATTGAAGCAATTTATAATCTCTCATATGAAAGAATACAACAAAGTTATTTTCTCTTGTAAAGTATACGCAAAATCTGCTGTAAAATCAGGTTTATCAAAAAATAAATTTGAAATAATCTATCCTATTACAAATACTGATCTCTTCAAACCAAAGAAATATGGAAATAAATTAAAAAGATTATATAAGATACCCAAAGACTATAAAATTCTATTATGCGTGCAAAGAATCGATGCAAAAAGTGGGCATGAACAGCTAATAAAAGCGCTACCAAGAATAATCAAAGAATTTCCAAAAGTGAACCTTATGTTTGTTGGTGGCGTTCCTTTGGAAAATAAGTTACTCCAAGACTCAATTTACATAAAAAAGATTAAAAAATTAATAAGAAGTCTAAATTTGAAACAACATATAATCTTTACAGGACCTATTAAGCACGAAAAGCTTCCTATGTATTACAATTCTAGTGATATAGTTGCCTTAACATGAAGGAATGAAGGATTTGGTCTAGCCATAACAGAAGCTATGGCTTGCGGCAAGCCTGTAATAGGAACAAATGTGCCAGGTATAGCTCAACAAGTGCAAAATGGAGTTAACGGATTTCTTGTGAAAGTAAATGATTTTAAAACAACAGCAGAAAAAATATTAAGTTTATTAAGTGATAAAAAACTAAGAATAAGAATGGGAAAAGAAAGTATTCAGTTAGTAAAGAAAAATTTTCGGATATCAAAGAGTATTAACAAATATCACAAACTTTATAAAAGATTAATTCAATTAAAATATAAAAATGGCAATAATTAATACAACTAATCTATTTGAAGGAGTTTCGTTGCAGAATTTCTTGCTTTTCATCTTTGTGATTATTCTAACTATTGTTATTGGCAATATGGTAAATATGTTTATTGTCAAGTTATTAAAAAATAAGGTACAGCCCGTATTTTACAAGACATTATCTAGACTATTAATGTATGTAATTTATGTTGTTGGCTTTTATTTTGCATTCCAAAAAATATTAAATTTTAATGTACCTGCTTTTCTTGCTGCGTTTGGAATTTTGGGTATAGCATTACTTCTAACAATATTACCAATATTGCAAAATATTTTTGCCGGTATTGTTTTAAATTTGGAAAGGCCTTTTAAAGAAAATGACATTGTAGAAT
>Ga0209541_10017528_pt1 | contig 10466 bp, 4 predicted proteins | sample RifCSPlowO2_01_FD_184027 | JGI IMG/M metagenome (GOLD analysis project Ga0209541, IMG submission 184027) | Groundwater microbial communities from Rifle, Colorado - Rifle CSP2_plank lowO2_0.1 (SPAdes) (version 2) | ecosystem: Environmental > Aquatic > Deep subsurface > Groundwater | place: Rifle... | reverse complement strand
TATCGCCACCCTACCGTCCAGTATCGCCAAGGATATTGTTATTACCGGCTATCTGTCGGACGCCGATGTGCCCGGGATAATGCGCGAAGCGGACCTTTTTTTATTCCCAACTCTTTTTGAGGGGTTTGGCTTGCCTGTCCTTGAAGCTTTCGCTTCCGGAGTGCCAGTCGTTACATCTACAACAACATCCCTCCCCGAGGTCGCAGGAGATGCGGCGATTCTGGTTAATCCCACAAAAGTCAAGGATATTACAGAAGCCAGCCGAAGGATAATCACGAATCGTAGCTATCATAAGACTCTGTGCGAGAAGGGCATCACCCGATGTCGCCAGTTCAGTTGGGATGAAGCCGGCCGCACAACACTTGAGACAATATTAGACACAGCTCGTTATGGCTAACTCACCATCCATTCAAATCATTAACCAAAACATCGACAACCTCACCGCAAGCGAGGCGCTTGAGAGTGCCGACAACGCCATCCACAGCCGTCGTTATCTTTCCATTGCCACAGTTAACCCGGAAATTATTGTTCTATCCGCGCGCAGTAAAACGTACGCCGGAGTACTTAGCCGACTGGGTCTGCGCTTGCCCGATGGCATTGGCCTAACGCTTATGAGCCGATTGTTTGGCAAAGCCAAATTTAAGGAAAGAATACCGGGTGTCGACTTCGTCAAAAGCTTACTGGTTCTGGCGGAAAAGAAAGGTTATAAGGTTCTGATGCTGGGCGCCGGCATAGCATCGTCTCTCAAGGCGGAAAAGATTCTAGGGCGGCAATATCCCAACTTGGCTATCAAGTGTTTGTCGGGTGGCCTCATTGACCCTGGCAATGCCGACCACAACACTATTGACAGCATAAAATCCTTCAATCCCGATATTTTAGTAGTTGGCCTCGGTGCGCCCAAACAAGAAACTTTTATCCTTAACTACCAGAAAAAACTTGGTGCCTATGTCGCCATCGGCGCCGGCGGCACCATCGACTATTTGGCGGGACAGGCGCGCCGCGCGCCAAGAATCATACGCCGCCTTGGCCTCGAGTGGCTCTGGCGTGTAATTCTTTACCCTAGCCGCTGGCGTCGCATCTTCAACGCCACGATAGTATTCCCCTTCCTTTACCTCAAATGGCGCCATAGATTCTTGTTTCTTGCTTTATAAACCTTATGAACTCTAGAACTTTATAAACTATTTTTGCGCATTCGCGTGGTTGCTATGCATTATATTGACAAATAGATGGTTTTTGTAATAATATAAGTATGTCGAAGATGGGTGGCGAAGGCCGCCCATTATATCTAACTAAGGAGCATAATGCCCGAATCAGTATCTTATGTTGCCGCCGTCAAACAACTGGCTCTCGAAAAGGGCTTGAACGAAGCGACTGTTTTTGAAATTATCGAGTCAGCCATCGCCGCCGCCTACCGCAAGGACTATGGGCGTCCCGGCCAACACATTGCCGCTAAAATTGACCCTAAAAGCGGCGCTATAAAGATTTGGCGCGTCCACAAAGCCGTCAAAAACGAAGAGGAAATAGAGAATCCGGCGGTTGACCTGCTTTTGCCCGATGCCAAAAAACTAAAAAGGGGCGTTAAGGCCGGTGATGAGATAGAAGTGCCTTTGCCTTTCAAGGAGGACTTCGGCCGCATTGCCGCTCAAACAGCCAAACAGGTTATTATTCAACGCATCCGCGAAGCCGAGCGAGAAATTCTGTACAACGAGTTCAAAGAAAAAGAGCATCAAATCGTCAATGCGGCCGTTCAGCAAAATGAAGGCCGAACGGTAATTGTCAGTTTAGGCAAAACCAGCGGTGTTCTTCTGCCAAGCGGCCAAGTACCGGGCGAACCCTACAGTGTCGGCCGCCGCATGCGAGTGATTGTCCAAGAAGTTGAAGAGACCATTCGCGGCCCGCGCATTATTGTCAGCCGTTCAAGCGCTGATTTTATCGAGCAGCTTTTCGCGCTTGAGGTGCCTGAAATAGCTAGCGGCACCGTTAAGATTAAAAACGCCGCGCGCGAACCAGGCGCGCGCACCAAAATCGCTGTCTGGGCGGACGACGACAATATTGACCCGGTCGGCTCCGCCGTAGGCCAGCGCGGTTCCCGCGTTCAGGCCGTCCTGTCGGAGCTTGGCGAAGAAAAGGTTGATATTATCCTTTACGACGACGACCCCAAGACATATATCGCGAGCGCCCTGTCGCCAGCCAAAGTAACAAAAATTACCTTGCGCAAGGGAGACAAGCGCGCCAAGGTTGAGATACCCGAGGACCAACTGTCGCTCGCTATCGGCCGCCATGGCCAAAACGTTCGCCTCGCCTCACGCCTAACCGGCTGGGAGCTTGATATCGTCGAAAGCGGTACGGTAAAAGAGACACCGGAAGCCCAGGAGGAGGAAGCTCCGACACCCCAAAAGGAAGCCGAGGAAACAAAATCCAAGCCCAAGACCAGTAAGAAAAAAGATACGACCAAATCCCCCGCCAGAACCAACAAAGCCGCCGCTAAGCCAAAAGTAAAAAAAGCCGCGACAAAAAAATCTCCTGCCCAAAAAGGTAAGAAAACAGGAGCTTAAGCAGACCAGCGAAGGAGTTATTGTGCCACCTGAAGCCGACCCGTTCAACAAATTCAGCGATTCAGCCCGCAAGGTCTTGAACGGCGCCCAGCGCATAGCGCTTGGCATGCGCCAACTCTTAAACTCCGAGCATATCCTCTTGTCATTAACGGTCACTCCGGGCACTCTTTCATACGACATCCTACGCGACAATCTGGTATCCGCCGACCAAATCAGATTGCTTCTCAATATGCGCGCCGTTCAGTCGCATAAACCCGGTGACTTGAGCGCGGAAGCCAAGAGCATTATTAAACGCGCTATCTCCGTGGCAGCGGTTTTTAACCATACGAGTGTTGACGCCGAACACATTTTAATGGCGTGTCTCAGTGATGTTAAATGCAAGGGCTATATACTTCTCGGCCAATTGGGTGTTGACCCCGAACGCGTCAAATCACAGTTAAACAGCTTGTTCCGCGATTTAGCCGAAATGGACGTTATGATTCAACAGAAAATTGAGCAGTTTAACCAGCAAGGAAAGAACTCCCCCCTAACAAAGACATCTACCCGCAAAAGGGGGGGTCAAACACCGGCTATCCATTACTTCACCGCGGATTTAACACGGCAGGCGCGTAAAGGACTGCTCGATAAAGTTATTGGCCGAGCCGGCGAAATTGACCGCGCCATCCATATTCTAGCGCGCAAGGCCAAAAATAATCCCGTTTTTATTGGTGAGCCGGGCGTCGGCAAAACTGCCATCGTCGAAGGCATAGCTCAAGCCATTGCCTCCGGCCGCGCGCCGCGAAACCTGCTCAATAAACGGCTCTTAACCCTCGACCTTCCGCTTCTCGTCGCCGGCACTATGTACCGAGGCCAGTTTGAAGAACGAGTAAAAAAACTGCTCGATGAAGTTTACCACCAAAAAAACATTATTCTTTTTATCGACGAAATTCACAACATCGTCGGCGCCGGCAGCGCCGAGGGTTCAATAGACGCGGCCAATATCTTGAAGCCGGCGCTTACTAAAGGCGGTGTTCGGGTCATCGGCGCGACAACGCTAGAAGAATATCGCAAATATATCGAAAGAGATTCGGCGCTCGAACGCCGCTTGCAACCGATTGTTGTCAAGGAGCCATCTTCCGACGAAACAAAGGCCATACTTCGGGGACTCCGGGGAGATTACGAAAAATTCCACCATGTTACCATCACGAACGCCGCAATTAACGCCGCCGTTGATTTTGCCGAACGCTACATCAACGACCGCTATATGCCCGATAAAGCCATTGATTTAATAGACGAGGCCTGCGCCGGCGTAGCGATAGCTCATCATTCGGACAACTCATCCGACGAAATATCTGGAGCGGACTTTTTTGCAAGATTGAAAGAAGTCGAACAAAAAAAACGCTCACTGGTGGAAAAAGAAAAATATGACGAGGCGTTGAAGCTCCGCCTGGAGCAACAGATATTGGAACAGAAAATTGCCAGCCCGGGGAAGGAAAACCAACCAAGTTTGGGCACCGTTGACCGCGACCAGGTCGCTACCGTAGTCGCGAAACTAACCAACATACCGATGACCGACCTTGTCGCGAGTGATAAAGAAAAATTGCTAAAATTAGAATCAACTCTTAACGGTTATATAATCGACCAGTTTGAAGCCACGCGCGATATCGCCCAAGCCATCAAACGAAATCGTACCGGTGTTTCCGATACCGTTCGCCCTATCGGCTCTTTTATTTTCTTGGGCCCGACCGGCGTCGGCAAAACCGAACTCGTCAAGGTACTTGCCCGCGAGCTCTATGGCAGCCAAAATGCCCTCGTAAAAATCGATATGAGCGAGTTTATGGAGCGCCACAACATTTCGCGCCTGGTCGGAGCGCCGCCGGGCTATGTTGGTTATGACGAAGCCGGCAAACTAACCGAAACCATTCGCCGCAAGCCATATTCGGTGGTTCTTTTCGATGAGATTGAAAAAGCCCATCCGGATGTTTTCAACCTTCTGCTTCAGATTCTGGAAGATGGATACCTAACCGACGCCCAAGGCCGCCGTGTGAACTTCCGCCACACACTCATAGTTATGACATCGAACATCGGTATGAAGGAGATTAGCACTTTCGGCCCGATTGGCTTTAATAAGAAGTCATCGTGGCAGTCGTTCGATGAGTTAAAGGAGAAAATACTGCAGAAGTTAAAAGGCCAGTTAAGCCCAGAATTTATCAATCGCGTCGACCGCATCATTGTCTTCAAAACTCTTACCGATACATCATTTCGCAAAATCGCCCAGCTCGAGCTCGACAAGTTGGCGGCGCGCCTCAAAAAACAAGAGAACGTTAAAGTCCAATTCTCCGGCGATGTCGCGGGATGGATAGCCCGCGTGGGCGCGAATCGTGAATTTGGCGCCCGCCCCCTGCGCCGCGCCATCCAGCAGCACATTGAAAATTTACTGGCCGATGAACTTCTCAAGAGCCAATCCGACAAAAAGTCCACTATCGCTTTAACTGTCGAAGATAATCAAATCCGTTTGAAGGCGCGGCGCCAAAAAAGCGCCGTTACCGCTAAGAGCTATGGTTAAAAATATTCTAAGCCAACTTAAAGACAAGATAAAATATCTCAAACCGAACGAGCTTGTCACCGTCAAGCGCGCCATTGACTTCGCGGGGCTGGCTCACGACGGGCAGAAACGTTTATCCGGCGACCCCTACTTTCGCCATCCCCTCGAAGTTGCCAGCGCGGTGGCCGACTTAAAATTGGACGCCGACGCTATCACTGCCGCCGTTCTGCACGATACGGTGGAGGACACCGGCATCCACATAAACGAGATTAAAAAAAAATTCGGCGGACATGTCGCGCAATTGGTCGACGGCATTACCAAACTCGGTCAAGTGCGTATCAGCAAAAGCTGGTTTACTCCCTTCAGGCAGAAAACCGTTGAAATTTCCAAGTATGAAAGCCAAATTGAAACTTTACGCAAGATGTTTGTGGCGATGAGCAAGGACTTGCGCGTCATTCTCATTAAGCTGGCCGACCGTACCTGCAACCTCCAAACCCTTTCTTACCTCTCACCCGATAAACAAAAGCGCATCGCCCAGGAAACTATGGATATTTACGCGCCGATAGCGGGACGTCTGGGTATTGGTGAATTTCACGGCCGCCTGGAAGACGCGGCCTTCAGCTTCCTTGAGCCGGCGGAGTTCAAAAATCTGCGCAAACTCGCCATCCCGGTTATTGAGGCGCGTAAAGAATATCTGGGTACCATCAGCAAAAAGTTGCTTGAACTCCTTGCTAAAAACGGCATCAACTGCTATATCACCTATCGCGCGAAAACCTGGTACAGCTTATATCGCAAACTCTTAAAATACGACCGTGATATAAATAAGATTTACGACATCGTTGCTATGCGCGTAATAGTCCCGGCCATTGATGACTGTTACAACGTTTTGGGTTTAATCCACTCCATCTGGCGTCCCCTGCCCGGCAGGATAAAGGACTATATCGCTCTGCCTAAACCGAACGGCTACCAATCCATTCACACCACCATTTTTGCCGACAACGGCGTCATCACCGAGATTCAAATCCGCACCGGGGCGATGAATGAGCAGGCGGAATTCGGCGTCGCCGCCCACTGGTATTACAGTGAAAAGAAGGTTTCGCGCCGTTTTCCCAAGCAACAACTGGCGTGGGTTCGCGAACTGGCCAAGTGGCAAACCAAAATTAAATCGGCTACCGACTTGCGGCAAGCTCTCAAGCTTGACTTTTTCAAGAATCGCATCTTTGTCTTTACGCCCAAGGGCGATGTTATTGACTTGCCCCAGGGGGCCACGCCTATTGATTTTGCTTACGCCGTCCACTCCGATGTCGGCAACCAGTGCCATGGCTCTCGCGTTAACGGCAAATATGTGAATATTACCAGCGAGCTGAACAATGGCGATGTCGTCGATATTGTTAAAAAAAAGAAGTCCAAGCCCAACAAGGACTGGCTGAACTTTGTTAAAACCGAACACGCCCGCAGCTGCATCAAAAAATCCGCCAGATAGATAGCACTCTAAACCGTCAAACGGGCGCGCGAAAATCTCGAAATCGACACTCGAACATCGCACACCGAAGCGTGGCCTACGAGAATTGTAGTACAAGCTTTCTTGTCCAGCGAAGCCCCGGCCCTTCCGGGGTCGTGGGAGAAGTTGGAAGCTTGTCAGTTATTTCGTGTTTATCCACCGAGCCAGAGCTCCAAACACTCTCATCAGGGCTTCGTAGATAACGACAATGATGGACTTGACCTTCTCCGACTGGGGCACGTTGTAGGACACTTCTTTGCTTGTCGCCGTCTGCTGGCTGTTCGAGGTTGACGACGCTTGGAAGAAGTAGGTCTTGGCGGGGTCGAGACCGTTGACGATAACCTTATGGGCTTCGTCAAGAGAGTCCTTGGCTTGCTCTTGGGTATAAGCGCCCGATGTCACGCCATAGCGCACTTTGGAAGATGACGCCACGCCGGACGTGAGCCAGCTAACTTCGATACTGACGCCGGTTTGCGTTATGGCAATGCTCTTGGCTTCAAGATTGGTGATTGTCGGGTTGCCGCCGGGAATGGCGTCAACGATACCGCCCTGTATGGCGTCAGCCGCGTAGTTGTATTTGGCGTCCTCTTGGGCTATTAGGTCAAGGTACCTATTAGTAGTAGGAGCAGCCAGAGCCGTTCCATCACGCTTCAAGTTGTAGCTCGAAGCGGTTCCCGGCCAGTAGAGGGTGTTCCCAATGTAGCTATTATTCTTGTCGTAAGTTTTGACGGCATGAAGCTCTTTGATGTTAGCGCTCTCGGCGGCCAGGGCTCGAGTCGGGCTGCCTAGCGAGAAACCCTCCCTAAAGAAGTGCCTGACGGCTTGCCAGATGGTGGTAAAGAAGCCGGATATCCTGTCCCAGATGAGCTCAAAGATAGATTGTTTGTCTTCAATGTTCGGGGAGGTCTGGGAAGCAAGGGCGGTGGCGGAGCGCGAGTTCTGGTCAGTGGCACTCGCGGCAAAGAAATAAGTGGTTTGGGGTTGTAGTCCATCAATGGTGAAGGTGTGGGAGGTATTGAAGGCGGCGGCTTCTTTATCAGTGCCTTTGGTGGTGGAGGTTAAGCTGTCGCGGTTTGTGCCATAGCTAACGGAACCGGTGGCGGGAGCGTCGGTCGTAAAGGTGACGATGGCGACCAGAGTGGGAGTATCTTTACTTTTTGACGCGCCACTTCCGCTCTGCTGTTTGAACTCGACTTTGAGGTCGGAAACCTTGGTCAGAGTTGAGATAGAAGGGCGGGTAATCTTGCCGGTTTCATCAATGGCGAGAGCGGTACCTAGGTTGCCGGCATTGTCCATAGCTCTTATGGCATAAGTGTACTTGGTATTCTCTTTATTGGTGATATCGATGTAATAGGAGTATTGCTTGCCGGCAGTGTCCTTAGTAGTTTGGACGGTTAAGGGTTCGGTTAGGGTAACGGTACTGGCATTGACTATGCTATCGGTGGGCTCGAGGGTAGTACCGTCCGCGTTAGCGTCCTGAGCGGAGTCGAAGGATTTGGTTATGATGTAGCCCTTTATGCCGGCGGTCGCGTCTGTCGAGGGAGTAAAAAGAAGGGTGGTGGCGAAGACCTTTTCGCTGGCGAGGTTATCGGAGCTGTTCAAGGCCTGAAGTCCCGAAACAACCGAAGGAGCGGTGGTATCAAGGGTAATGGTGGGGCTTGAGACAATACTTGTGACATTGCCGTAAGCGTCGGTGATGGCGCCGTAAACAGTGTGGTAGCCGTCAGAGGAAGTGAGGGTGAAGCCGGTTGAGTAAGGATTGGCGGAGAGGGTGTGGGATGTAGCTGATGATACGCCGGCTGAATCCTCGGCGAGCTTGTAGGTGGCGCCACTAGTACCGCTCGTATTGGCGATGGTCAGGGTCACACTAATGGCGGGTGAGGTGAAGTAGGACTTGGTAGATGAGTCGGTAATGCTGATGGCGGCGGTGGGAGAAGCCACAGTGAAGGATAAGGGAGTGGTTGTAGAAAGAGTATTGGTATCGGTGGCGGTGATACTGGACGATTCTGTTTTGTAGGGCGTAATGCTGGTGGTGCCGATGCCGTTTGTGAGCGTAATAACAGTGGCGCTTCCAAACTGGACAGCGGTGCCGTTCTTATCTGTGGCGGTGGGAATGTAGCCATTGGTAGAAGTGGAGGCGCCAGAGAAGGTAAAGGTGTAATCACCGGTGGCGGCAACGGTTGCGCCATTGGTATCTTTCATAGTGAGGGTGGCGGTTACAGGGGTGCCAGGTGTGGTGGATGACGCGGATGATACTATTGTGTAATAGGTCGGAAAGACCCAGCCGGTGTTACCGGAGACACCGGTGGAGGAAAGTGCCACGAAGTCGGAGCCGCCGGTATGATTACTATCTTTGACATCCAGATAACTGGTGGTGTAGGTGCCCGCGGTACCACTATGCACTATGTTCCACGCGTTATTATCGTTTGATGAGCGCAGCGATAGAGAACTGCCCGATACTCCCTGGAGGTCGAGGGTATTATCTACTGTTTGCGTGCTGGCGGCGGTGAAGGTCAGGGTGTCGGCCGAGGTAACGTTTTTGGTTAAGTCATAGAACGATGTGTTGCCGGAGATTGTCTGGCTCGCCCCGTCGAGCGTCACCAGCCCAGAGTTGTGGGTGAAGGTGCCTGAAGTATGAGAGAAGTTACCGCCGACGGTGAGCTCCGTTCCCGGAGCAGTGATGGCACTGCCGTTAAGGGCAAACTCTCCGTTGGCATCGAGCGAGGCGGGTAGGGTGTAGGAACCACTGCCGGAGAAGTTTAGGTTGTAGTAGATGCCGGTGTAGGGCAGGGTGGCGTAAGCTCCCGTGCCGGTGTACTCTACCCAGCCAGAGTCGGTATCGAGATTAGAGATATTGGTGAGGGTTTCATCGCCCTTTAACTTTATGGTGCCGTTGTTGGTTGAGCCGGTAGCGGCGCCGTAGCTGACGGCTTGAGAGTTCATATCTAGGGTGGAGCCGGAGTTAACAGTAATGTCGTCAGTAGTTACGCCATCAGTTAACTGCACGGTGTTCGTGGTTGAGCCGTCACCGATGATTAAGTCCTCTACTGTCTTATCGAGGAAGTTGGCTGTTTGGGTGCCGGATGCTTTGGAGAAGGTAATACTCCCCGCTCCCTTGGTCCAGTTCAGAGTGCTGGTGCCGTTAGTTACGGTGACATTGCCCTTGAAGACGAAGTTAGCGCCGGCGGAATTGTCAATGGTGTAGGTGCCGGTGCTTGATGAGTTGCCCCGGAATGTGACATTACCGTTAAATGTGTAGGTGCCAGCGGAGGTGGCCCATGTAAGGTTTGTAGCACCACCGCCAGAAATACTTACCGTTGCTGATTGATAGGTTGCCGGTACAATACTACTTGAAGCAGCACTATGTTCTCCTGCAATACTGATTGAAGCAACATCTATTGTTCCATCCTGTTGAATAATAGAAGTATAGCCATCTAGACCCACAACGCCAGCACCTGTGTTAGTAACATAGAGGTCTGCAGGCGTGTCCCCATATGGCCACAACCTTTCTGCTGATGTTATATCGATAGTTCCACTTATTGTTATCACTCTATATACTGCAAAGTAACCTCCATTTGCTGAAGGTATTTGTGCATATCCAGATACTGTAAGATTATTCAACATATTGCTGCCATGTTTACCTATTAAGCTAACTGGTGTGGCTTCCGTTCCACCACTCATCACCAACGTAGATAAATTCCTATTAAACGTCGTCACGTCCTTATTATCAAAACTTCCGCTCACTGTCCAAGTGGCGTCGCCCATATCGGTGCGGGTGTTGTCCATAGTAACATCTCCGGTAACATTGATGGCTTCATCATAGGTAGAGTTATCAAAGGTGCCGCTTCCTGATGAAAGGGTCAGAGCGCCTGCCACAGTGAGGGTC
>Ga0209541_10017527_pt1 | contig 10467 bp, 6 predicted proteins | sample RifCSPlowO2_01_FD_184027 | JGI IMG/M metagenome (GOLD analysis project Ga0209541, IMG submission 184027) | Groundwater microbial communities from Rifle, Colorado - Rifle CSP2_plank lowO2_0.1 (SPAdes) (version 2) | ecosystem: Environmental > Aquatic > Deep subsurface > Groundwater | place: Rifle... | reverse complement strand
TTTTTTTGTTCAAGTGCTAAACCTATCTTATAAACAAGATATTTTGCTGTCAACAAGAATATGCTTAAAATTTTCTAAACCTGTGTATAACTTTTTATGATAATCTTAATTATTTTTTTATTTTGGTTGCCAAAATCCGCAATTATTGTATCAATAAAATATCGATACATTAACAAAATACATATTAATTTCGCATTTAAATATTTATTAACAATAATTGCTAAATTAATGAAACAATTACTCTCATTTGGGACTTTCTGCACGTTATATCATGAACACAAAAAGCTATGACCTCGTACTAAACTAGTTGTGCCCCAAAAAACGCGATAATGGTTATGGTAAAAAGATCTTTATCCGAATTCAAAACATATACTCGACTTACGCAAAACTCCTTCACCCCCAGGCCGAATTATCTCGGCTACAAACGGTTTTTCTTCTTTCGATGTATCTTCAGATACCTCTCCTTCAGAGAAAACCGTTTTCTCTCGAGCTAATTCACTCTCGGAACGAACGATTTTACGTAAGTCGAGTATACTATGTATTGCTGGGCCGTAAGACTATTTTTTAGAAGTGATTAGGAGTTAAAAGATAAAAATCTACAATATTTATTAAAAACTAGGTGATGCGTGAAGTAAAGCGGTATATTATATTAAAATATCATTTTAGTGAATACATAACTCTTTATAGGATTACCGGTGCTGTGTTAATAAAAATAATTATTTAAACAAATACAACGCATTCGTAAAGATTTATTGCATACATAATTAGGCAACACGCGAATTTTGTAAAATTATATTGTTATTCAATAAATTTAGTTCAAAATATATTATTTCGCATAATCGTTCAACACATGTAAGTCAATACTGTTGTTAATAATATATATTATCACAGTGTAATAGTTTCTGGAATGTCATCATATAACTAGTGTAACGTTATTAATATAACAACAAAAAGTTATTGACATAAGTAGTTTGATGTAGTAGCGTAAAACATGGTAAGTACTAACAAAAACTTACAAAATTCGGCCTAAAAACCGTTGTCGCTCTTTTTAAGTTAACAGCTTAAAGAGCGGTCAGTCAAAGCCATGGACGGTAAGCGCTATATATTATATTAAATGGGCGGATTTACCGTCCGGCTTACATGAATTAGAAAAATGCGCCATAATAAAAACGCATATGGGCGCATTTATTTATTCTAAGGACTAATTGGACATGAAATACAGAGTGAAATACCTAAGATACTTATTTATTCTAACAATATTATATGGTGGATTTTTTAGCTTTTTATTCTTCACAAATCCTAAAAATCTATCAATTGTACTCCTTATAGTGCCATTTTTGTTACTTTTTCTGGGCTTATTTTTTACGTTTACGTTGTTAATAAGAATATTTATAAGGAATACCAGCGATAAGTTATCTAAAAAACATTTTGTTATGGCAACGCTGTTAGCAGCTATACCGACTTGCTTGTTACTACTTGATTCGGTTGATCAACTAACGCTTAAAGACGGTTTATTATTTATTACCTTTGGTATTTTTGTTCTGTTCTACATAAACAGGGTAAGTTTAAAAAAACCTCGTTACTGATATGCTTATTCTGCCTGATATATGGGACTTTCGTACTTTTGTGCAGATAGCAGGATGCAGATGAATTTAGGCGAAAACTTTTTTTCCGATTGAAAGGTAACCGTAGTTACGTTGAGTGAGGAAAGGAGGTTTGTAGCCATTCATCTGTGGTATGGTGCTGTAGAAAAGTACGAAAGTCCTATATAATATGACTTAATGAACCTAGTTAAAAATGACGAAAATTCAAATAATTTGCCCCAGCCAGTATCTGGGGTAAACGACAATTTAGCAACGACTAATCATTCCAATTCAGCAACACCAGTTCCGACACAGTCTCAAATAGCCATAAACAAAGGTGTGTCTGTTGTACAAACGCCCTTAGCGGGAACTGCTTCTATTGGTCAAAATGATAGTCAACACAGTACGGATTCACCAGTAATAGCCGATGACAATGATCTGATAGAACAAGAATGGGTTGATAAAGCCAAGGCAATTATCGAAAAGACGCGGGAAGATCCTCATATGCAAAACAAAGAGATTGGCGAAGTCAAAGCCGATTACATCAAAAAACGCTACAACAAAGAAATTAATGTAAATAAAGAAAAATAATGAATCTTTTTCTACTAATTTTTACCATATTACTAGTTTCTATATGTGTTATTGGCACGGTTATGTATCTGCATTCGCGTAAATTACTGCGCGAGCAAAAAAACTTTGAGCGCGGATTAAAAATGGTGCCGCTGCTTATCCATTTACCTCCTATTAGCTCTGATACAGAAGAAACTGGCCGTGATATTCGCGAGCTTATTGACGAAAATATCTCTAAGGCTCAAGTACTTTACAGCATTATTTCTAGTACAATAAAGAAGGGTTTTAAGAGTAAGTTTTATGGCCAGCGCCATTTTGCTTTTGAAATTGTTGCTGCCCATGGATTTGTAAAATTTTACGCGGCTGTACCTGTGGTGTTAGTAGAAGTAGTAAAACAAGCGGTAATAAGCGCCTATCCATCAACCCAGCTGGAAGAGGTAAGTGAACACAATATTTTTAGCCCAGTAGGGCGCATCAGCGGTACTATGGGCGGCGAGCTGACTCTGAAAGAAAGCTATGCATACCCAATAGCTACCTACCAAGATCTCAAACGTGATGCCATGCAATCCATCCTAAACTCTTTGTCGTCTTTAGAAAAAGAAGATGGGGCAGGCATCCAAATATTAATGCGACCGGCAGATTCTTCGTGGCGAAAAAATGCCCAAGACGTTGCCTCGAAGAAACGCAAAGGTAAGAGTGAAAAAAAGGGACTAGAAAGTCTATTTTGGTGGGTACGCCAGATATTTCTAGCTTTTATTAAGGCTCCTGATCCCAATAAAGCTGAAAAAGAAGCTGCTGATAAAAAAGATTTATCATCTATGGAACAATCAGTCTTAGATTCTATCGATGATAAAACACGCTATCCGGCCTACGAGGTTCTAATTCGGGTTATTGCGTCGTCTAACACTTCTCAACGAGCTCAAACAATTATGCATAATGTTGTAGCGGCGTTTTCTTTGTTTGATGCGCAGGGAAAAAACGGCTTTAAATTTAGCCCGTCTAAAGATATAGAGAGTTTTGTGACAGCATATATCTTGCGCTTTTTCCCTCAAGAAAATAACCAAAATATCCTAAACTCTATTGAATTGGCTACTCTGTTCCATTTTCCGGATCAAAAAAATATACCAACAACGCAGCTTGAAAGGCAAGCCTCAAAACAAGTTGATGGGCCGCGCGACATATCTGAAGAAGGTCTTTTGATTGGCTATAACATCTTTAGAGGTGCCAAAAAGGCAATTCGTTTGAAACTAGAAGACCGTGGGCGCCATATGTACGTGGTTGGGCAAACTGGTACCGGTAAATCAACTTTTCTAGAAAACTTAGCATTGCAAGACATGCTGGCTGGGCGCGGCTTTGCGTTTGTGGACCCGCACGGCGACACAGTAGACCGCTTAATGGCAATGGTGCCCAAGGAGCGTACAGAGGACATTATATACTTCTCTCCAGCCGATATGGAGTACCCGATGGGACTTAACTTGTTTGAGTTCTATTTGCCCGAGCAAAAAGACTTTTTGATCCAGGAAGCAATAAATATGCTTTATAAATTATATGACCCGATGCACCAAGGCATCATCGGCCCTCGTTATGAACACTGGTTTCGCAATGCCGCATTGACTGTGATGAGTAACCCGGAAGGCGGGACTTTTATTGATATTCCAAAGGTATTTACAGATAAACAATACGAAAAACAGCTAAAACAGTATGTAACTGATAAAACAGTGTTGGATTTTTGGGACCGCGAGATGGCCTCGACCAGCGATTACCACAAAAGCGAGGTACTGGGCTGGTTTGTAAGCAAGTTTGGCGCCTTTTTATCTAACGAAATGATGCGTAACATCATCGGCCAAAGCAAAAGTGCCTTTAATATCCGAGAGATTATGGACAACAAGAAAATTTTGTTCGTAAATCTTAGCAAGGGCCGTACTGGCGAACTAAACTCAAATCTTCTGGGTATGGTTTTTGTTATGAAGTTCCAGGCGGCAGCTATGAGCCGGGCAAATATCCCAGAAGAACAGCGTGAAGATTTTTGTTTATATGTCGATGAGTTTCAAAACTTCTCAACTGATTCATTTGCGACTATTCTGTCGGAAGCTAGAAAATACCACTTAAACCTAATCGTTGCCAACCAGTTTACGACCCAATTAACAGATGAGATACGCGATGCCGTTTTTGGAAATGTTGGCTCAATTGTTTCCTTCCGTGTGGGCGCCGATGCCGATGCCGATGCGCTTAGTAAAAAATTCCATCCTGTATTTGAAAGAGAAGACATTCTTAGGCTGCCAAACTTTAATACCGTCACCCAAATATTAATTGGTGGGGTACCAACCCAGCCGTTCAGTATGGCTACGATGCCCGCTCTCGGGACGCCCAATCAAGACTTGTCAAAAGCACTTAGACAACTGTCAGCTGCTAAGTATGGGCGGCCAAAAAAGATCGTTGAAACCGAGATATTTGCCCGTTTAGCTACCAAAGAACCACCCAGACCGGTTATGAACGCTCCGTACGGGCCGGCAGCACCATTAGGGACAGGGGGGCCAAGCAAACTTCCGCCCTCTGCTGGTGCTATGCCTAGCTCCGGATCTTCTTTTCTTGATGAGTGGTTAGCGAAGCGCAAAGCACCAGCCCAAGCCTCCAAACTACCCGGCAGTCCGCCGTCGAATTTATCTGCGACTACGCCGCCGGCTTTTCAGCCTCCAGCTAGTACTAAGGCACCTTTTGCGCGTAGCCCCGTAATGCCGCCGGCTGCGCCAACAAATACTTTTCCAACACCCGTCACTAACCCAAGTATTCCAACTAATTTAACAAGCGGATCGGGGCTACAAAATATTTCGCCAGAACCAACCCAAACAGTAATAGAACCCAGTAAAATAGCACAACCGACTAATCAAAATCATCACAGCGGCGAAATAAAAATAGATAAAACTGGTACATTGTCAGAAGATACAGAACACACTGTAATAATAAGCAAAGAAGATTGATTATTTTCGAACAAATATTTTGCGGAATCCGTAGATTATAAATTCAAGAATAAGCCCCAATGCCCAGCCACCACCGAACAGTAAAAAAATAACCAAGTAATTATAAGAAAAGCCGTAGTGTTTGGCAGTATAAAGTAGATAACTACTTCCCAACAGAGCAATAATACTGCCCGCTAGAATGCCGGATGGGCGAGCAATGGTATTTGCCCCAACTTTGCTAAAAGCGTCGACTACAGGCTGGTGTACGACCTTACTAAGAGCACGATCGGGTGCACGTAGGTGCTTGCGAACACGGCGCAGCGATCGCCGCAGGGCTTCGGTCTTTAGCTCCTTGTTTGCTAAATAACTTTCTTTAACGTTATTTTCGGGAGTTTCGTCTGGCGATAACTCCTTGGCGCTTATTGCTTCATGCTTAATTTCTTCTCTTAATGTTTCAACATTCGGCAATGGTTGTTTTTCGGGGGTTTTAATAGGCTCTTTTTCTACATGTTCAACTTTGTCTTTTTCAGGCGTGGCAGTCTGCTCATTGTTCTTTTTGAATTCCGCACTATGCTTAATAATTTCAGTCATTTTATGCGCCTCCTGTGCTTACGTATTCAGTACGAACAATGTCTAACTCTTTAGCAAGCAATCGGCTGCGAGCAAAGAAATAGCCAACGATAGCCGTAAAGGCGAAACCAACGATTAAACTTAAACCAGGACCAGTGTCGGGAAGTATAGTTGTTGTGACGGTTTCAGTAGTTTTTATTATGCTCGAAGGAAGTTTTATATTGATGGTAGTACCATGATAGGTGTTTGTCATAATCAGATCAAAGGAAGTAGATTTGGGGCAGGGAGAAACGGTTGCGTTGGCGCAAGGAAGCGGAGTATTTGGCAGAGGGTTTTTTACTTTAACCTTAATGGTGCGTATTAATTTTTCTGTAGATTTTATGGTTGTAGCAGGCCAAGCCACAGTCTTTTTGACATTTAATTTTCCGCCCTGTAAATCAACCACATCAGCGTATTCTAGTACATCCGATAGGTTTTCCTTCATGACATAATCTTTTATAGACGCCTGGCCGCTGTTCTTAACGATTAGGGTGTATGTTATGATGTCGCCGGCTTTAGCGGTAGTGTTATTGGCATTAGATATATTTTGGGTGGAGTTTGCGGCTTTTTTATTGAATAGTAAACATGCTAATTTGTCGGTAATGTTGTCAGCGGCTTTGCAGGGTTTGCACTTAGGACTGGTTTTGGGTATGTCGTCATTATAAGGGCACGGCTCAAAACACTGATCACTATAGTTTGGTATGTTATGTTTACCTTCAATTGGGCACGGCTCAAAACATTTATTGCTATTGGCCGGTATATTATGTTTGCCGTCAACCGGGCATGGCTCAAAACAATTAGGATTACTGGCACTCAAATTATGTTTGCCGTCAACCGGGCATGGCTCAAAACATTGTTTGCTATAGGCCGGTATATTATGTTTGCCGTCAACCGGGCATGGCTTAAAACACTTGGGGTCGCTGGCAGGAATGTTTGGCTTCCACTGGCATTCTTCTGGTTTTGGCGGAGGAGGCGGTGGCGGAGGAGGCGGTGGCTCTGGCAAGGTAGGTTTGCCCGTTTGGACAATATTGCCGCAGCTAAACATAATGTAATATCGCACTGAATATATATTTCCAACAGATAACACCTGATAAGTAGAGTAGGCTCCACTATCAAAACTCGATAAATGCCGCATATAATAGGGTGAATCTTCGGATGCACTAATAGCAATCTCTGTTTCTTCTGTTGCGCGGCCATTATAAGTTGGACCAATCGGTAATCTACCCAAAGAGAACAGGTTGTTGTTTTGGTCAGTCGATCGAATACTTTCTATACTTCCGGCTGCTACTCCGTCGCAGGTAACGCCAAAGTGCAAGAGTATAGTCGCAAAGTCTTGAGCGTTGCTTCGGCAAAGCGCTACGGCCCGATCTTTGGATCCAAAACCACCCTCTATTATGTCGTTGCCGTCTCTTGCTAGCGTTGGCTGTGCCGGTACAAAAACTGCGAACAATTGAACCATCATTGTTAAGATAATCAGCACAAAGCCTAGACGCCGGATTGAGGCCTCTTTATGTAATCGTTTGGCATAAAAAGATACTTGGGTTATTAGACTTGGATTGAAGGGGAGATTGCTAAGCAATTTGTTGAACATAAAAAAATTGTTATTTTATTAAATCGCTATTGCTTATTGAACCATAAAACCATGTGTTCATACAAATCCAAAACCGACCCTAACACGCATTTCGCACTTAGGCTAGTATGGGTGCGAAATACGTGTCTAAATAAGTTGCGCAAAGGTATCTTGTCATCTATACTATTAGGTAAGAGAATAGCAAACATAGAAGTGAGGATGTATTTAGAGTGAGCGCTAAACAAAAGGAATATAATTCGGCTCAAATTCAGGTTCTTGAGGGTCTAGAACCGGTTCGCAAGCGGCCGGGTATGTATATTGGCAGTACCGGCGCCGAGGGATTGCACCACCTTATAAAAGAAATAGCTGATAACTCGGTTGACGAAGCAATAGCCGGTTTTGCAACTGAAGTACGCGTTATTTTACGGGAAGACGGAGGAGTAACGGTCATCGACAACGGGCGCGGAATACCGGTAGATAAGATGGCCAAAACTGGCAAAAGCGCTCTAGAAACAGTACTTACTGTGTTACATGCCGGCGGTAAATTTGGCGGCGGAAGTTATAAAGTGTCGAGTGGTTTACACGGAGTTGGTGTAAGCGTTGTTAATGCTTTGTCAAAAAAATTACACGCTGAAGTTTACAAAGACGGTTTTATTTACACGCAGGATTATGAACTTGGCGTGCCGCTTACGCCAATCAAAAAAGGTGATAAAACAGATAAATCCGGAACAACAATTACGTTTTACCCAGATGAAAAAATTTTTGAAACGGTTGTTTTTGAATTTGACTGGGTGGCCGACTATTTGCGCCATCAAGCCTATCTAACCAAGGGTATCAAGGCGTATTTATGCGACGAACGCACCAATCAGCGCTACGGATTTTACTTTGAGGGCGGCATTAAGTCTTACGTTAAGCACCTAAACATCGGCAAAGATATCATTGACGAAGACGTATTCTACGTTGAGAAAGAAGTTGAAGATAGCGGAGTAGAAATCGCCTTGCAATATACCGATGCCTACACAGAAACTATCAAAGCCTTTGCAAACAATGTTTATAACCCCGAGGGCGGAATGCACTTGACCGGTTTTAGGTCTGCTTTGACGCGGGTTATTAATGATTATGCGCGTAAGAATGGGTTGATTAAGGATAAAGAAGATAATTTAAGCGGTGAAGATACACGCGAAGGTCTTACTGCGGTTATTTTAGTTAAACTACCGGACCCACAGTTTGAAGGCCAAACCAAAAACAAACTTGGTAATCCTGAGGTACGCGGTTATGTGGAACAGGTATTGAATGAATATTTCAGCTACTATCTGGAAGAACACCCAAATGTAGCCCGTAAAATTGTTAATAAAGTCTTATTGTCGGCTCGTGCTCGCAAAGCTGCCCGGGCTGCCCGTGAAAATATTATTCGAAAAGGCGTACTGGAGGGTTCAGGATTACCTGGTAAATTATCGGATTGTTCTTCGCGCGACCCAAGTAATTCGGAACTATATATTGTAGAGGGTGATTCGGCCGGCGGTTCCGCTAAGAGTGGCCGCGACAGTAAAACCCAAGCCATTTTGCCTTTGAGAGGTAAGGTGCTCAATGTTGAACGTGCTCGGCTTGATAAAATGCTTGCCAACAACGAAATCGTAACGCTTATTAAAGCCCTAGGGGTTGGCATAGAAGAACAGTTTAGTATGGACGGTCTGCGCTACCACCGAATTATTATTATGACCGACGCGGATGTAGACGGATCTCACATTAGTACGCTGTTACTGACGTTTTTCTTTAGGCATATGCGCGCGATTATTGATGGCGGGTATTTATACCTGGCAAAACCGCCGCTGTATCTACTAAAGGGCGGCAGTAATAAACGGCAATATGCCTATAGCGATGCTGAGCGAGACCGTATGGTTGATAAGCTTATCGTTGAGCGCAAAGACCGTGGTACGCAGATTCAATCAGATAATGACCGTAAAAAACAAGCCGGTTTAACGGATATACAGCGCTACAAAGGTCTTGGTGAAATGGATGCCGAACAATTGTGGGAAACTACTATGAATCCAGAAAATAGAGTGCTGATTCAGGTTCGTCTAGAAGATGCTGAAAAAGCCGATGCCATTTTTAATAAACTTATGGGTAGTGAAGTAGAGTTGCGCAAAAACTTTATTCAAACCCATGCGAAATTCGTAAAAGGGCTGGATGTTTAATATGGAAGACAACGACAAAAAAGAGCCAAACAAGATAACCAGTAACCCCAACAATATCTTTGATAACGCTGAAATAACCAGTAATGTCGCCCACTCAAAAACTATGGAGATACGAACAGTAGAAGATGTTATGGAAGACAGTTACCTTCGCTACTCTATGAGTGTTATTGTGGCGCGGGCCTTGCCAGACGTTCGGGATGGGCTAAAACCGGTCCATAGACGAATTTTGTACTCTATGGACAAAAACGGCTGGCGTCCGGGGTCAAAATTCGTTAAAAGCGCCCGCATCACCGGTGATGTTATGGGTAAATATCACCCCCACGGCGACGTAGCCATTTACGATGCTATGGTTCGTTTGGCCCAAAACTGGTCCACAAGGTACTTGCTAGTTGACGGGCAAGGTAACTTTGGCTCTATGGACGGCGATCCTCCGGCTGCGCAACGTTATACAGAGGCGCGAATGGCCCGCGCTGGACAGGCCTTACTAGAGGATATTGATAAAGAAACCGTACCATTCCGCGAAAACTACGATGGCAGCGAGGTAGAACCAGAAGTATTGCCAGCTAAGCTGCCAAATCTACTTCTCAATGGCCAAATGGGCATTGCCGTTGGTATGGCCACCAACATCCCGCCGCATAACCTCAACGAAATCATTGACGCCATAATTGTACTTATAGATAAGCCAGACGCCTCGCTAGATGAGCTACTAGAACATGTAAAGGGGCCAGATTTTCCAACCGGAGGCATTGTATATGGTAGAGAATCTATCCGAAGCGCCTTTGCAACCGGCCGCGGCGGTGTTGTACTGCGCGGTGTGGCAAGTGTTGAAGAAGCTAATAAGGGCAAAAATCACATCATAATTTCTGAGATACCATACACCCTAAACAAGGCTTCTCTAATTGAAAAGATTGCCGAACTTGTTAAAGATAAAAAGATTACCGGCATAAGTGATATTCGCGACGAAAGTGCCAGGGGCAATGTAA
>Ga0209541_10017526_pt1 | contig 10467 bp, 12 predicted proteins | sample RifCSPlowO2_01_FD_184027 | JGI IMG/M metagenome (GOLD analysis project Ga0209541, IMG submission 184027) | Groundwater microbial communities from Rifle, Colorado - Rifle CSP2_plank lowO2_0.1 (SPAdes) (version 2) | ecosystem: Environmental > Aquatic > Deep subsurface > Groundwater | place... | reverse complement strand
AATCCCTCCAACATATAACTTTAGCAACAATGCTTCTACTTTAACTAAGATAAACGGAGTAGTTAATTGGAGCATTAATATATCAGATGAAACCGGATTAAGCTTCTGGATATTCGCCCATAATAATTCAGGAACTCTGACTAATGGAAGTTATAAAAGAGTGAGTGGCAATTCCGCATTAATAAATGAAACAGTAATATTTTTCTGTATTGTGCCAGTGCTTCCATCATCATCTTCAACAGTTAATGTTACAGTATAATCTCCATCTAAATCATAAGAATGTGTTGGATTCTGTGTTGCTACTGTGTTTCCATCTCCAAAACTCCAGTTCCATGATACAATACTGTCTGAAGCAGTTGTTGAAGCATCTGCAAATTCAATAACATCTAAAACCTGGGCATTGTTATTCTCTCTTGGATTTGTATTATTAATAGTGAAGTCAGCTGTTGGAGCTAAATCCAAGACAGTAACTGTCATTGTATCTGTGCCGGAATTTACAGCATTGTCAGCTGCTGTTAATGTAACAGTATAAGTTCCATTATCTGTATAAGTATTTGTTGCAGTTATTCCTGTTCCTGTGTTTGTATCTCCAAAATCCCATGAATAACCCATGATTCCATTTGCATCAGTTGATAGTGAGCCGTTAAAATTTACATTCTCAGATTCATTTACTGTTTTATCTGCCCCTGCATTTGCAGTTGGGTTTGTTATATCATAAACAATGTATCCAGTTGCGTGAGATGCTTGTTCTTGATCCAAATAATCTTTTACTTTGACATAAATTGTTTTGTTTCCTTGGATTGAATTTCCGCCAAAGGCTTGATCAGTTATATTAAACAGATAAGATGAATTCCATGCCATCCAGCTAGTCCATGCAGAATCATCTGAACTAAGCGCAACAAAATCAGGAGTATATGTTCCTGATGTTAAAGTCACATTTACAATTGGATTATTGGAATAACCATCATTAGTTCCAATTACTAAAACAATTGGCGCAGATGGTGTTTTATCAAAAGGAGAGTTCATCCATGGAATGTAGTCAACTGTTCCTGCTCCGGTTATTAATGATTGTATTACGCTTCCATCGCTGGTTCCCCAAAAGTTTTTTTCTGCTGTAAGAGAATCTGTATCTTCATAATTAACAGCAGCTGTATTGCTGCTAAAAGTATTATATCTTATTTTGAAATTATTTGAGTTTATATCAACTCCGCTTGGAATTCTTAATCCCTTGCCAGCATTTGTGATTGTATTATATTCGATTACTACATCATCCTGAGATGGGGCTATTGTTCCAGCGCCTGCTGAATGAAACCTTATGGCATTTATGCAATTATTTAGAGTGTTTCTTGAGATATTTAAATTAGTTATATCTCCTCCTGTTCCGCCATAGGTAAAAATACAGGTTCCAGCATTTGTAATATTATTATTATATATAGTACTGTCTCCTGAAGCCCCTTGGATCTGAATAGCATAACCAGATGTTTGCTGTGAAGCAAAGCTAAATGTATTATCTTTTACTTGAATATTATTGGATTCAGCTGCCCATATATACCCGTCTCCGTCATCGCCATTTGTAAAGGTATTGCCTTGGATAAGAAGACTGTCTGAGCCAGCAGCACCAACTGAAATTCCTTGGCTTGCTACTCCGCTTGTACTGATTATATTATTCTTAATAGCAACATCTGATGGAGCATTTGTAAGCTGTATAACAAAAGTAGTAGAAGCATCTGGAACTAAAGTAAATCCATCTAAAGTAAAACCGCTTGCTGTTCCCTGGACATTAATAAACACTCCTCCTGCACTTGCCTGGATAAATGTATTTGCGCTTGAAGCTGAAACAATATCAACATCTTTGTCTATATTTAATGTTTCTGAATAGGTTCCAGCAGCTACATTAATTGTATCTCCAGTGTTTGCTGCATTAATTGCAGCCTGAATTGTTGCATGATCTGTTGGAACATTTATTGTAGCAGCCAAAACACCCTGAACAAATAAAGAAAAAACTAATATAAATAAACTTAAAATTATTTTATTTTTCAAAAATATCCCCCCATTTACTTAAAATGAAAATTAATGGAAAATAACTGTCAATGCTATTTAAACATTTATATAATCAGAATTATATTTTTGAGTATAATAAAGTAGTGAACTAAATATTAACATCAAGCATGGCTTGTTTAAACTGGCTGATTGCTCCTTTATAATCCTCAAGACTAAATTTGATTGTTTGTTCAGAATAATGTAAGAGTATATTATCATCTTTAATATGTAAACTTATCTGGCCTGTTGAATCTCCTATCTGATACCAAATCTGCCACTTATTTTTATCATATATTCCTTTTTCATGGATGAAAGGACTTCCTAAATCTTTTCTTCCTTTTATCTCTTCATAAAAATCATCAAGCTCTTTTGTAATCCTAAACATCAGTCCAACATAAGAAATCATCTTGTTTAATTCATCTTTTTTCAAAACAAAATAATGCATTCCAAGCCTTTCATTTATATTTGTATATAATTCATCTCTTTCTAAATTAGGATTAATTCCATAATAATAGGATGATGCCAGAACTTCCAATCCTTGCTTATAAATCTCTTCAACAGGAGTTATTAGATTTCTTTTGTCAATTTTATTTTCTTTTTTATCTTCTGAAGTTATAGACTGGATATTGGCCATAACAATATCTGCTGCTTCAATTCCGCTTAATAGCTTAGGGCCTGTTCCAGGCTCTTCATTTACAATTGCATCTATCATCTTTTTTTTACTAAAAAATTAATAAGATAAAAAGCCAGAACAACCACTAATAAAATTCCTAAAGAAAATGCAGCTATTAATCCAATATTGCTTTCTTCTGCTGTCTTTTCTTTTATTTTAACAGGAACTTTTGTTATGTCAATCTTATTATTACTTGATGTTTCTGAAACTTCTTCTATTGCGCACTTGCTGACAATTAAGCTTAATTCCTTTTCATCTTCCAGTTCATCATCCCTGTAAACTTTGATTGAGATTGGATAAATTCCTTCTTTAAAGCTTTCTGAAAGCTTAATCTTTATTATTTTATTATAGCCTGATTCATCGCTAAATGGGTCTTCGCTTAATGTAATTCCATCTTCAATAAAATCAATCCCTAGCACTTTGTTATATACAACAATCTTGGCATCTTCTTCTTCCTGGCCTATATTTAATATTTCAAGATTTAAGTTTGTTGTCTTTACGCATTCCAGTGTCTCGCTTCCAAGCTCTGCTTTGTAGATTATTATTTTATGCTTCTCTTTTTCAACAGCTAAATTTAAGCTCCAGTCAATCTCATGAAGATCATTATCTTCATCTTCTCCTTCAACATGTATTTTTAAGTCATAAGTGCCTTCATCAACTTCATAAGGAATATTTAATGTTATTGAGTCTGACCTTGACTTGCCTTCTTTTAAATCAAATTCATTGTTCTCCTCTTCAACATCATCTCCGTCATCAATTGATTCTAATGTAGCTTTAATGCTTACATCATTTATTTCAAGCTCTCCTGTATTTTTGATTTTTAATTTTAATGTTACAGTGCTTCCAGGAACAGCTTCTCTGCTGATAGTTTCTCCATCCTGGACATTTGTATCTGTTTTAGAATCTACTTTAATGTCTAAATCCTCGATTGATAAATACAGAGAATCTGGCTCTTCATTACCATCATCTTCTTCTTCTTCTTCAACAGTTAATACCCATGATTTTGAAACAGATGATATGCCATCGCTAACAGAAACCTCTACATTAAATGCGCCTAGTGAGCTGGATGTATAGGTATAGGTATTGCTGTTTGTTCCAACTTCTGTATTGTCTAATTTCCATGTATAAGTCAGAGGATCTTCATCATCTGCATTAACAGTGAATAACTGGCTGTTTCCAAGTGTAATTGTCGGATTGTTTATAGGACTGAATGATGTGATTACAGGAGCTTGGTTAACAGAATTTGATATGACATTAACCTCTATTTGTTTTCCGCCCATGAATTCTCCATTTTTCATTGCTGTAAACTGGATTGTATGAATTCCGAGTTCAGAGAATGAATAGGCTGTACTGGTTCCGCTTATAACATTGCCATCTATTTTCCAGAAATAATCATCAAAAAAAAAGCCGATTGCCCTTCCTGTAAATGTATACTGCTGATTTTGAAACAAGACAGAATTTTCAAATGGAAAATCTATAAAAACACTTACCCCTGGCCTGTTTACAACATTAAATGTTATAGTATCAACAGCAACTGTCTGATCATTGCTGTTAACAGCTATTGTTGCTGTTTTTTCACCAGGTGTACTATATATATATTCAGCTTCTGAGCCGCTTTCATATACTCCCTCTTCAAATTCCCAGATATAAAATGGGTTTTCAATATCTGCTACATGCGCCTGAAATGTTATAGGCAGCCCGACATAATATGTTGCTGCTGAATTTGGAGAATCTATCTCAACTAATGCCAAAGCATTGAAAGCTAAAGCTATAAAAATCATTAATCCTATCAGTAATTTTGTTATCTTCATTTTTGTTTTCCCCTATCACAGAACTCTTTTTTGTTTTTTTGTTTTTTAGATTTTATCTTAAATGATGATCATGATTGTTTGAAATGTAATACTGAAAGTTCTCTGTTTCTAAAACCTTAACATATTCTTTTCCTTTTCTTTCTACAGGAAAGATTATTGAATGATCTTTTTTTGATCTTATTTCTATGATTTCTGCAAGTTCGTCTCTTGGGTAAATGTTGATATGTTTACCTTGTTCAGCGTTTATTTTTCCTTTTCCTTTAACAGAGTAGTTCTTATTAAATTCATCGATAGCTCTCATTAAATTATCTAAACTGCCTATATTGTCCATATCAACTACATATTTTCCGTGTTTCTTCCAAAAGTCTGACATTTTAAAAGTTCTTGTAAACCTCTTCTTTGTTTCCTTTTTTCCCTTTTTTCATTTTAAAAAAAACCAGAACAGCAATTACCAATAAAATTAAAACATTAAAACCAATTATATATGGCATAGCTATTCCTTCTTCTTTTGTTTCAGTTATAACTGTTTCTGCTTCAATCTCTTCTTTTTCTTCTTCTTGCTGCTTTTCTTCTTTAACTTGTTCTTTTTTGCATACAGATGAACAGCCATCTTCATTTACTGCATTTCCGTCATCACACTCTTCTCCTGACTCAATCTTACTGTTTCCGCATACAGGCTGCTCTTCTTTAGAGCATTGCTCTACATTTAATTCTAATTTCTTATAATCATCAAGTATATCTTCATTAAAATAAGCCCACATCTCAACTGCATATGTTCCTGAGCTCTGGGATGCTGAAACAGGTATTGCATATGTTTTTGACCATTTGCTCTCATCTCCCAAAAGTTCATTGTCCAGTTCAATTGGATATTCCTCGATATTAATTCCAAGATCAGGGCTTTTTATCACTAATTTAACCTCTTCTTCTGTATTTTTGCCGAGGTTGTAGAGAGTTGCGGATAAAACAGATGTTCCGCCGCAGACTATTTTAACAGGGCTTAATGAAGCGCTTTGTATCTTAACATCATGGCTTTCTTTTTCAACGCTTAATGTCAGGTCCCATGTGACTTCTCTGACTATTCCATTATCATCCCTTCCCTCAATATTTATCTGAACTTCATAATCCCCTTCATCAATTTCCAATGGAGTTTTAAACTCAAATGTTTCACTCTCATCTTCATTAGGGCTTAAATCAAATTCCTTGCTATCTTCTTCTAAATCCCCTTCAGTATCAAAACCCACAATAAGTATATTAGTAACTATATTATTAATATCGATCTTAGCATTGTTTTCAAATGTATTTTCTACTTTGATGGTGAATGAGAATGCATCTCCTGGCTTAAGATTCTTGTTTATCTTATCTCCATCTTTAATATTATTCACATCTTCACTGCCTATTTTTGCGTCAAAATCAACAATATACAGCCTTCCTCTTACTTCTACTTTCAATGGAATTGAAGAAGCAGATGCTAATTCATCAGCATTAATAGCAATATTTCCAATTGTTTTTGTTCCTGATTCTTCCTGGTCTGGAATGAATGATTTAACATATAATGTCTTTGCAGCATTTAAAGAAGCTATTGGCAATGAAGAGGTATAGGTTCCTGATTCTGTTTCTGAAAATTTAACATCATATTTTGAATCTGCTGTAGAGCTGATAACAACATTAGTTATAGCTGCATCTGGAGTTATTGTAAAAGACTTGGCAGTTGTGGTTGAATTAGCGTTTGTCTGATCAAATTCAACGCTTTCTGAAACAGTTAGGTTTGCTGCCAACACACTTCCAATTAGTAAAAATAAGCTTAATGCATATATCATTATTTTTTTCATTATCAACACCCTTATTATTAGTAAGTAGTTACAATATTAAGATTGGATAATATATTCAATATATAAAGGTTTCTATAATGTATGATATATTTGATTATGATAATATTTAAAAACAACTGCAAAATCATAAGCTTATGAAAATAATAGCAGATATGCATATACATTCCAAGCATTCAAGGGCTACTTCCAAAACACTGGATTTTGAGAATCTGGAGAAATACGCAGGGATAAAAGGAATTAATCTTTTAGGAACAGGTGATTTCACGCATCCTTCCTGGATTAAAGAAATAAAAAAATTAAAAGAAGAAGACGGAATTTTAAGAACAAAACAAGAATATCCTTTTGTTCTGCAGACAGAAATTTCCCTGATATACTCGCAGGATGGAAAAGGAAGAAGAGTTCATCATGTTGTTCTTGCTCCAAGTACTGAAGTTGTTGGACAGATTACAGAATATCTGCTAAAACATGGAAGAGTAGATTATGACGGCAGGCCTATATTTAACATTCCAAGTGATGAATTTGTTTATGAATTAAACAAGATCAGCGATAAGATAGAGGTTATTCCAGCGCATATATGGACTCCCTGGTTTGGAATGTTTGGAAGCAAGTCTGGATTTGATTCAATGAAAGACTGTTTTAAAGATCAAAAAGACAAGATTCATGCAATTGAGACAGGATTAAGCTCTGATCCTGCAATGAACTGGAGGGTTAAAGAGCTGGATAATATTGCTATTATGTCTTCCTCTGATTTGCACAGCTATTGGCCATGGAGACTAGGAAGAGAGGCAACTATATTTGAGCTGAATAAACTGACTTATGATAATTTAATCAAAGCAATAAGAAATAATGAAGTTGATTCTACAATAGAATTCTGGCCTGAAGAAGGAAAGTATCATTATGACGGCCATAGGAACTGCAGTATTGTTATGAGTCCAAAAGAATCAATTAAAAATAAGAATTTATGCCCTGTATGCAAAAAAGAAATGACTATTGGAGTTGCTCATAGAGTTGAGGAATTAGCTGATAGCCAGAGAAAAGGAAAGCCTTTTGTTAATTTGATTCCATTATCTGAATTAATCTCTGGAATAAATAAATGGCCTGTTTCCTCTCCAAAAGTATGGAATATTTATAATAATTTGATTAAGAAGTTTGGAAATGAGATTAATATTTTGTTGAATGTTTCAAAAGAAGAAATGTTAAAAGTTATTGATGAAAAAACAGCTGATATTATAATTAAAAACAGGGAGCAGAAGATTCCTTTTTATCCTGGCTATGACGGAGAGTATGGAAAGCCTATTTTCAGCGAAGAAGATAAAATAGAGATAAAGCCAAAGGTACTGCAGAAAGGATTAGGGGATTTTTGAAAATTTAAGAAAATTTATAAAAGAAAGACTAGAAATTCTGTAGAATATGGGTCTGCTTGAAGAAACAGAAAAAATATATGAAGGATTTGGTGGTTTGATAAAGCCATGTATAGAAGAAAATAGGATTAGTGATGCATTGGAAGCGGTGGAACATTTAGTATTTTATTTAAGATCTCAATTAAAGAGATATGCGTACTATCATTCAGGCATTAGCTTTGTAGCATCTGCTATTCGTTTAAAAGAAGAATTAGAACATGATCCATCGTGTGTAAAGGATCAAATTATTAAGTTTGAAATGAATTTAAGACAATTACAATTAGCTATAAAATCAGATAATAAATATAATGATCCCTTCTTATTTGATTTTTCCTCTTCGTTTAACCGAAATATTTATATACTATAACAAACTATAGCCTGCTATATGACAACCACAATACAGATAAGCGAGGAATTGCAGTCTAAATTAAGCAAGAGAAAGATGTTTGACAGGGAAACCTATGAAGAAGTTATCTGGAATTTATTAGAAGATACAATGGAACTGAGCGAAGAAACTAAAAAAGACATTGAAGAAGCGAGAAAAGAATACAAAGAAGGAAAATTTTCTACTTTAGAAGAAGTTGAAAAGAGAATTAAATAATGTATGAAGTTATCTTTACACACAAGGCTGAGAAGCAGCTGGAAAGTTTACCAAAAAATATTCAAGCTAGAATTCTTACTGCTTTGAAGAGAATTAGAATCAGGCCAGAAGCATATGTAACTAAATTAGTAGGCTATCCATCTTATAGACTGCGTGTTGGAGATTACAGGATTATTATGGATATTGACAAAGGCAAGCTGATTATTCTTATTATCAAGGTTGGCCACCGAAGAAATATTTACAAATAGTTGTCCTGGATTGATTTAAACAAAAAAAAAAAAAAAAATTTATTTAACTGTTACAGCAACAATTACAGAGCCTACTTTAGATGACTTTATTGTATACATTCCTGGGTCTGTGAATGTATATGTTATTTTTCCTCCATTTGTTATTGTTCCGAAGTTTTCTAATACTCTTGGACCTAAACTGCCTTCAGCTGCTTTTATAATTTGGATTATATGCGGTGTATTTCCTTCAACAGAAATTGAAACTTCTGTTCCAGCTGAAATTTCCAATGTTGATGGTGTAACCTCTCTTTCTTTAATAATTATATCAGATGCTGCTGATATTTCTGGAGTTGTTTCTGGAATTTCAGTTGTTTCTGGAGTTGGAGTTGTCTCTGGAGTTGCTGGTTGGGCAGGCTGCTGCGCACATCCCATCAATAAGATGGTTATTGCTGCCAAAAGAATCAAATATTTTTTCATTAAATCACCTCATTTTACTTTTAAAAAGATTTTTGAAGAGGATTATATATAAATTTAACGGTTTTTGCTGGATTAGAAAAAGGAATATAATTTTAAATAAATAAATAAATAAAAAATTATAATCAAACTGTTTAATTTATAAGAGAATGCCTTGTTTCATCAAAATACTGAGCTCCTTCGCAGTATTCAATTCTTCCGTTTTTATCATAAAGCCAGATACAGCGGTTATGCTGTTTGCATTCCCTTACAGAGATTTGCTCACTGCATCCAATAATAAAAAAAGAGTGATATTATCAATATTATTTTGATATTCATATTTAGGCTTGAATTTAATCAATATTTAAATTTTCTTTCTTTTTGTTTTTTTTTTTTACTTTTACCTTTATAATTATAGCTTCTCCGAAATTAATAAATACAGAAAGATCTTTTGAGAGGTTATGAACATAAAGAATGTAATGTTGATAATAATAATCCTGACTGTTCCTTATCTGATATTATTCGGAAATTTTCTTTTTTATTTTTATAATGAGGATTTTTATTACAAGCAGTTTGAAAAGAATAATGTTAATGTTGAGGGTAAAAAAAATATTTTGGACAATCTGTTAAATTTTTTTAATGGCAATGAAGACTTAGATTATTTTAATGAAAATGAAAGACTGCATCTGATTGATGTCAAGAATCTAATTAATAAATTTATCACAGCATTTTATATTGTTTTAATTTTAGACATTTTATTGCTGATTATTTTATTTACGAGATTCAGAAAATTTTTAAAAAAGAATATAAGTAAAATATTATTGTATTCAGGGTCATTAACAATATTTGTTATGTTTATATTCCTTATTTTATCTTTAAATTTTGATTTTCTTTTTGATAATTTCCATAGATTATTTTTTGCAGGAAACTGGCTCTTTCCAGAGGAATCGTTATTGATCCAATTATTTCCTTTTGAATTTTTCAGGGATTATTTCCTGAAAATCTTAACTGATTCTTTTTTGGTTTCTGTTATTTTTGTATTAATCGGTTTGTATACAAAGAATTCTGAATAAAAAATGTGGAGGAGGGGATTCGAACCCCTGGATCCACTAAGGAACAGGATATCTTAATTACTGCAAGTATTCCTTAAGTCCTGCGCATTTTTCTGGATGAAAGACCAGACTTTGCTACCTCCACATATGATATGATAGAATAAGGTTTATTTAAAAAAGTTTCTAACATTGGATGATTAACAGAATAATATAATTAAATTTTTTTTTTTATTTTTTAGTAATATCATGGAAATGCCTTACTCTCTTTTCTTCATTTTGAATTTTTTTATAAATATCTTTTCCTCTTCCAGAAGCTTCTTTCTCATTAAACCTATTATCTTTCTTTTCTTTTCTGCTCATTTTTTTTTTTTTTTTTTTTTA
>Ga0209541_10017523_pt1 | contig 10468 bp, 7 predicted proteins | sample RifCSPlowO2_01_FD_184027 | JGI IMG/M metagenome (GOLD analysis project Ga0209541, IMG submission 184027) | Groundwater microbial communities from Rifle, Colorado - Rifle CSP2_plank lowO2_0.1 (SPAdes) (version 2) | ecosystem: Environmental > Aquatic > Deep subsurface > Groundwater | place: Rifle... | reverse complement strand
CCCGGGTGATGTGCGCGTAGTTTTTCTTCTTCATGGCGAAATTCTATTCCGCCGAGTGTCCTACTTCAAACTTCAATTTCCCATAAGGGGGCCCCCGCGATCGGAATAATTGGCGGGTTTAGCCCCGGGCCAGAGTGACTTGCGGACTTCTAGTCCGCAAACGGGCGAGAAGAGCTAGACTTCTGCCCGGAGTCATTCTGAAAGGCGTGCGGCCGCCCTTGTTCCGCACTCGGCAGGAGGTCATCCTGCTTAAACAGTTTTCAGAGGGCATGGGTATACCCTGCCACCCGTCCCGCAAGGGACACTCTGACTTTCCTTAGGAGGGTGTCGCCGAAAAACTAGCCGACGACATCTATCCCACCTACCAAGGGCGACCCGTCAAACGGTTGCTCTTTTTCTTTTCCTAACATACGTTAATAAAATGCTATAGCATTGATGTAACGTAAAATAATAGTCACTTGATAACATACGATATATCGTATGTTGTCTGTACGGAGCAAATATGGGGCAGAAAAACGTCACGGAGCACGACAGTATTTGCGGAGTGTTTACTTCGCGGCTTCGACGGCTTCGTCGAAAGAGATAGAAAGAAGTTTGGAAATACCATTGGAGCCCATGGTAACGCCGTAGATAACTCCGGCTCGACTCATGGTCTCGCGATTGTGTGTTATCAAAATAAGTTGGGAATGTTTTGAGAGTATTTCGACCAAATCGCCATACTTTTTGGAATTAGATTCATCGAGCGCGGCATCCGTCTCATCCAAGATGATAAAGGGCGGAGGGTTGATTTGAGAAAGCGCGAAGATAAGCGCGATAGAAGTTAAAGCTCGCTCCCCGCCGGAGAGCATCATTAAGCCCCGAATCTTTTTCTTAGGCAAATTGATTTTAATATCTAAGCCATCTTCCACTTCTTCCTCGATCTCTTCAAGGTCAGACCTTTCTAAATCCTTAAGGTCTGACCTTTTCCCGACTGATTCTTTCGTCAAAATCAGACTTGCTTCTCCCCCTCCAAACATGGCAACGAAAAGCTTACTGAATTCTTTGTTGATATTTTCAAGTCCGGAAGAAAACTCAACTGCCAAGCGTATTTCGAGTTCCTTAATAAGCTCTGCCAGAGTCTGGGCAGACTTCTCAAGATCAAGTAACTCACGAGCCAAGAATTCATCTCTCTCGGAAGTATCTTTATATTCCTTTGCCACTTCTTCCATATCGGAAATACTCGAATCCTCAAGGCGAATTTTGAGTTTCTGGATATTATGTTTGACTATTTCCTGTTCTTCGCGACTAACAGGTACGGAGGCGACGCCTCCGTGTTCGTATTTGAGCACGACAGGACCAACGAGATGACCGATCTCCTGGAGTTCTCTTCTAAATTCCTCCTCAATAAGACTTAGGGAGTCCTCGCGCGATTTCAGAAGGTTGAGTTTTGAGCCAAGCTCATTTTCAAGAGATTTAGTACGAAAGACTGCTTTCTCTGCTTCAGAGATTTCATACTCCTTTTTTTTGATTATTATTAGTTTTTCTTCGAAATCAGCTTGCTGTTTTTTCAGCTCTTTGATTCTCGCATGGGCTTCAGAAATAAGTTTAGAATTTGTAGCATGTTTTCTCTCTGTTATGAAACTCCCTATCTTATCTTTGACTATCTTAAGATCTTGAAGATTTTTTATATCCTCGTATAATCCTTCAACCTCTTTAAGTCTGACAGTTTTTAGTTCGTCTGAAGCAGAAAGTTTTTTCTCATTATCGATAATACGCTCTTCGGCAATAATAAATCCATCTATCTTGCCAATCTCACGAGTCAAATCATCCTTCTCCTTCTGCACAGTACTTAATCCTGATTCTAGTTCAAGTAATTTCTTAGCTTCCTTTGACTCTTTAGCAAGATTCTCAAGTTCTTTCTTCAATGGTTCTTTCTCATTAACCAACTTTTGTCTTGAAATAGATATATAATTCTCTTCCCTTTTAAAATATTCTTTAGCCAGTAAGAGAAGTGCTTGACGCTGCTCTTCGGTCTTTTCTAGCTTCTCCACCTGTTTTTTAAGAAACTTCAAATGCGGAGCGATCTCCTTGCGCAAGGTCTCTACCTGGGCAATATTTTCAAATGTTTTCTGGAGTTTACGTTCACTCTCCAGACGTTTATATTGATAGAGTTTGAGTCCAAGCGCGTCTTCAACCAGACTCTTTCTGTCTTGCGGACTGGCGCCGAGAATCTTATCAGCTTCGCCTTGAGAAATAATGTGATGGCCGGAAGAGCCAATACGAGCTCTGGCCAGAAGCTCCAGAATATCTTTGAGGCGCACCGAGCTACCGTTTATAAAATAGTCGTTTAGGCCATCGCGATGAACCGTCCTTTCAATGGTAACCTCCGGAAAATCCACATCGAAAATCTTTTTTTGGTTGTCAAAAATGACTTTGACAGACGCTCTGTTGGCGCGCGGCTCGCTGGTCGCGCCATTCCAAATCAAATCCTCGCCGCGCTTGCCACGCATGCTCTTAATGGACTGTTCCCCCAACACGAAGCGGAAAGCTTCAGCCACATTGGATTTGCCGGAACCATTCGGCCCGACAATAGCCGAGATCGGCGAGTCAAATTCAAAAGTATTCTTTTTCGCAAAAGATTTAAATCCTGACAGTTCTATCGACTTGAGATACATCGCTGTGCTCTGTACGACCGTCATTAACCCCAGCCTTTGGCGATAAGCGCGTGGCGGGCGGCCTCTTGTTCGGCATCTTGTTTGGACTGACCTTCTCCCTCGCCATATAACTCGCCGCCGACAGAGACGTTTACCGTAAAGCGTTTGTCATGGTCCGGACCTGATTCGCGCACGGTCTTGTAGACGGGAGTCAGTCCCACACGCTCCTGGGCTTTTTCTTGAAAAAGACTTTTGGCATCTGTCCAGTCGCCCTTGTTAAGGATGTCGTCTATGCGTGGCGCCACATGCGCCAGGATGAAATTTTTGGCAGTTTCGTATCCTTGGTCTAGGTAGAGGGCGCCGATAATAGCCTCGAGAGTATTGGCGAGAATATATTGACGCGCCCGGCCGGTATCTTTCGCTTCGCCCTTCGAGAGCAGGAGGAAATCGTTGGCGCCAAGCGCTTGTGCTACGAGAGAGCAAGTATCGGCATTGACCAAAACCGAGCGTAGCGAGGTCAGTTCTCCTTCGCTCGAATCCTTGAGACGCCGGTAGAGAAAATCGGTAATGACCAGCTCCAGGACGGCATCACCTAGAAATTCCAAGCGTTCATTATGCTCGAGCTTGGAATCGCGGTTCTCATTGATATAAGAACGGTGAGTAAAAGCCTGTTTTAAAAGACCTTTATCTTTGAATACCGCTCCCGCTCTATCTTCGAATCTCGAGAAATCCATGCCGTTTATGGTGAGTTTATTGAACCATTATTTGGACTCTGCCAATTTTTTGATCGCCGTAGTGACGATCGGTAAAATGTCGTCATAGAAATTAAGCCCAAGAATATCTGAAAGTTTGAACCAGCGGACATCATCCAGACCGCCTTGCTCTTCCTTCTTTTCGAGTGTCAGTTCCATGAATGGCGCCTCTGCCAGAAAGTAAACGACCCGCTTGAGTATCTTACCCTGCTCCGGATGATAGGTCGAGTATGAGTTTTCTCCCAGCCGTTCAATAATCTTAATCGGTATGCCAAGCTCCTCTTGAGCTTCCCGGCGCAGACCCTCTTCCTCTTTCTCGTTGCCTTCCAATTTACCCTTGGTCAAGGTCCAGTGCCCGAAGACATCATGGACCAGCGCGAGGTAAATGACTCCCTCATGTTTGGCATAGACCACCGCTCCGGCCAACCGAACGACCGGCAACTCATTGAGAGGTAAATCGCCATACTTCTTCTTGGTTTTAGGAACATCAAATTTACCCGGCTCGCCCATCTCCTTATAGACAGCGCCTAGCACCCCATTGATGAATCTGCCGGAAGTTTCTCCGCCGAAGGTCTTGGCGAGTTCGATCGCTTCATTGATAGCCACTTTGGGCGGCACCTCTTTACGGTCGGCGAATAATAGTTCAGTCAAGCCGATACGGAGAATGTTGCGGTCAACGACCGAGATTTTATCGATCGGCCAGTCTGGAGCCGCTTTGGCTATCAAAACATCTAAGTCTTTCCTTTTTTCGAGCACCCGCTTCAGCAAACGATCCATAAATGGCCGGTCATTGGTGCCAGGCGCGAATTCAGAGATCATGCGTTCAAATATCGGAAAAATCTCGCCCTCTTTTTTACCTTCAAAATCCCACTCGAATAGAGTCTGGAGCACAATCGATCTCGATAAATGTCGGTTTGACATAAAGAACAAAAGAACTATGTGATTTGCTTCGCTTTTTTCTCGAGTTTGGCCGTTAGATCAATAATTTTTCTGCCGCGGTAAGTGCCGCTCGCCTTTGAAAGTCTGTGCCGCAAATGGAAATTGCCTGCCTCGTCTTTCGAAAGAGCGGGTCTGGTAAGAGCGTGGTGGGAGCGCCTATTTCTGGTATGAGACCTGGTATGTCTCATTCGCACTGTCATAGCTCCACTACTTTAGCAGGTAGATTCGTAAAAAGAAAGCCCCGCGCCAGAACTTGCGTTCGGCGCGGGGGTCAAAAGACAATACCAAGCTCGCGGCAGGCCGCGAGATAGTACTCCTGATGGGAATGGAACAACTCCCGCCCCAGGAGCTCGGCGGCCACCCAGCGGGGTGCCGTGAGCTCGTCCCTGTCGTCGTCAAGCATAGGACGAGTGCGCATCTCGCCCCGGCAGTCACTGTCATAGTCGACTAGAAAGCCATACCGGGTATGGCTTCCTGCTTCCCGGCGCCAGATTTGTTTCGACGCCAGAAAGGCAAGGCGTGTTTCCTCCCACGCCTCTCGATCGCGGGTCTCGGCCACCGACTCGCCCGGGCGCTCCTGGTTTGTCCCCCCGGGAAACTTGACTTGGACCCGGCTCTTCCGACCCGTTCTCGGGTCGGTTGAGCGCGAATCGACGACCAGAAGCTCCACCTCCCCAGTCGCCGGGCTACGACGGTGAACTACGACGCACACGAAGTGAGAGGCCATCGCAACCTCCTTTCTTTCTACCCACAATTATGCTACATTTATCTACCTTTTGTCAAATGCGCCAAGAAACTCTTACGGTGGATAACCGTGGAACCATATTTTTGAATAGCCCATCGATGCATGCTCGTGCCATAGCCCTTATGTATGTGAAAATTAAATTCCGGAAATTTTTTTGAGAGTCTGACCATCCTCCTGTCGCGTATCACTTTCGCCAAAATCGAGGCAAGCGAGATGATGGGAATCTTTTCGTCCCCTTTTATGATTGTGAGTTGGTGGGTAAATTTTTCCGGCGCCTTAATGCCACCATCAAGATACACCTGCGAGTCCTCCGGCACGTTAAGAGTCATGAGGATTCTTTTAATGCCGAGTTTAATGGCATAAGAAATTCCTTTGCGATCTATCACTTTCTCCGAGACTAGTGAGACGGCAAAATCAAGTGTGCCTTTTTTGCGTGCCTCGAGCGCCAGCTCAAACCATAATTCCCTCTCGCTTGCCGAAAGTTTTTTGGAATCTTTAATACTCTTAAAGAAATTCTTCCACATCCCTCGACTTCGCTCGGGATAAGCTACGCTTACCGCTCCCACCGCTACCGGCCCGGCGAGCGGTCCTCTGCCCGCCTCATCAATACCTACGACATATGGCATTTTATACATTATAATACGCGCATGTCGCGATTCGTACACCTCCACACCCACAGCCACTATTCTCTCCTCGAAGCGCTTCCAAAAATCCCAGACCTAGTCAAGAAGGCAAGTCTCTCGGGCATGAAATCTCTCGCGCTGACCGACTCGGGCAATCTCTATGGCGCTATAGAATTCTACAAAGAATGCAAGGAGCAAAATATCAAGCCGATCCTCGGAGTAGATTTCTACGTCGCCCTACGTTCCAGGCACGACAAGGAAGCAAGAATAGACAATGAACGCAGCCGTTTGATACTCCTTGCGGAAAACAACCTGGGTTATAAAAATCTTTTAAAACTGGTCACAGCTTCCTTTCTGGAAGGTTTTTATTACAAGCCACGCATCGACAAAGAACTGCTTGAGCAATATCATGACGGGCTGATCGCTATTGCCAAGGAAGAGAAATATTATCGGGACATTTTTAAAGACAGATTATATCTGGAGAAAGAACTCGCCATCTATGACGTGCGATATCTGGAACCGGCAGATAGGCCGGTACTCGACACCCTCCTTGCTATACAAGACACATATGACCGCCATAACACCTTTGATGAGAGCGTGGACCTGTCCTTTAGATTGCCTAAAGATGTTGAAAAAGACTTTAAAAACTTTCCGAAAGCGATCGAAAATGTGGCTGCGATTGCCGAGAGGTGCAACGTCGAACTGGAACTGGGCAAATGGGTCTTCCCGGAGATAGATATCGGCGGCCTCGATCACAATGAAGCATTGAGAAATATCGTATGGGCCGGCCTAGAGAAACGTAAACTACCAAAGACCCAGGAAGTTTTAAAGCGCATAGAGTACGAGCTCAAAATAATCGAACATAAGGGTTTTTCGAAATATCTTTTGGTGGTCTCCGATCTTTTGCGTTATGCCCACAATAACGGCATCCTCACTAATGTCCGGGGTTCAGTCGCGGGTTCTTTAGTAACTTATCTTTCGGGTATTACCAACGTCAATCCATTGGAGTACAAGCTGCCGTTTGAGCGTTTTCTCAATCCCGACAGACCGTCACCCCCGGATATCGATTTGGATATTGCCGACGATAGGCGCGACGAATTGATTGAATATGCCCGCCACAAATACGGCCCGGATCACGTGGCTCAAATCAGTACTTTCGGCACCATGATGGCTCGCGGGGCGGTGCGCGATGTCACCAGAGCTCTGGGATTCTCTTACACCTTGGGCGATACGATTGCCAAACTAATCCCGTTTGGCGCACAGGGATTTCCCATGACCATAGACCGGGCAATGAAAGAAAACCCCGATCTCAAGAAACTCTATGAGGAAGACGTCGACACCAGGACTATTATGGATATGGCAAAAAAAATCGAAGGCAATGTCCGTCACGTCTCTGTACATGCCGCGGGAGTGGTCATTTCGCCCGAACCGCTCGTCGAGTATGCTCCACTCCAATACGACACCAAGGGAGAGAAGAAAATTATCACCCAATACGACATGTATTCTCTGGACCCCAATGCCGGCGGAGAGATGACCGTGGGACTGCTTAAGTTCGATCTGTTGGGCATTAGAAACCTTGCAATCATCGCGGAGACCTTGACACGCTTAGAGAAGATAGAGAACAAAAGCATCAAAATGGAAGATATTCCGATTGACGATAAAAAGACCTTTGAGATGCTAGCACGCGGCGAGACTGAAGGCACATTCCAATTGAACGGGGATGGCATGACACGCGCTTTGATGGAGCTAAAACCAAACACCATTCACGACATCAATGTCATGGTGGCGCTCTATCGCCCCGGACCAATGGACAATATCAGGGAATATATTGCCAGAAAACACGGCCAGAGGCCCATCACCTATCTCCACCCTAAAATGAAAAACTTCCTAGACACCACCTACGGAGTGCTAGTCTATCAGGACGACCTCTTAATGACTGCCTTGGAAGTGGCCGGATATTCCTGGGGAGAAATAGATAAATTTCGCAAAGCTGTCGGTAAAAAAATTCCGGAGGAGATGAAGAAGCAGCATGAAAAATTTGTGAGCGGCTGTCAGGGATACGGGGGCATGAGCAAGGAGAAAGCCGAGGAGCTCTGGAAGTTATTCGAGCCGTTCCAGGGGTACGGCTTTAACAAGGCTCATGCGGCCAGTTATGGCCACGTGGCCTATGTGACGGCCTATCTGAAAGCAAATTTTCCCGCCATTTATATGTCGGCCGTGCTGACGGCGGAATCAGGCGATGTCGAAAAGATAGGCGTTATGATCAAGGAATGCAAGCGGATGAGGATAGAAGTGCTGCCTCCCTCGATCAACGAGAGTTTTTCTCAATTTACGGTCGTGAACAATCCACCCAATCCATATAAAATACGTTTTGGATTGACCACCATCAAAAATTTCGGACAAGGCATCTCTAGCGCCATCACCTTGGAGAGAAAACTGCACGGCCGCTTCAAAGATCTGGCTGATTTCCTTGACCGCGTCAAGGATAAGAATTTGAATAAAAAATCTCTCGAGTCCCTTATCAAGTGCGGGGCGCTGGATGAGTTCGACGACCGAGGCGTCTTGTTAGCCAATATCGATAACCTGCTCGAATATCATCGCGAGAGGATGGGCGCGCCCAAAAATCAGGACTCGCTCTTTGGTCTCATGTCGGACACTTCCACAGTGCCAGTCTTGCGACTCAACCCGGGACTAGCGGCCACCCAAAAGGAAAAACTGCAGTGGGAAAAAGAATTGCTTGGTCTCTATATCTCCGGCCATCCCCTGGAAATGTACAAAGACAAACTTCTCTCGATCAAAGTCGGTATCGATAAACTTTCAGACTTGCGGGAAGGCGACGAGACAATCATAGCCGGCATTGTCGAGGAAGCGCGAGACGTCTTGACCAAAGGCAACGAACGCATGGTCTTTATGCGCTTGGCCGATTTGTCCGGTGTCATCGAGGTGGCCGTCTTTCCCAGAATCCTTAGCGAATTTCGGCAGTTCGTCCAGCCGGACACTTGCATCGTCATCAAAGGCAAGGTCTCGAAACGCAAAGGGGAAACCTCCTTCATTGCCGAAAAGATAAAGTCTCTCTAAAAGAGCCCTCCTAAATTAATCCCCAATTCTCTAACTCCTCGACCTGCCAGGTCGAGGAGTTCTTCTTTATATCTTATTTGATCAGTACCAAATAGCTCGTAGAAGGAATCCCGATTAATGATAGGCAGATAATTACTTGCATCATAGTAGTCTCTCAGACTAGACCACTGGTAACTGATTAAAAAACCAAACACTTTATCTGGAGCAATTTTTGAATTGAACATATCCATCACATTGAGATCAATATAAAAGGGAATGTATAAATAATGTGCATCTTCTTGTATTCTAATTATCTTGGCGCTATTTTGGAATAGATATCCACTTCTGCCTTCATTTTTAGTATTAAAGTATTTTGTATAAGCATTACCAAGTCGTTTTGTAAATTCCAGAATACCGCCTTCAGCTATTTCGTGAAGTAATAAATGGTAATGATTGGGTAAAGCAACCCACTTAAGAATTTCTACTAATTTATCTTGCTTAGGAAGTAGATACGGGGTTTGAAAAATGTTTTTCTTTTCAGTTATAAGTTTTCCTTTTTGATTGTTTAGAAAATAAAGATTTTCTACGAATCTAGAGTAATCGCGTCTGTCTAGAAATATCTTTCTCTTTTCGACTCCCCTATTGCAAATGTGGGCAATATCACCAACCATATCTTAATCATATCACCCAACTCCTGGACCTGCCAGGTCGAGGACTTTGCTCAGAAGATAAAGGCCCTGTAGGATATAGATTATGTCTGAGCCAGAAGCCAACGATCATAAGAAACTAGGTAGAGAGTTAGATTTATTTACCTTCTCCGATCTAGTGGGTAGCGGTCTGCCCCTTTGGACTCCTAAAGGCACCATACTGCGAAATCTGTTGGATGATTTTGTCTGGGAATTACGAAGGAAATACGGGTATGAAAAAGTAGAAATTCCACATATAACCAAAAAGGGGCTATATGAAAAGAGTGGACATTGGGATAAATTTAAAGACGATCTATTTCACATCACTACTCGTGAGGAAGATGAATTTGCGCTCAAGCCAATGAGTTGCCCGCACCACACACAGATCTATGACCGCAAACCATGGAGTTATCGTGATCTGCCTCAAAGATATGCAAACTCAACCATGTGCTATAGAGACGAACAGTCAGGAGAGCTTAATGGACTTTCTCGAACACGAGCATTTACCCAGGATGATGCGCATGTCTTTTCTCGTATTACAGACGCGAAAGAAGAGATGCAAAAAATCTGGGATATAGTGCACACTTTCTACGAATCTTTTGGTCTTAAACTTCGCCTTAGATTGTCGTTACGTGACCTAAAACATCTAGAAAAATACCTTGGTAATCAAGAACTCTGGAATAAAGCGGAAACAATCTTGAAGGAAGTCGCGAAAGAAAACAAGACAGAATACTTTGAAGCTCCGGGGGAAGCAGCATTTTATGCTCCGAAGTTGGACTTCATGGCAAAGGATTCTCTGGGACGTGAATGGCAGGTTGCGACCATACAACTCGATGTCAATATGCCAGAACGCTTTGATCTAACTTGTGTAAATGAAAAAGGAGAAAAGGAAAGAATAGTTATGATACATGCGGCTATTATGGGTTCATTTGAACGTTTTATTTCTGTGCTTCTTGAACACATAGCCGGCAAATTTCCACTATGGCTTAGTCCGGTGCAAGTAAAAGTCTTATCTATCGGTGAGGCGCACTTA
>Ga0209541_10017519_pt1 | contig 10469 bp, 10 predicted proteins | sample RifCSPlowO2_01_FD_184027 | JGI IMG/M metagenome (GOLD analysis project Ga0209541, IMG submission 184027) | Groundwater microbial communities from Rifle, Colorado - Rifle CSP2_plank lowO2_0.1 (SPAdes) (version 2) | ecosystem: Environmental > Aquatic > Deep subsurface > Groundwater | place... | reverse complement strand
GCTTGAGGGATTAGTTGGTTGGGCCGCGTGGGTCGTGCCGCTGTTGTTGATTCTTGTGGTGTATTTGGTGATTATTGGCAAGCAGGCGCATCGGCGCACATATCACACATGGGGATTATTGCTGGTATTGTTTGCTATTGCCGGATTATTTCATTCAATTATTCCAATGGATCAGGCCTGGCCTGCGATTGATCAGGGCCGTGGAGGGGGGTATCTTGGGTTTGCTATGAGTTTCCCGTTTCGGCGGTTGATGGGGTCTTTTGCAAGCGCGCTTTTTTTATGTGCGTTGGGAGTGATTGGCGTCGTGTTGCTGTTTAATACTCCACTGACTTCACTACTGAAGCCGTGGGAGTTTTGGCGGCGATTGAAAAGGGTAAAGCCGCAGTCATCGCTTGGCGAAGGTGTCCAGTTGATTGATGATAAAAAGCATGGCGAAACAAAGCCATTTTTACAATCAACTCTTCCAACTGATAAAGGATTTTCCAAGCAAAAAATAGGAATGGTTGATGTGCCGAATCGCATTCGGCTTCCTAAAATTGATATACCATTAGATTTATTAGAGCGGGCGGAAATTCACCCTCAATCAGGTGATATCCGCAAGAATTGTGAAATTATAAAAGGCACGCTTGAAACGTTCGGAATTCAGGTCGAGATGGCTGATGTTCATGTTGGGCCTACAGTAACCCAGTATACGCTCAAACCAGCCGAGGGAGTGAAATTATCTCAAATTACCGCATTGCAAAATGATTTGGCGCTGGCCCTTGCCGCGCTTTCTATTCGCGTTGAAGCGCCAATTCCCGGGAAAGCGCTGGTGGGCATAGAAATCCCCAATAAAAGCGTTGCTACCGTTCCATTGCGCAATGTACTTGAAAGCAGTGAGTTTGCGCGCAGAAAATCACCGCTTACGATTACTATTGGCCAAGATGTTGCCGGAAATGCGTTTGTCGCCGATCTGACAAAAATGCCCCATTTATTGGTTGCCGGAGCAACAGGATCAGGGAAATCCGTGTGCATCAATACCGCTTTGATCAGTTTGTTGTATCAGAATTCTCCTGAGGATTTACGTTTGATTCTTGTGGATCCCAAACGCGTTGAACTTACCATGTATAATGGTATTCCTCATTTGTTGACTCCTGTGATTGTAGATGTTCAAAAAACAATCAATGCATTAAAGTGGACTGTCTCTGAAATGGAACGCAGATACGAAGTATTGGCAGAGAAGGGCAAGCGGAATATTGAGAGCTTTAATCAAGCAGTTTCGTCTGAAGATTCATTGCCCTATATTATTGTTGTGATTGACGAATTGGCAGATATTATGGCAGTCGCGGCGCGCGAGGTTGAAGCGATGATTATTCGGCTTGCGCAGATGGCTCGTGCTGTTGGTATTCACCTTGTACTCGCGACGCAAAGGCCATCGGTTAATGTTATTACTGGCCTTATTAAGGCGAATATTACAACCCGCGTTGCATTTTCCGTTGCCTCTGGCGTTGATTCTCGTACGATTATTGATTCGTCAGGAGCGGAAAAATTACTCGGCCGTGGAGATATGTTATTCATTTCTTCTGAATTGACAAAGCCAAAACGCGCTCAAGGCGCGTATGTTTCTGAAGAAGAGGTGAAGCGCGTGGTTGATTTTTTGAAACAAAAAGCTCAACCCCAGTATGTTGAAGCAGTGGTTCAAAAACATACCGTGAGTGGTGGGAATGGAATGGTTGGCCTGGGAGATGATTATGATGATGTATTATACCAAGAAGCTCGTACTCTTGTGATTGAAACAGGCAAGGCATCGGCGTCACTCTTGCAAAGACGATTACGCGTAGGATATGCTCGAGCCGCGCGATTATTGGATTTATTAGAAGATCAAGGAGTGGTTGGGCCGCAAGAGGGTGCGCGTCCGCGCGAAGTTTTTGTGGCATCGCGCGCTTCTGAAGGATTTGACGTTCAGGATGGGCAGGATTTTGACACGCGCGATAAAGAGCGTATAGAAGATGATTATGAATGATTTTATTGAAAAGAAAATTGTTACCCAACGGACGATTGGCGAGACACTGAAGAATATTCGAGAAGGGCTGGGGTATTCATTGGATGATATGGCGCGGCGTACCAGCATACGCTCTTTTTATTTAGAGGCGATTGAAAGAGGCGCCTATGATGAGATCCCGGGAGAAGTGTATATTAAAAGTTTTTTAAAAGTATACAGCGAGTCATTGGGATTGAATGCTGATGATATTATGGAACGGTATTCTTATGAATGTGTCGTGTGGGAAGGGTATATAAAAAATAATCAACCTCGCCATCATGCCGAAGGGTATGGGAAGCGCGCGATGCTCTTTTTAAGCAATCCCAGAACAATCAGGTATGGCGTGATTGGGACTATTGTGCTGATAATGGTTGCATATATTGCGTATCAATTGTATGCGATTGTTCGCCCTCCGGAACTGAGCGTTGAATCACCTCCTGATACTATAACAGTATCAGAACGCCTTGTTCATGTGAGCGGAAGAACTGACCCTTCCGCTCGCGTTACGATAAATGGAGAAGTGGTGTTTTTGAAAGATGATGGGAGTTTTGCAGAAACCGTTGATATTCTGGTCGGAGTGAATGTGATCCGCATTGAAGCAAGGTTTAAGTATTCTCGCACGCGAGTGGTAGAGCGCCATGTTTTTGCGACTGGAAGCGAGCGCCCGTTGATTGAAAAAATTGAGTAAGGGAGTATGTATTGTATAGTGTATAAGTCATTTGCTACTTTAGAGGGAATTTGGTAATGTTATTCATTGTGTAGTTAAAATAATTTTTATGGCACAAGAAAAAACACAAGGAGAAGGGGGGAGTGAACGGGTGAAAGCGGCAGAGGCCGCGATTGCGCAAATTAAAGAACGGTTTGGAGAGGGGTCTATCATGCGGTTTGGCGAAGCAAAGGCCATGGAGGTTGATGTTATTTCAACCGGCTGTCTGTCACTTGATATGGCTTTGGGCGTGGGTGGGATTCCGCACGGAAGAATTACAGAAATTTTTGGGCCTGAAGCGTCGGGAAAAACAACACTTGCCCAGCATGTGGTTGCGCAAGCGCAAAAGATGGGGGGAATAGCGGCTTTTGTTGATGCGGAACACGCGCTTGACCCTGATTACGCACGCAAAATTGGCGTAAATGTTGACGAACTGTTGATTTCACAGCCAGATACCGGCGAGCAGGCGCTTGAAATTGTTGAGAATTTAGTGCGCTCAAATGCTATTGATATTATTGTGATTGATTCTGTTGCCGCGCTTGTTCCAAAAGCGGAAATTGAAGGTGAGATGGGAGATCAGCACATGGGTCTGCAGGCGCGGTTGATGAGCCAGGCGTTGCGGAAATTAACCGGCGTTGTTTCTAAAACGCATACTGCTGTTGTATTTATCAATCAAATCAGGCATCAAATCGGCGTGTTTTTTGGCAACCCTGAAGTTACGTCTGGCGGACAGGCGTTGAAATTTTATGCTTCAGTGCGCATCGAAGTGCGTAGATCCGCGCAAATTAAACAAGCAGAAAAAATTATAGGGAATCGGGTAAAGGCAAAGATTGTTAAAAATAAAGTTGCCGCGCCGTTTCAAACAACGGAATTTGATATTATGTACAATGAAGGCATCTCCATGTCAGGCGATTTATTAGATACTGGTGTTACTATGGGCGTGGTAACTAAGTCAGGGAATTCATATAGTTATGAACAAGAAAAATTTGGCGTAGGGAGAGAAACGGCAAAATCATATCTGCGCGAGCATCCTGAATTGATGGAAACGATACGCGCCCAAGTGTGGGAAAAATTTAAAGCAAGCGCTAAATAGATGAGATTGCTTTGTAGGGACAGCGCTTTGGGGGATACAAAAAAGAACGCTCATGATAGCGTTCTTTTTTGTAGTGTCTTTAGTTATTGACGCGTTCAACGTATTCTCTGGTTTCAGTGTTTACGCGTATGGTGTCGCCCGTTTTGACAAAAATAGGCACTTGAATAGTTGCTCCTGTCTCAAGTGTCGCAGATTTTGTGACTGATCCTTGCGCAGTGTCTCCTTTGACAGCTGGTTCTGTTTGTTCAACGTCAAATTCCATTTTAATGGGAAGTGATATGGCAACTGATTTCCCTTCAAATATGAGGACATCAACACATGCACCTTCTTTTAAGAAATCCAATTGATCTTTGACCTGTTCAATAGGGAGCGAGAATTGTTCGTACGAATCATGCTCCATAAAATATGCGTTGTGATCATCTTTATAAAGATAATCAGCTTTTGCTCGAGCAAGGTCTGCTGAATCTATCTTATCGTTTCCTTTAAATGACAGTTCCAATACTGTTTGTGAAATAAGACCGCGTACTTTGACGCGTACCGTGGCCCCGCCACGTCCCATGTGGCTGTGCGAATACGAGAGTACTTGGAACGGTTCGTTGGAATGTTTTAAAACAGTTCCTTTTTTGAGATCAGAAATAGAAAGCATAAGATATAACAAAAACTACAAACTACCCCCTACAACCTACAAAGTTACTTACTGTCTGACAAACGGAAGTAAGGCCATGACGCGTGCGCGTTTAATGGCTGTTGCAAGTTTTCTCTGCATTTTAGGCGAGGTGCCGGTATATTTGCGTGGCATAATTTTGCCGTAATACGAGATGAACTGTTTTAACAGATCAACATCTTTGTAGTCAATGTCGGTGATATTATTCGCGGCAAAATAACATTCTTGTTTTTTTTGATTGCGTGGTGATGGCATAGATAAAAGATAGATGAACGTAAGAACGGAAGAACATATAACGAAAGCGTACAAACATTCTTTGGTTCTCCAGTTTTTTGGGTTTACAGTTAAAACGGAATATCTTCAACATTAATTTCTTCTTCAGTAACCTGGCCGTCTGATTGTTGTTCTTGAGGAGCAGGTGGTTGTGGGGGAGCGAATGAGGAAGGAGGTTGCGATCCGGCGCGGTCAAGCATAATCATGTTTTCCGCGATAATTTCAGTGCGATATTGTTTTTTTCCTGTTGTTTGGTCGTCCCAATTGCGTGTTTCAAGCCGACCTTCAATAAAGATTTTGCTTCCTTTTTTAAGATATTGCTGGCAGATTTCCGCAAGCCGCCGCCATGCGACGATGTTATGAAATTCAACTTTTTCCTGGCGCTGACCTTGCTGGTCTGTCCATGTAAAGTTTGTTGCAATGCCAAAATTTGCAACGGTCTGACCGGTTGGGGTTGTTCTGACTTCGGGGTCTCGCGTAACATTGCCGATAATCATTGCTTTATTAAGGTCCATAGAGTACACGGATATACGCGGATTGAACCCGGATAGACGCGGAATTGTGCGCTCTTACGAGCATCTATCCGCGTGTCGTCCGCGTAAATCTGCGTTTTAAAGAGTATCACTGGTTAAGATTTCATCAAGTTTTTCATCGAGATCATCGAGTGAGATTTTTGATTTTTTATCTCGTTTCGGTGTTTTTGGTTTCTGTTCTGGTTCTTCAGATGCGTCTGGCGAGTCAGTTGATTTTTGAGGAGGTTCTTGCTCCGGCTCTTTTGTTTCTGTGTCATGAATATCCTCACGAGATGGAACAGGGATAGGTTCTTGAGTAGTATCTTGGGCAAGAGTTGGCTGTTCATCATGTGCGACAGGGGCGCGAGGCGTTTCCGTTGTTACTTGTTTTTCTGTGCGTTTGTCAGTGAGAGAATACTGTGGCGCGAGGTCTGTCATGCGTGATGGTTGCATCAATACATGTCGCAAGATTGATGTAGTATGAATCAAGGTGGTATTCAACTCATTTATGGCTGATGGATTGGCGTTAAAGTATATCAACGTGTAAAATCCATGAGAGTACTGCTTAATTGGATACGCGAGTTTTCTGCGCATCGGCTTATCTTCACGCACAAGCACGCCCTGTTGAGATGTAATTAATAAACGGATATGCTCGGCAATGGGATCAATTTCTTGTTCTGAAAGCGATCCGGGAATAAGATACAATAGCTCATAGAGCTTTGTTTCTTCTGTCATATACTCTACGCAAAGAAACAACAACGCTGTGGGGTTTCTTTGCACACTACCCCGCGCTGGTCGAAAAAGCGATAGCTTTTCAATTGGTGCGAGGATGGATATGACCTTACGTCAGTATCCATATGGATAGTAAAGAATGGCATCACTTTACCATAGGGTTGTGATTTTGGCAAGAGTTTATTGAATAATAAGCCATTTTTAGGTATACTTAAGGTATCTTTTATGAAAATATGAAAAAGTTTTTTATTTTAGGGAATCATCCAGAGATTTCTCGGACTGAGCTTGAAGCAGTTAATAGACGAGATGGGCTTGATTTTGTGTTTTCTCATGTTTCACCGGCAGTGACGTTTGCTGATTGCGATGCAACTCATGCCCCTGATCCTGTATTGCTTATGAGAAGGTTGGCTGGCGTGGTAAAAGTTGGAACTATTATTGACGAAGTGAAGGAGATAGACGATGTTCCCGCCCTTGCTATGACAGTTTTACCAGAGGATGGCCATAAAGTGTTTTTGGGTATCAGCATATATGATGCAGGCGCGCCGGCATATGGGATACGAAAAAAACAAAAAGAGATTGGAATGGCAATAAAAGAATTAGCAAGACGAAAAGAGATTTCTTTGCGGTTTGTGGTATCGCGCGAGCCAACACTTTCTTCTGTTGTTGTTGCAAAAAATCATTTATTAGATCGTGGCGCTGAAATTGTTTTATTTGCAACACGCCATTCTTTATTGGTTGGGAAAACAGAAGCAGTTCAGGAATTTGAAGCATATGGTGATCGTGATTTTTCTCGACCTGCTCGGGACGCTCAATCAGGAATGCTTCCGCCGAAACTTGCTCATATCATGGTCAATCTTTCAGAATGTCCGTATACTAAAACTATCCTTGATCCGTTTTGCGGGTCCGGAACAATTCTTCAAGAGGCGCTCATGATAGGGTATACGCATGTTATCGGCACGGATCAATCATCAAAAGCCGTTGCTGATACGCAAAGAAATATTGATTGGATGAGAGAGAAAAAAATGATTTCCGATGTGGTAGTGCGAATTGTGCAGTCAGATATCAACGCTCTTGACTCGTTAGGGTTGAAGGAGATAGGCGCTGTTGCGTCAGAACCCTATTTAGGCCCTCCATTGAGAGGGAATGAGTCAGAGCAGACAATTCGATCACTATACCGACAGTTGGATGAGCTGTATTCATCTGCTATTGAAAAGATAAGCCACTGTCTTGATCAGTCCGGCACTGTTGTATGGACACTGCCTGAGCTGATGGGATATGCGTTTGATTGGCCTTTGTTTTGGCGGGTTATTGAAGTGTGCGGTTTTGAGTATGCATCTTCAGATAGTATGAGGTATCAAAGAAGTAATCAGCACCTTGCTCGTATTATTTATATCTTTACAAAAGCGCTATGACAAAAACACATATTCAAACATTTTCTTTTTTTATGATTTTTAGTATTGTGTCGCTTGCGTTTGTCTGGATATTGCGGTTTTTTGCCGAACCGTTGTTGTACGCAGCTCTTATTGCTGTTTTTTCGTATCCCCTGTATACGAAGTTGGTTTCGTTGGTCAAAGGGAAACGTGGGCTTGCCGCGCTGTGTTCGATTATTGTGTTGTTTGTATTTATTCTTGTGCCATTGAGCGTTATTGCTATTCTGCTTATTCGTGATTCTCTTGTGTTATATGGCGCCGCGCAAGCGCAGGTTGGACAGTGGTTTTCCGCGTTTGATTTTGCAACATTAAAACGCATGGAAGAAATCTTGCCTCAATCTGTTCAGCAACAGTTGTCAGCCATTGATTGGAAATCATCAGTCATTGATGCTGTGCGAGGAGCGACGAGTTTTGTTTTTTCTCAACTCCAGATTGTGACGAAAAATGTTATCGCCATGGTTGGCATGACATTCATTATGCTGTACGCGCTATTTCATTTTTATAAAGATGGAGAGCGATGGGTGAAAAAAATTATTCATTATTCTCCGTTAGACGATTCTGATGAACGAGCTTTTTTTAATAAGTTTATTATGACAGGCAAGGCGACGTTGTTGGGAACAATCGCAATTGGCGCGGTTCAGGGTGCGCTTGGCGCAATTGTGTTTTGGATGCTTGGCATTACCGCGCCGATTTTTTGGGGATTAGTGATGATGATCCTTTCGATACTTCCAGTTGTGGGCGCCGCTTTTGTATGGGCTCCAGTGGCATTGTTTTTGGCGATTCAGGGGCAGTGGTTTGGGGCTATATTTTTAGTATTATTTGGGATTTTTATTATCAGTACAGTGGATAATTTTTTAAGACCGATCCTTGTTGGGAAACAAACAAAAATGAATCCTTTAGTGGTATTGCTTTCAACCTTGGGAGGGATTGCGGTGTTCGGATTTACCGGCATTATTGTCGGGCCAGTGATTGCGGCTCTTTTTTTGACGGTTATCGAGATTTATGGAAAAAAGTATTTGTAAATTGTCATTGATATTTCGTATGATTATGCTCCATGGCGGAAATGCATAACATCTCCATCGCAGACAGCATATTCTTTTCCTTCAACGCGAAGTTTTCCTGAATCTTTTGCGCCTTGTTCGCCATTGTATTCAATAAAGTCCTGATACGCGATTACTTCCGCGCGGATAAAATATTTTTCAAAATCAGAATGGATTACTCCTGCGGCCTCTGGCGCTTGCGCGCCTTTTTTAATTGTCCATGCCCTGGTTTCTTTGGGGCCTGATGTAAAAAATGTTATGAGATCGAGGGTCTCGTATGCTTTTTTGATTAAACGATTCAATCCCGTATCATTGAGTCCCAATTCTTTTAGATAGACACTGACTTCTTCTTGATCTAATTCTGAAAGTTCTGCCTCAAGTTTTGCGCAGATGGTAAGTCGTGTGTTGTAGAGACGCCCAAGGGGGGCGTCTTCGTCTGAGACGCCCAAGGGGGGCGTCTCTACAGGTTGTTCATCACTATTATACACTTCAATAATCGGTTTGAGAGTGAGGAGATTATATGGTTTTAAGAGTATCTGTTTGTCGTCAGTGAATGGTTGCGATGAAATAGGAGTGCTATTGTTTAAAATGTGTTCAAGGGTTTGAAATAGTTCAAGCTCTTTGAGCGCGTCTTTATCTCCGGTTCGCGATTTTGCTTCAAGAGTATCAATACGTTTCAGTACAACAGCAAGGTCGGCCATTGCAAGTTCAGTGATGATGGTTTCGCGATCTGATTCTGGATCCACTTTTCCTTCCACATGAATAATGTCGTCATTATGAAAATCACGCAATACATGGCATATTGCATCAACCCCTCTGATGTGAGAAAGAAATTGATTTCCCAGACCCTCTCCTTTATGCGCGCCTTTGACAAGTCCGGCGATGTCTACAAATTCGATGGTTGTTGGAATGATTTGAGCCGAATGAGATATGTCTGAAAGTTTTTGAAGGCGATCATCCGGAACGGCAACAACGCCAACATTCGGGTCAATGGTGCAGAATGGAAAATTTTCCACAGCGACTTGTTTTTTTGTCAACGCGCGAAAAAGTGTTGATTTGCCAACATTGGGAAGTCCGACGATGCCAATTTGAAGAGACATAAGAGAGGAGACAAATAACAGAAACAAAAAACTACAAACAAAAAATAGGTAACATAGGTAACAAGAGACACATAATAAATATCACGAGCAGAGATAAAAAGAAAGTGTGGCCATCCTTTTGTCAGTTTAGGGTGACGCGTGTTATGATTTAATAACTATGAAAACATCATCAGAATGGCGGCATGATCTTCGAAGCCCACTTACGGCGATAAAGGGCTATGTTGAGTTTTTATTGGCGGGAGATGACTGTTCATGCGATGATCAGGCGCAGGAATACATTAAGAATGTTCAGAAGGCGACAGAGAGAATGATTGCTCTGTTGGATGGGTGGAAAGAAGGTGAGGGATAATGAAACATGACACCCCCCCCTCCTTTACAATGAGGGGATAAAGGGGAAGGTATATGTCATTTGGATTTTGTCATTTCGATTATGCGTATTTACTCTGTATCAGAATGCGTGCGGGAAATTTCTCTTTATCTTGAACAATTGGGCTCGGTTGTTGTAAAAGGAGAGGTTACTGGATTCAGGCGCGCGCGCAATGGCCAGTTGGTCTATTTTGAACTCAAAGACGAGGGTTCGCGTTTGCTCTGTTTTTGTTTGGGGTATGAACTGCCAATGGATTTGGAAGACGGGCAAGAAATTCATGTTGTCGGTGTTCCGCAGTTATTTAAAACAACAGGAGGGTTTCATATTCGCGTGCAAGAAGTGCAGTTGATTGGAGAAGGGGCTTTGCAACAAGCATATCGAAGGTTATTCGAAAGATTAGAGCGCGAGGGATTATTTGCTCAAGAAAGAAAGAGGTCTCTGCCGCGATTCCCTCAAAGGATTGGCTTGATTACGTCAGAAGATGCCGCGGCGTATAGTGATTTTATGCGTATTCTTAATAACCGATGGAGCG
>Ga0209541_10017518_pt1 | contig 10469 bp, 16 predicted proteins | sample RifCSPlowO2_01_FD_184027 | JGI IMG/M metagenome (GOLD analysis project Ga0209541, IMG submission 184027) | Groundwater microbial communities from Rifle, Colorado - Rifle CSP2_plank lowO2_0.1 (SPAdes) (version 2) | ecosystem: Environmental > Aquatic > Deep subsurface > Groundwater | place... | reverse complement strand
TCGCGCTGATGGGTTCGCGATTGGTGAACTGATACTCGCGATCAACGATTTCGAGGGTTTCGCCATCTAACAATACGGCTTTTGTTGACGTGCTCCCTACATCTAGCCCCAGCCAAAAGCCAGAGCGTCTTGTCGCAAGAATTGACTTAAGACCTTCTTTTTTGAAACGAAGCAGATTGACCATCGCTTCCGCGCGGGTAATCAAGTTTTGCTCGCCGAACTGCTGGTCAAAAACCAAATGGTTGACCGGTATTCCGTAGTCCTTTGATACCTCATCCATGAGTGTCGTAACTGTCGCCTCCGGCATGCAGGGGAAGGGCATAATGTGCACAACCCCGTCAAAGCCGGCCAGAGCGTAATAAATAGCCCAGGTAACGCTTGCCTTCCCGTGTCCACCGATTGAGTGTTTTGGAAAATATTCTTCCGTAATCTCCTCTGCTTTTTTGAAGAGAGCATAGTCAACATCCGGCCGCTGTATCTTTCCGAGGCAGAGGTCTTTAAGTTCGTCAAACATTCTAAGATACGTAAATATTATGACCCACTTCAATTTATTCTTTCTTTCAAAAATATCCTGGAATAAAAATTGGCTCAAGGGTAAGGCATTGTGGACAAAGGCCCCTTGCTCTTCAAGCCGCGAGATTAAACCAAGATTGGCCGCGGGCTCAAGGACTGTATAGATTTCCCCGCAAATGCCGATCTTTGGCTTGTCGTTAGGGGCGTTCGCCTGCCTTCCCATAAGGCCCAAATCGAATTTTCGGAGATCTCTTATCACGTCGCGAACTAACTGTCGCTGTTTGCTCTTAGACATATTCGGAATAATCTCCATTAGCCACCCCGCCATGTTTCCGGGCTGAGCGGCCAATATGCGAGCATCTACGCCAAGCTGGCGCAAAATACTTTGATGGACAAGGCAGTATGTTTTCTGCCGGCAGGTGCCGCAGTTATCCCACTCGACAATAATTTCGTTTCCGCGTTCGTGGAGTTCGAGAATGCTGCCGAGAATAATCTTGGCGGGCAAGCACATGTTCTCGTCCATATACTGCGCCCCGCGATTTATGGTTTTTCTGGTAATCTGCGGGGCAAGGTTTATTTTTATATTCGCAATTCCTATTCTTCCCAAAGCGTCTTCGATGGATTTTTTTAAGAGCGGGCCGTATATCCCCATTGAAGGCATGCCGACTTGGATTATCTGTTCCATGGCGCCACCTCCCCCTCTGCAATATTTTTCAAGGAGCTAGTTCTGGGTAAAATCCTATCACGCATTTGCGGTAAATACAACCGTTTGACAAGAGAACTGGAAAAGCATAAAAATTAAGAGGCAGAGTTAGTTCGTTGAAAATTTTTCTCGCCCAGAGGAAGGAGGCAGGCGATGGTCAAGCTAGATATGCACCTGCATTCATGGTATTCGGACGGCAGGCTGAAACCGGAAGATTTGGTTTTGAAATGCCAAGAAGCCGGATTGGAGCTTATGGCCTTAACTGACCACGATAATACTGCTGGCATTCCTGAAGCGTTGGAAGCCGGCAGGCGTTTGGGCGTAAGAGTTATCCCGGGCGTTGAGTTCGCGGTCAATGACGGCGATGGCACAGAACATCACATACTTGGCTATTGTTTTGATTGGCAAAGCCAGGCGCTTAAAGATTTCTTTGAGAGCTGGAGAGCGATGCCGCTCGCGTAATCGCCGTGCGCGAGCAGCGTGGGATATTCAAGCGGAATATTGACGACATCCCTATCGAGTTTCTTAACTGCGCTTTCAAGCGCATCCTGTATCGTCTTGCGCATACGGCAATTCTATCAGCGAGAAATCGCTTTTCTCACGGATAGAGCAATCTCAGCGACTGCACGCATCTCCCCTCCCTGAACGCACTCGACCTTGCGCCACGGCTTCTTCCGCGCGAGCTCGCCGTACATAGAGGCGACGTCGCGCTGGTATTTCCTGCTTTTTTCGTGCTGATCTTTCTTTCTGCCTGCGATGCGTTTCTGTGCATACGCGACGGGGAGATCCAGCAGTATCACGTGGTCAGGACGCGGAAGTTTCAAATAATCGAACGCTATCGTAGCTATGGCGCGGACGAACTCCTTGCGCCGTGCACCCTTGAGTTTGGCACCGTGGTACGCGATGGTTGACTGCACGTAGCGATCGCAAATAACGGTGCCTCGCGTGAGCGCCAAATCGATCTCGTCGCGCCACGCTGCAAAATCCACAAGGTACGGCAGAGCCGAAATGTAGGGCGAGAGTTGCACGAAATTTCCGTACGCGCCGTGCAGCGCCTTTCGCACGAGCTTGCCGGTGGGCAGGTCGTAGCGGGGGGAGGAAAAAAGTGTCACACGCTCTCCGCGCGCGCGCAGGTATCGTGCAAGCGCCTTGGCCTGCGTGGCCTTGCCGGCGCCATCGATACCCTCAAAAACGATGAGTTTCCCCTTCACGACTTAATTATGCCCAACTCACACTGAACTGTCACTTGCGCTAAAATCTTTGCTTCCTTGGACCGAGTCTGTAAGCTGAAGAAAGAAGGGAGAATCCCATGCACAAAGGAACGACAATTGCTTTGATTGCTGCTGTAGCACAAGGGTCGCGCGCGATTGCAAGCGAGAAAGACCCATACATTCTGTGGCGGCAACCGACGCATCTAAGCCGTGTTCGCTACCTTGCTTCAAAATCAAGTGCCGTGCTTCTCGGATGGCACACCTTCGGCCTCTTCAATGCCCTTAACGATAGTCCCATCTCAGATTCGCGCATTCTGGTACTCACGCGGGGGCACGACAAGATGGTAAGGGAAGCCGGAGGAATTCCAGTACGATCTTTGGTGGACGCTGTCCGTGAGGCAAAAGGTTTTCGTGTACTCGTGGTAGGCGGGTCACAAGTGTTCAGAGATGTCATCCCACACGCAGATTACATCCACCTCACCGTCGTTTACGAGCAACTGGAGAGCGACATCGTCTTTCCTTTCGTAGATGCCGCAGAATGGGGTTCGTTGCCTGCAAATCGTCTATCTCGTCTTCGCTATATGGATAGCGACGCACACGAAACATCGTACGAGTACCGAACCCGTATCGGCACCACCCAACCCATCGTACCCGGCGCATAGCGCCGGGTCTTCGTTTACTCTGACTCGATGCCCATGGAGCGGGCCGTACCGGCGATGACTTTCTTTGCCTGCTCGAGATCGGACGAATTCAAGTCTTCCATTTTTTCCTTGGCGATATCCTCGAGCTGCTGTTTTGAGAGTTTTCCTACCTTGTTTTGCGCTTTCTCTGACCCTTTCTCGAGTCCGAGCGCTTTCAATATGAGGCGGGACGCAGGCGGCTTCTTGACGATGAACGTGAACGAACGATCGCTGTAGACAGTCATCAAGACTGGGACGATCTGCCCCATCATCGGCCTCGTCTGCGTATTGAACTGATTGACAAATTCGCCGATGTTGACGCCTGCAGGACCGAGCGCAGTACCGACAGGCGGCGCTGGCGTCGCTTGCCCAGCCGGTATCTGGAGCTTTATCATTTTTGTGATCTGTTTTGCCATAAGAGTGTGGAGTATAGCGTATGAGCTTGCTAGCGTAAATGATTAGATGCGCTGGACCTGATCTGCCTCAAGCTCTACCGGCGTCTCGCGACCGAACATCGGTACGAGCACCTTGACCTTGCCGCGCTCTTCATCTATCTCGCCGACCTTACCTTCGAGGTCTTTGAACGGACCATCGACGATGATGACTGCATCGCCCGGAGAGAGATCGATTGCATGGCGCACGGTGTCCCCCGATGCCCGTTTGAGTATCTTCTCTACCTCATCCGGCTCGAGCGGGACCGCTTGGTTTGCGGTACCGACGAAACCGGTGACCTGCGGGGTGTTGCGCACGACGCTCCATGCATCGTCGGTCGCTATCATATCGACGAGCACGTAGCCTGGGAATATCTTTTCCTTGGTCTCGGCTCTCCGACCGTTCTTTATCTTTATCTTTTTCTCGATCGGCACGATGACATTGAATATCTTGTCCGTCATGCCGAAGCTATCGACGCGCTGTTTGAGATTGCGTGCGACGGCATCCTCGTATCCCGAATACGTGTGCACTGCGTACCACTGCCGCTCTGTACCGTGTGTTTGCTTCATATCGTTATTCGCTCTCAGGACCTAGGTCGAGGTCGAGCGGGGGCGCTACCTCCGCACTGGTCGCCGGAGCTGTCTCTATCTCGATAGCGGGTGCGGGCGTGCCAAGCTCTGGCAGAGCGCTGATGAATCGGGTAAGGGAGGTTGTGAACAGGAAGTCGAAGAGTCCGAGGTAGAGTGCAACGCCGACGGAGAGTGCCGCGACGAGTACGGTGTAGACCACCGTCTGTGTGCGCGTCGGCCATGCGACGTGGCGGAGCTCGCCCTGGGTGTCCTTGATGTATTGAAAGATGCTCGCCATATCGGTTTTGTCGTTACTCAGCCATTTTTAAAACCCCTCGCGGGGTTTCATTCATACTACACTTACGACGGTCGGAGTCAAGGTGTCTCGCTACTTTAGTGACGGGGTCGAGGCGTTGAGTTCTTCCTGCTCGGCGCGCAGCTTTTTGATGCGTTCTATTTTTTCAGGACTGACATCACCTGCGGCGATATCTACCGCGATTTTCTGAAGTTCAGTAGCAATCTGGAGACTACGACCCATGGCCGAGACATTTTTCTGAAAGGGGCTCGGCTCGGCTTTAGCCGCGTTTTTCCTCATCTGTTCTCGCGCCTCCTCTACTTTTCGCGCAAGTTCTCTTTGTTGCTCGGCGAGAGTCTCACTTATCTCGCGCAACTGACGCTGGGAATCTTCGATGCTCTTGCCTGTCTCTGCACTCTCCTTCAGTAACCGTTCATTCTCCGCTTCACCTTGTGTGAGCACGCGTTCGACTGATGGCGCTTCGCGCGTCGTATCGGCCGCCCTTATTGGTTCGCCTGATGTCGCGTGGAGGGCGGCGATGGCCGCCAATGTCATCCTGATGCGATCGCGCACACCGGTTCTCGGCCCGAGCCGTTCCATAGGTACACTATATCCTACCCAAGAACTACTAGACTCCGCACAAGGGCTCTTGCCTGCGTATTTTTCGCTATAGCATATCGCACTGTCCGTCCCTGCCTCACCGATGCGACGATATCCGCCCGTGAGAGCAGGCCAAGCTGGTGGCTCACTGCGGAATGGGTCATCCCTACAGCCTTGGCGATATCCGTGACGACAAGAGTCTTCTTGGCGCTGAGCGCCATGAGTATAGACACCCTAGTTGGTGATGAGACTAGCTTGAACAAACGCGCAACCCTAAGGTCGCGCTTTTTATGCGCGGAATACATAGCGATGTTGAACTTATCTTACTTCGTACGTGATGGTTACATCGGAGACGATCTTGTTCTCCCCGGTCGGGATCTCGGGAGTGGCTTTGAGCGCAACCGAGTCCTCCGCAATGCTGGCTCTGCCGAACGCATACGGCGTGGGGTAATTGCCACTCTCGCTGAAGCCGACGACGCGGACGAGCCTGACTCCGAGCTGCCCTGAGAGCTCGGCTGCCTTCTCGCGTGCTTCGGTGATAGCTTCTCCGCGTGCCTCATACTGCAGTGCCTCCTCGTCATCTATCGTGAAGGAAAGCCCGCTCACCTCCGATGCACCCAGTGACCCCACGCCGCTTAGGAGCGCTCCGGCCTTTGTCGTATCGCGCACTTTCACTGTCACCGTCATCGAGACCTCGTAGCCGACGAGTTGCTGCTCGCCCGGAGGGCAGTATCCTTCTCGGCATACCGTCGACGCGTATTCGTAGCGTGGACTGATATTGTAGTCCGACGTCTTGATGTCTTTTGCTTCGACTCCTTCTTTTTTCAGGTACGCAATGATGGCGTTGCTCTTATCCGACGCTGTGTCCTGCGCCGGGACGACTGTCGTCGCACGTTCACGTACGGTCACGCTGAACGAGGCGATGTCTGCGACAGCAGAGACCTCGCCATGACCGCTCACACTTATGGTGTTGCTCGCAGAGACGCCGCTGCCAATGTATTGATAGCTCTTGAGCACGTAGAGGGTGAGCACGACGAGCAGTATCGCCAGGAGCGCGATTGCTATCGTCCCGGCAGAGCGCATCCACTTTCCGGACGCTAATTTATCCCCGAACGTTTGTTCATCCATATGTTCCATCCATTAATACCGGGACCACTAAACCACTAATTAATCTGACGAGTATACCTCACTGGAGGAGCTCCTCGACCTGTGTATACGTGGATAGGAACGAGGGAATCGCAAAGACGAGCCCAAAGAGGGGCAAGATGAAGGCGACGAGCGTGACGATGAGCACCGCGAGGAAGTATTTGCGGGTTTTCTCCGCCGATTCGTAGACAGCGTCCACTTTTTGCTCAATATCGGCCAGCTTCTTGCGGACGTCTTCTTCCATGCACTCACTATAACAGACCTTTTATGGCAACAATTTTAGCTCAGCTCTCAGAATCATCCAGATTTTCCCGACATGATTCTCCCCCCTCCCGTCGTCGCCGATATCCCAGAAGCCATCTCCCGGTGGCCCGGCGACGATCCTCTTTATGATTGGTATTTCTCCTGTCTCCACCAGAGCGCGGCGCACGTCTTCGTGTTGCTGAAGTTTTGCCCGCATGAGTTTTCTCATAAGTGCCAACTTCTTGTTCTCATCCAAATACTCGGGAGAACGTGTGGCCTTGTGCCCCTGCGACAATCGCCACGCTATCTCGGGACTGCGGGCGTCGAGGATTTCTTTGACCACTTTTGGATCTGAATAGCGCAGGCAGTGATACGCGTGCTCCACGGTAGGATATATGACACCCTCATATTCTATGGCGTGCGGTGAAAACGCCGAGAAGTAGAGAGCAAATATCTCAGGAGGCACTTCTTTCATGGGCGATCGCAGGGAATTGAACCCTGATCGAGAGCTCCACAAGCTCCAGTGTTAACCATTACACCACGATCGCCATCTACATGCAGAGTTATAGCAAAAATGTGTCGCAAGCGCGATGTTTTTATGCTCAATGCACCTCCTCGATGAGTTCCGGCTTCTCCGGCGAATTTATGACTGTGAATTTGACCCTGCCGATGAGCTGTCCGTATTGTGTGAGCACATTGACGCGCCAGCTCCCTTCTTGAAGCGACGATTTCTTCGTATACCCGCGGAATCCCTTGTCTTGCCCGCCGTAGATAGAGAATTGCAGCGTGCTCTTGGTCACCCAATCGCGCATGGCCGGGTCGTAGTACTGCCACTCATGCAAGATAATCGTCGAGAGTCCTGAGGGAGCGAAGACAGAGGTAAAGACGTACGCGCCCTCGCCTCGGTAGCGATGGTATGTCGTATTGTAGTTGAGGAACGACCGATACCACGGCAGCGGCTCCGCGAGCAGGTGGTACTCCCATCCTGTTCGCGAAACGGAGTGGTACACACCAGCGTCCTTGAGCGAAAGCGGCAGCGGCGGAATGAGATTGGTGAAATAGAGGACGTTGAATGTTATGAAGATGAGGGCTATCGCGCGCAGGGCGGTCGTGCGCATGGCAGTGACACGCTCGGGCACGAGCCGGTACAGGCCACCGAGGAACGCCGCGACGAGCGCGATGCTCACGGCTCCCGCGAGCAGAAACACCCACGGACCGATAGTGCGTAGCACGACCGGGAGGAAAAAGATGAGGAATGAGAAAAGGGCCGTGAACCATATCCCGATCTGGAATACCGCTTTCGTATAGAGTCGGCGGAAGCGTTCGTTGCCAATAAGCAGCGATGCGATAGCGATGACGAATATCCAGCTGATGGCGATCGATGCGCTTCTGGAATAGAGCGCGAGGTATCCGCTGAAGAGCGCACCGAATGCAAATTGCATCGTGACCGGAATGAAAGGCGCGAGCGAGAGGACCGCCGCATTCTGCACGCGGCCAGATTCAATATAATGCAGAGTGGCTATCGCTAGTGCCGCGACGCCGAGGTACGAGACGAGGAGCACGTTGCCGAGCACGACGTCCACGCGATCAAGTAGGAAGAAATTGTCGACGAGAAAGCCCGTGATGAGCGCGAGCGGCGACATATACCGCTCATACCAGTGTATGAGTTCTTCTGTACTCTTTGGAAGGTATCTTCGTATCATGCTTTGTAGTTCGGTTTTTCTTCTTCAATGCCCGCACGATTGTTGACGAGGCGTGTGAGCGCGTAGAGGAGTGACGAGAGTCTGTTTGCGTATGCGCGGCTCGCATCGCTTATCGCACGCTCGCCGCTCTCGTGGAGTGTGACGAGCCGCCGCTCAGCACGGCGGGACACCGCGCGCGCCACATCGAGCCGCGCGGACAGCTCCGTCCCGCCCGCGAGTAGGAACGAGGTTACGGGCGGCAGTTCAGTCTCTATAGACTTAATGAGTTGTCCGAGGTGTTCGACACTCGTAAGCGGAATATGTTTTTCCGCCCCCGCGACCTCAGCCTGCAGTGTGAAAAGGTGGTCCTGCACATCGTGGAGTACGTGCCGCACCTTCCGTCCGGATGTTTCGAGCTCATCGGTGCAGGCTGTTTTGCACCAGCCAACGAGAGAATTGAGCTCATCGAGCATGCCGAGTGTTTCAAAAATAGGTGACGTCTTCGAAACGCGCTTTCCTTGCGGTGAGTCGAAGAGCTTCGACGTCCCGCCGTCCCCTTTCCCCGTAAAGAAGGCCATACCTAAATAATAGCAACCAACGGCCTGCGCAACGAACCAAGTGCCCGGGAGAGGACTCGGCGTGACTCACTAAGCGCTACGCGCTAAGTGGTCACTGCCCTGGCTCGGCGACCCGTTGCTTCGCAACGGTACCCCGCCTCCGCCCTTCTCGTCGCCCCCGTGGCGAAAACAGTAATCGCCGAGAGACTTGCTCTCGGCTTAACTGTTTTAGTGCCCGGGAGAGGACTCGAACCTCCACGCCCTTGCGGGCTTCACCACCTCAAGGTGAAATGTCTACCAATTTCAACACCCGGGCATTACTGCTGAAGCCCCATCATACTCAAACGCGGCTTTTTTTCAATTTATAACGGGCTTATTCGATTTTCTCCGCTGCTACCTTTTCGGATTTCGGCGCTTCTTCTGCGGTCGTCTCTTTTCCGCCCGAAGCGGACCCGCCTTCGGCGGGCGGCTCCTCCACCCGTGCAACTACCTTTGTGGTCCCCTTTTCACTCACCATCATCCGCGTGCGGCGCAGCTGCCTGCGCGCCTCGCGCGATACTTTGTCGCGGATAAAGTAGAGCTTGGCGCGGCGCACGCGTGCACGCTTCACTATCTCCACCTTGTCTATCATCGGGGAGTAGAGCGGGAATATTTTCTCGACGCCGACACCCGACGAGACGCGGCGCACGGTGAATGTCGCCCCCGCTTCCTTTCCGTGCTTGCGCGCGAGTACGAGACCCTCGAATATCTGGATACGCGTCTTGCCCTTCTCTTCTATCCTCTGGTGCACGCGCACCGTATCGCCCGCGCGGATGTCGAGCGTGGCGCGCGATTCCATATCGACAGGAGATATTTTGACAGTCATATTTTTTCGCGCCTGCCTAACGGCTAGCACGGCACTGTACCACAGCTGTAAAAAAAGAAAAAGCCGGACCCGAGGGTCCGGCACGATGCGGATCAGCGCCGCTAGTGTCCGCCGGGGCTGGCGTGGCTGAGCATACTGGAGAAGCCCAGCATCTCGGCCGCAACAGCAACCGCCTCCTCCTTCTGCATGCCGCCTTTCTGGAGGCGCGCCGCGACCTCGCAGAAGTAGTCGGCCAGCTCGAGTGGAGTCATGTCTGCGACGCCCCTCTTCTTGTTCCTGCTTCCGCGTGGCCGGCCGATCCGGCTGGATTTCCTCGATTTCTTCTTTGCAGGCTTCGCAATCTTGGCTCTCGCCATTCGTCTCTCCTCTCGTGAACCGCCCTCACAAGGCGGTCTACTCTGTATAATAAAAAGTGTAAATTGTCAATCCTACTTCCCCATGCGGCGCTCGCGCGACGCGTATTCGCTGAGTATTGAATCGAGCATCTCTTCGCTAAAATCCGGCCAGTACGGGTCGACAAAAAAGAGCTCGCTGTATGCAGACTCCCACAGCAAAAATCCTGAGAGCCTCTGTTCTCCGCCGGTACGTATGATGATGTCGGGGTCCGGCATCTCCGCTGCCCACATGCGAGCACGGAGATTCTCTTCGCTTGCTTCTGCGCCATCATCGGCAAGTTTCCGTACCGCCTCGACAATCTCAGCGCGGCCGCCGTATGAGATGCACGCCCACAGCGTGATACGAGTATTGTTTTTTGTCTCCTCTTCCACTTCACTCACAAGCTGCTGCAAATCCGCGTCAAGCCGGGCGAGCTGTCCGACAAATCGGATGCGGACGCCCTCTTTGCCAAGTTCGCGCAAGTCATTCTTTGCCATCTCGCGAAAGAGGTCCATGAGATACGAAACTTCTTCCTTTTCGCGCCCCCAGTTCTCAGTCGAGAACATGAACGCAGCCACATGCGGAATGTTCCTTTCGC
>Ga0209541_10017517_pt1 | contig 10469 bp, 11 predicted proteins | sample RifCSPlowO2_01_FD_184027 | JGI IMG/M metagenome (GOLD analysis project Ga0209541, IMG submission 184027) | Groundwater microbial communities from Rifle, Colorado - Rifle CSP2_plank lowO2_0.1 (SPAdes) (version 2) | ecosystem: Environmental > Aquatic > Deep subsurface > Groundwater | place... | reverse complement strand
CACCAGCAATCCGTCAGCAGGCAGTTTATCAACGAAACTCCGGAACGTATCATAGACATGATCGATGTCCCTGTAGTAATCCAGGTGGTCCGCATCTATATTCGTCAGTACCTCGATGGCGGGCGTAAGTTTGAGCATGTCGGCTCGGTACTCGTCCGCCTCGACAACAAGATAGTTGCTCGTACCGTGTCGGAAATTCGAATTTGCAAGTTGCGGCACATAGGTCCCGACGATAACGGTTGGATCGAGGTCCGTATCTGCCAAGATGCAGCCGATCATGGCCGTTGTCGTTGTTTTTCCGTGCGTGCCGCAGATCGCAATCGTACGGTAACGTGCAGAGAGCGCACCAAGATATTCCTTATAGGAGTAGACCGGAAGGCCGAGTTTATTCGCCTGTGTGATTTCTTCGTTTGAGAGGGGGACAGCGGTCGAGTACAGGATAAGCTCGAAATCGCGCGTAATATGCTCCTTTCGATGACCGAAAACAACGGCGACACCTTGCTTCTGCAGTCGCGCTGTGACTTCGTTGGGTGCGATATCCGATCCGCTTACGGAGTAGCCCGATCGTATAAGGTATTGGACGATCGATGAAATTCCTATGCCTCCGATTCCGATGACAAATGCCTTTTTTTGTTTCGCTTTTGCGTACGTTTTGACTACCAGGTTCGCAAAAGATCGTGCTGCGGCGGCGGGAAACAACGCGTGAAGGTTATCTCCGAGCTTTCGTCGTTCGTCGCTTGAATCGAGAAGACGCATGATCTCGTTCTTGAGAAGGTCAGGCTCATGCTGGGACGCAGTGACGGCAGCGTTGCGAGCGGCAAAAAAACGCGCATTATCAACCTGATGAGAATTCGGGATCGGTACGAGGACGCTCGCCTTTCGAGCTGCCGCACATTCGGTTATGGTCGACATGCCGGCTCTGGAAATTACCAGAAGCGCACGAGAAAGCTCCTCAGCATATTCCCTATCTAAGAACTGAACCGCAAGGTACTGCTTCGGAAGCGTCATTTTTTGATCTATATTGTGTGCCCCGAGCATATGCACGACGCGGTATCGCTCTGCCAGAAGTGGAATGCAGCCACGCAGTGCGTCATTCATTCCTCGGGCACCCTGGCTGCCGCCGAGTATCAGGATACTGTCCTGCGTTCTGGTCGAGCGCGTGATGCTTCGTGCAGGGTTCCCAAGGCAAACTGTTTTCTTACTCGGGAACAAGCGCAACTGCTCCGGAAACGACACGGTTATGGTAGTCGCAAGTGAACTGAGAATTTTATTTGCCAGACCCGGGCGTATATCCTGCTGATGAATGATGGTGGGTATTCGGAGTATTTTGGCAGCTATTCCGACCGGTACCGCAACGAAACCTCCGCATGAGATGACGACATCGGGTGAAAAACGCCGAAGAATGATCATTGCTTTAATAAGGGCAATCGGAAATTTGACAACGCCGATGATGGTGGAAACGCTGAAATACCTCCGTAGCTTTATCGACGGGATCCATGTGAATTGCATTCCATGCGAAGAAACAAAGTGCGACTCCGGTCCGGTCCTGGTGCCGATAAAGAGACAAGTTGCCGATGGCATGGCTTCACGTACGGCAAGAAGCGGTGAGACCGAGCCCAACGTGCCTCCACCAGCAAAAACGACTTTAAGCATATAAACGATTTGCGGACCGTGAAATGTTCATCAGGATACCTGTTGCCAAAAGCAGGACGATGAGGTTGGTACCGCCCAAACTGATGAACGGTAACGGAATGCCGGTAAGCGGTAGCAGGCCGACCATGGCTCCGATATTAACGATCACCTGCAGTGTGATCATATAGATAATGCCTGTGGCCATCAAGGACGAAAAAGGATCGGGGGCTCTGGCGGCTATGCGCGAGCCGCGAATAAAAAGCATCGTATACAAGGTGAGCAGCCCGAGGGATATGAAAAAACCGCCTTCTTCACCGATTATCGCGAATATCGAATCACTCTCGATTTCGGGTAAAAAATAAAATTTTTGTCGCGATTTGCCGACGCCGACGCCGAACCACGATCCGGAGCCGAGCGCTATCAGAGCCTGATTGACCTGATAACCGGAACCCTTTACGTCATGCTGCGGCTTAAGAAAGGTGATGACGCGATCACGGCGATACGGCGATGTGAGAATAAAGACGCTTGCAGCCGCTACGACAATAAAACCGAGGAGAAGAATGTCGCGGATGCGGGCTCCGCTGACAATATACAGAACCAGTGCAAGTGCTCCGTAGATGAGAAGCATGCCGATGTCCGGCTGAAGTTGCAAAAGAAGCGCCATACTGCCAAGCACGACCAAAAGAATAAACATCGTTTTTCCGGGCCGAACACCTTTTCGCGATTGGTCCGACAGCCACGCAGATAACCAGATGACGAATGTCAACTTGGCGATCTCGCTCGTTTGTAACGACGCACCGAAAAAAGGTATCCAGCTCTTTGCCGATGCGTTCGTGATCGCTACACCGGGTATGAGGACCACGATCAAAAGCAAAAATGTCGTAATCAAAAAAAAGGGAGCAAATTTTTTGTAAAGGTGAAAATCGATGCGTTGTGCGATAAAAAACAAAATAATGCCGGGGAGCAGGCCGTGTAACAGTTGCTGCTGGAAATAATAATAGGACTGACCGGTTTGCTGGAATGAGATGATCGATGTCGCCGATGAAAGCGCTATCAAGCCGAAAAAAAGGAGAATCCCGACAGTCCCGAGAAGAACAAAATCATACCGAATCGGAACCCGTCCTTTGAAGGCGCGGGAGATCTTTTGAAAACCGCGCACACGATGAGCATGGAGAGCGCGCATTTTCATGGCGTTATGCGATTCGCAGTCCCAAATCCATCAATGCCAGGATCAGTCCGGCGACGGCCGTAACCGCGGAGATTACCCAGAAGCGCATGACGATCTTGCTCTCAGGCCATCCGATCGCTTCGAGGTGGTGATGAAACGGAGCCGAAATAAATATCTTTCGATGAAAAAGTTTGCGGTAGACGATTTGAATGATAACCGAGCATGATTCCAGCACAAGCATCAAAGCGATAAGCGGCAAATAGAACTCCGCGTGTACGAGCAGCGCAACGATACCGAGCGTGACACCGAGCGACATGGATCCCGTGTCTCCCATGAAGAACCGAGCCGGTGGAATATTGAACCAGAGGAAAGCGAGCAATGAACCCACAAGTACTCCGCAGAACGCAACGAGGTTGTAATCGCCCTGTATGAATCCGATCGCTCCAAGAGCTGTGAATGCGGAAAGGACGCTACCGGCAGCAAGACCGTCAAGCCCATCGATCGTATTGACCGAAAAGGAGGTAGCGACGATCACGAAAACGAAAAACAGGATATACCAGGCACCGATAGCGAACGTACCGAGAAACGGAATATGGACGACATCCCAATCAAGCTTAAAATAAAACCACCATGCTCCGACGAGAGCGATAAGCGTAAAAATGATAAGCCGGTGTTTGACGGTAAGGCCTCCTCCCTTTCCGCCGCCCTGCCGCCGGATGTTGAACCAATCGTCCAGCAAGCCGACGAGGGCCGAAGCGATGAGCGCACCGAGCGGCAACAGCGTTTCGCTGCGCGTCAGAAAATTAAGCTGCCGTAGCCAGGCGGGCAGGGATGAAAAATTTGATAAGAAAGAAAAGAAAAGTGTCAAAACCGTCGTGGTCACCCAGAAGAGCAGCCCGCCCATCGTGGGCGTGCCTGCCTTGTGCTTGTGGAGCTGCGAATAGACGGGAGTGGTTCCCTCATTACGGATTGTTTTCTCGAGGCGATATTTGTAAAGAAAGTGCGATAACAGCGGAGTCCATGCCATGGAAATCAAAAAACTGAATGTCGTTAAAAAAAATATTTTTACGATCTGAAAATTTATATCCATAGTTAGCGGTACGTGCTCAGCATGATGACGTAGAGAGCGAGAAAAAACGAGCAAAAAACCGAGCTCAGACCCAAGTAGTAGCTGAGATATTTGTCTTTCGCAAAAATTCTGAATGCAAGAAAAAGATTGACCGTAAAAACAACGAGCGCGGCTAGGACATACCAGAGAACGGCATACCACGGCGCCAGGAGATCAATTCCCACGAGCACGTTATAGTGAATCGGGATTGCGGCGGCCGACCGGTCGGCATGCGTCAGAACCCAAAAAAATGAAAAAAAGATGAATAGTGCGCTCAACAGAGCCAAGAACAGCGTAACTCGCTCCGTGACGAATAATCGAAATGGTCGCAACATGCTCGTCTAGGATACGGCGACAATCGTAGCAATTGAGGGGAATGATCGCTTGATTTCTCGCTCAACAAGATGTTTAAGCGTAATTTCGGATATGGAGCAATGAGAACACATGCCAGTGAATCGGATGAAGACCGCCCGATTTTTTGCATCAATCTTTATGAGCTCGATATCGCCGCCGTCAAAATTGAGCGCAGGGCGAATGCGGGCAAGAATTGATTCAATCTTTTTCTTCATCGATAGTAATCATACTGATATGTCGGTTAAAAAGCAATGAACTTGACACCTCGGCGGTATACAGGTATACTCTTTTCGAATTATTTTTTCAGAATCAGATGGCACATAAGAAAGCGGCAGGATCAACATCATATGGACGTGATTCGCAGGGGCAGCGCCTCGGCGTAAAGCTGTATGCGGGAGAATTCGCGCAAGCGGGATCGATCCTCGTACGGCAGCGCGGTACTTCCATCCGTCCGGGTGTGAATGTTTCGGTTGGCAGCGACGATACGCTCTATGCGAAGGTAAGCGGACTCGTCGCATTCAGGACGCGAAAAAGAAAAAGATTCGACGGCACGTTCCGTCACGTTAAGGTTCTCGATATCATTCCAAAAAAATCCGGGTAACCGGATTTTTTGTTTCTACACCTTGAGGTGCTTACGCAGTGCAAGTGAGGTGCTGATTATCGACAGGAGGGCCATTGCTATGAATTCGGCAATGAGGATCGGTTGAGCTTGCGCCGTGAAGTATTCGAGCAATTGGATGTTGGCAATCCCGACAAACATTCTATCCAGCAATGGCTGGGAAAATTTTATGGCAAAAAACGTCAGTACTGAATTAAGAATAAGGGAACAAAATACGTATAGAACGCTTTCGAGGACGTAGGGAAGACGGATATACATATTCGTAGCGCCAACCAGCTTCATGACAGCGATCTCGTCGCGATGAGAATAAATACTGACGCGGATCGCGTTGAACATGATAATGATGGATAGAACCAGGAACAACGAAGCGAGCGCGAGAGCGATACGGTTGATTTTGTCGGCCGCCGAGGCGGCGCTCTCGGTGAGCGCACGGGCGTCAACCTGATGCGCCGCATCAAGCAACGACATGTACTCACTGTTATTTTCGATGGTGTTCAGGATCGTCGGATAGTCCTCAAGATTCCTTGCCTGTATCCGCAACGTATAGCCAAGAGGATTTTCGTTGAGAGCAGGTAGGATTTTTTCCGCGATATCGGGATACCGCTCTTTCAGCGTCGTCATCCCTTCGTCCGGAGAAATGCTTACGACTGAGGCGACAGCCTGATTCTGTTCAAGATCCGTCTGGATCCGTTTCACGTCCGATTCCTGAACATTCGGCTTGAAGAAAAGCGCGATGTCGATGCGCTGATTGAGTTCCGAGAGAAGGGCCGTTTTGGCGTAGTCAAGGCCGATGAGCGTGTTCACCAAAAAAAGAACGATGATCATGACCAGAAGCGTTGCCAAGGACAACCAAAAATTCCTGACGAAATCCTGTAGTGCATAGCGAACGCTGCGTAAGAAAATCAGCATCATAATACGTATTTTCCGCGTGCCTGGTCGCTGATGACGTGGCCGTGATCAAGCGTAATGACGCGACGACGGAGGTTGTTCACAATTTCTCTGTCATGGCTAACCAAAAGAACCGTCGTCCCGAAGTCATTGATCTTCTGCAACAGATCGATGATCTCCCGGCTGGTGATTGCGTCAAGATTACCGGTTGGCTCATCCGCCATCAGCAGCTTGGGTCGGTGGACGAGACTTCGGGCGATCGCGACGCGTTGCTGCTCGCCGCCGGAGAGCTGGTTTGGGTACTGGTGGGCCTGATCGCGTAAACTGACGAGGCCGAGCACCTGATGAACGACTTTGTCGATCTCGCGCCGTTTATGACCTGAGACCTCAAGTGCGAATCGAATGTTTTCGAATGCCGTTTTTTTTGGTAGCAGTTTGAAATCCTGAAAAATAACGCCGATCTGCTTTCGCAATACGGGAATTTCCCGTTTCTTGATGTGCGTGATGTTCCATCCGCCGATTACGATCTCCCCCTCTGTCGGCCGCTCCTCCGCCATGAGAAGTTTCACGAGTGTCGACTTGCCGCAACCGCTCTGGCCCACAATCGATACGAATTCACCCGGCTCAACGTCAAGCGTTACGTCTTTGATGGCAACGGTACTGGGTGGGTATACCTTCGTAAGATTTTTAAGATGTATCATGGGGTTCGTATCAGTTCTGTTTTGACATAGATAAGGCCTGCGCGGAGAGCACCGATTACCTTGAACGCATACGCATCGAGATCGATGAGACGCCCGGTCCAGGGTTCCGGCCCGTAATCATTGATTCTAACGGTAACGCTCTTATTGCTTTTCAGACGCGTTACACGCACTGTTGCGCCTTTCGGGTAAATGGTTGAAGCTGCACAGAGGCAGCGTTTGAAGGAATACCAACTTGCGATTCCGTCGCGAGCCTGCTCGCTTCCCAGGATTCCCACATAGCGCACCGGTGCGGTAAGGGTTCCCGTAAGAACCCTGGCTTCGACATCGTTGTAGCTCTCCAGTGCCTTCCATGAGTGGCCGACAGGGTCGTATGCGTACAGGGCACGGCTCATGCCGGCAGAATCAGTATACGGTATTTTAATGCGAAAAGGAACAGAATCAATGGCGCTCTGTCGGTAGTCAAGTGTATAGAGTGGCGTCACAAGCTGCAGACCTGTTGGTAGAATCGGGACAAGCGGATCTTTCATGAAAAAAAACGCAGCGTTCGCACGATTGACTCCTCCTTGCGCAGCTTCTACCTCATTTGTTGCGATCGGCTCGGATTGGCTGGATATCGTGAACGAAGTTGCTTCGATAAAATAGCGCGTCGAAGTCTCCGTCGAAGAAATCATGACAAGGGGAATCGACGTAGTGGCACTCGATGCAGTCCAGTGTCGTCGCTCGGACAGCGGTCGTGTATCGGTAAGGGTAAAACGGGCAATCAGCGAGCGCGGGAGAACGGTGACGGTTGCACGACCGTCTGCGTCTGGTATGACTTCAAGGAATGCATGCGTTCTGTGGCCGCTGACCGATTCAAGTGCTACAAAAGAGTGTTGACGAAAGAGTTGAATCAGATTATGCTCTGACAGGGTTACGTCATAAATTTCCGCGTGCGCATGACCGATCGTACCGAGCAGCACGCCGACAACAATACTCATACCCGCACGCAGAGCCCATTTCGCGCGCCGCTGTAGCTCAGATGGTAGAGCGACGGTATCGTAAACCGTAGGTCGTGGGTTCGATTCCCACCGGCGGCTCCACAAAGCGTCACGATGCAAGTGCGCTTTTTTTAACATAGAGCAGTATCGGGTGGTTTGATGCATATTGATCGTATACCGCGTCAAAGGGGTTTGCCTGAACGTAGTATTCGTAGGTTTGCCATACTTCCTGCGGATCGATGAAATGTTTGACGATCTTGTAGAGATAGTATCCGTCATGCTCAATGACGATCGGCGTCACTTCTCCATCCGTTAGAGCCCGAAAAATCTGAAGGTGTTCGGGACCAAGATCGGTTGCAGCGATGAGGGTTTCCGAGCCCGAAACTGCCGTTGTCGCTCCTGTTCCGTCAAAAGGTTCGGAGCTTGTGTCCGCGATAAGCTGCATGCGCAACTGACTAGCCTTGTCGAATGCGGGGTTGGGTTGGCCAAGAAAAATATCCACCAACCTGTCCTTCAAGAGCAGCGTTCGTACAATGTGATCACGGACATACGCGCTTCGCAAAAAAGGATCGGATGTGGTCGCAGAGGCGATCATTTCCCGGTGATACAGGTCAAGCTCGTCTCCCGATATACGAACCCGGTATGTGGAAGCGAGTCGGGACGTAATATATTCATCCTGAAGACGCGCAAGAACTCCGTCTGCGATAGACGACGGAGACGCGTCGGAACCGATTATTCGTTTGACGGCATCGTATTCGCGGAAAAATTCTCGAAAGCCGATTCGGTGATCGGCCACGCGGGCGACGGGAATATTAAGGGTTTTACCCAACATGATGGCACCGTCGGACCAACGTGGTGCACGATATATCGTCACGATCGCGAGTACGCAAAGAATTCCTCCTACGATCCCGGTTATAGATGCAAGTCGTCGTATTTTCATTTTGAATCGAAGAAATATCGCCACCAGTCCTGTACGAATGTTTGCGGAAGATGCTGCAGTTGAGAATCGCCTGCCGTTGCAGGATTGATTACAACGACCCGCTCACCCTCGCGTACACGGTTGAGCTTATCGCGTGCTTCGCTCTCGATAAACGAATCCGTCGAAAGCTTGGAGATCATTTGCGACAAGCTGTTTCGCTCAGAGCGGAGCTCCGCAGTCCTCCTTTGGATGTCTGAGATCTCTCTATCGATGCTCATTCGCCGGCTGATCTCGGTTGACAGCCGAAAACCCGCTATGAGTGCGACGATACACAGCAAGAGAAGGACTATTTTGGACTGTAACAGAGATCGCATCATGCATTTACCGCGTATATTCGTTCGCGAAGTACCCGAATGAATGCTTCTGGCTCGCTGATATTATATAAAAAAAGCGACCTGTGCGTAAGGGCTATAATGACCGAAGATCGATTCCGTTTCACGTCTGCAACTTCGCTGAGCGGTACACGCCATAGTGCTCGTGCGCCGTCATCAGTGTATTTTACGATTGCGGTTGCCGTAATGACGTAGTTCGCTCCGCGGATTCTCTGAAGTGCAAAAAAGACAAGCAGTACGATAAGAGATGACCAGAGCGCAATTCCTGCTGTCCTCGCCTTCAAAAAAAGAGGGAGCGAAAAGAAAACGAGAACCGCGGCTCCTGCCAAAATCAAGCGATACCTGCGCGATGCAAAAGCGCGGGACACGTGGTATACGCGTTCATCGGCGTTGATTTTTGCGGAACTTTCATTCATACTGGTTTCATGAAACGACGTCATAGAAACAACATGCTCAAGGTCGGCTGGATCGCCATTTCGATTATGGTCATCCTCTCCATGCTTGTTTTTTCAGCCGGGCTATTTCAATTTACTCCTTCTTAAGAACGGCCAGAAACGCCTGTTGCGGTATTTTGACCGTCCCGTGCGAGGCCATGCGCTTCTTTCCTTTTTTCTGTTTCTCCAGGAGCTTTCTCTTTCTGGTGACATCGCCTCCGTAAAGCTTTGCCGTTACGTCCTTGCGTAGTGCCGAGAGCCGTTCTGCGGCAACGACGGTACCTCCGACGGCAGCCTGAATTTTCAGAACAAACTGTTGTTTCGGCAACACCTCTTTCAAGGCGTTGACGATCGCGCGACCCCGCTTGTGAGTTTCGTCGGTCGGTACGATGGTTGCGAGCGCGGGAACGGCTTCGTCAGCGATCCGGACGTCCATTTTTGATACCTTACACTGGCTGTACCCCTTAAATTCATAGGAATACGAGGCGTAACCGGAGGATAATTTTTTGATTCTGTCGTAGAAGTCGACAATGACGTTTGCAAGCGGTAAATCAGCCCGAACAATGACACGCCCGGCCTCAAGAAACTCGGTCCCGCTGAATTCGGCCCGAACGGAACGCATATAGTCCATCAGAACGCCCAGATATTCTTTTGGCGTAATTAATTCAAGGCCGACAATGGGCTGCTCGACGCGTTCGATAGTACCAGGATCGGGAAACGACGCAGGCGAGGTGACGGTCTCGGGCTGGCCTGATCGTTTATAGACGTGATATGCGACCGTCGGGGCCGTAATGAGTATCGGCAAGCCGAACTCGCGTTTCAGGCGCTCCTGGAATATTTCAAGATGGAGCAAACCAAGAAACCCGCATCGAAAACCGAATCCGAAGATCTCCGAATGATCGGGCGTGTAATTGAGACTGGCATCGCTTAGTTTCAATTTTTCGACCGCCTGACGCAGTTTCTCGTATCCAGAACCTTCTTCGGCGAATATTCCGGCAAATACCATCGAGTTGGTTTCCTGATATCCCTTGAGCGCCGGTGTCGCCGTGTCGGTAGACCGCACAATCGTGTCACCGACCTTGGCCAGCGATATATCCTTGATATTCGTGATAAGGTACCCGATCTCACCGGCGGCGAGCTCCGAGGATTTTTCCCAGGATGGTTTGAAAAAACCGACTTCAAGAACTTCCGCTTTTATGCCGGCTTTCGCAAAACGTATGGTATCGCCGGCCGCGAGTCGTCCAGAGAAGAGGCGCACGTAGATGACAACGCCCTTG
>Ga0209541_10017516_pt1 | contig 10469 bp, 11 predicted proteins | sample RifCSPlowO2_01_FD_184027 | JGI IMG/M metagenome (GOLD analysis project Ga0209541, IMG submission 184027) | Groundwater microbial communities from Rifle, Colorado - Rifle CSP2_plank lowO2_0.1 (SPAdes) (version 2) | ecosystem: Environmental > Aquatic > Deep subsurface > Groundwater | place... | reverse complement strand
AAATTGGAGGGACTAGATGTGAGATGGGGAAGATAATAATGGGGTTTGAGGGAGTGAAATGAACAAAGAGAAAAGAGGACAGGAAGAGATAGTAGGTTTTGTTCTGATAGTAGTTCTTGTTGTTGTGATATTTGTCATATTTTTAGGGATTAAATTGCGCAGTCCTGAACCTGCTCAAAAAGAAAGTGAGATAGTGTATCAGTTTCTTGAAAGCGCTATGGAGCAGACTACGGATTGTGTTTTAAGCCAGAATAGCAGAAATGTAGTAATGGATGATTTGATTAAAGAATGCTATTCTTCAGATAATCTTTGCTCTTCTGGAGAAACGGCTTGTGGGGCAGTTGAAGATACTATGAAAAAAATATTGAATAATACTTGGAAAGTAGGACAAGACTATCCGTATAAAGGATATGTAATAAAGGCTAACTACTTCCTTAATTCGAGCAATCAAGAACAGAACGAAGAAGTCTTTTTAATAACTCAGGGAAATTGCAGTAATTCTTTTATTGGAAACTCTTACTGGATACCTGAATTTCCTGGAAGCATTATAGTTGATGCTAAACTTTGCTCTTGATAAATTTAAAGCACAATTTCAATCTTTAATATGTCTATTATAACTATAGGTTTTAGTCTTTCTCTCTTGCCTGTGTTTTCTTTAATTAAGTCTATGAATCCAAACTCTTCTAATAACTTTATATCTTCAGAAACTGATTTAAAATCTCTTTGAAGCATTTTTGCAAGGTCATAAATTGACTTAGGATTTCTTGTTTTTATCACATGAATGATTCTTGCTTTTTCGTTTGAGAGCAATGAACGCAATGATGCAAGACCTTTAAAGCTAAAATCTGATTTATCTCCAGTTATTTTCTTAAAAAATGAAGTGAATGCTCCTCTATCGTCGGTGATTGTTATTTCACGAATTCTTGTTTTTTGGGCCATATTGGTTATTAAAATGCTTTTGGGTATTTATATGTTTTGTTTTACCATATATTCTAAAAATACCATATATTTGGTTAATTTGTTTAATTGCATTGGAGATTTACATTTAATCATTAGGTAGTAACAAACAAAGATTTATAAATAAAACTATAAGTTTGATATTATCTATTTATAATAACCGAACTAGCATAGAAAGCTTTTTAAAGAGCCAAAGGATAATCTACTTAACGCTCTTTTTAGAGCGGTTATCTAAATGATGAGACCGATACAAAACAATAAAAAGTTATTGCACGGCTCACTTGGCGAGTCGCCGATTAAACGCGCGGCTTCCTTGATGAGGGACTCTGCGGAGTTGCCACGAGAGATAATTGAAAGGAGGTTTATTTAAAAATATGAAATTTAATTTTAGAAAGATTACATCTGCTTTAGCTTCTACAGCAATGGTGGGATTAACAGTTGCAACAGCTGCTGCTGCTAATTTCCCTGCCCCATTCGTTTCGAATGGCGCTGCTGATGTTGCTATAGTATATGGAAATACTTTAGATTTAGGTGCTGTTACTGATATATCTACTGCTTTGAGCGTAGCTCTTGCAGGTGGAAGTTCAGGAAGTGGCGCTCCTGCTAGTGATGATGCTTACCCATTATTTACTAGTTCGACACCTATCCAACTTAATAATAGCATTAGCAGTGTTAGAACTTCTATAACTGATAATAATTTACCAAATGTTCTTGCAGATTCAGACTTTAGTGGTAATGTAGATGCTACATTATCCTTCAGTATTGTTCCTGGAACAAATAGAGTAACTTATCAGAAACAACCTAAGAGCAGTGATGATCCTATAAATGCAATTACTATGTCTACAACGGCAAGTGGTTACTTTTATAACGCTACTGCTACTTTTAACAAAGCAGTGAACTTTTCACATGCTGATTCAAAGAATCAAGAAGTTGAATTATTTGGTCAGAACTTTTTAGTTGGTTCTGCGACAGACATTACTACAATAGTATTATTCAAATCGGCAGAAACAGTATTTTTGACTGTTGGAGGAACGACTTCAACTCCGTCATCTACTGTTGTTGTTGATGATGAAACATACACTGTAGAATTAACTGGCGCGACAGATACTTCGGCTACAATTCGTGTTACGAATTCAGCAGGTCAATCTGATCAGAAGGAAATTAATGAAGCTGCATCTAAGAAAATCTTAGGTATTGAAGTTGCAGTAAATACTGCAGATGAGTCAACAGCTACTAATACACTTCAAGCAGAAGTTATGGTTGGTGCGTCAAGAGTTAAGTTACAAGACGGTTCTGAAGTTTTGACTGGTTCTGATGACACTCCTATTCAGGGAACAAGAGTTGCTTTTAATGGAGGCAATGGTTCAGCCATGACTAAATTGACTGTTCAAGTTTTTGCTAAAGATGGTAACAACGATGCTATTGCAGAAGGAGATTCATTTGAAGACCCGGTTTTTGGTTCATTCAGATTTGTCTATGCTGCAAGTGAATTGACTGAAGATGATTGGGATACTATTGAAGTTGCTCCTTCCGGAAATGATCATGTTGGTTTCACTGCTACAAACTGGCAGGGAAAGACAGTGACAAATCAGGAATGGGTTAACAACGAATCTGGTGGAACATTAGGTCCGTTTTTAGGGGATTCTGCTGAATGGAGAATATATGTTCAAGAACATTCTACAATCAACGAGTCTGCTTATTCAATGGTTGGTAATGAAGAGGAAGGATATTTAGTCAAGTTACGTACATTGTATAACGGTACTGGAGGAAGTACAACATATGGAGGGGACAGTATTGTTTTTGAAAATGTGTTTGATACTTCTCAAAGTTGGTCAGCTTCGATTACAGGTGAAGGCTCTGGAACTATTGATATTGGAGGGAAAACTTACTCTCTCGTATATGTGGATAGTAATGGTGGAGGAGGTGATCCTTTTGTGCGATTAAACTCGCCAGATAGTTCGTCTTCTACACAAATAGTGTTGTATCCGACTGTTGAAACTTCTAAGGGTGCTAAGATGATGTTCTATGAACCTCTTACACTTAACTTAAGTTCTGATACTGGAATAACACTATATAGTACTGCTCCTACATTTGGAAATTTAACTGGAATTCTTATCCCTGATGGAGATGGATTTACAACAACAAGTATTACACCAACAGGGTTATCTGGATATTTAGGAGGTAATTGGACATTCGGTACAAGTGCCTTGAATACATCTGGAAATAACTCGATTAATATAACTGCAGGAGGTTTGACTTTTGCAGTGGTTGCAGCTGATGTAATGGGACAGGTAACAGTTAGACTTTTGGACCCATCTAATGGTGCTAGAATCACCGTACCATCTATGGTACTCTTTGAAGAAAAGGATGAGTCTAATAACTATAATGCTGTAATATTACAGGCTGGCGGTGCAGGTATTAGTACAAGCAGTGAGCAAATCACTGATACTGATTTTACATGGAACTCTGATTCAGATATGGCAAGTTCTGCTAGTTCGTATGGTTCAGTTGGAGTACAAGGTAAAACTAATGATAAGTTGTACTATATGGAAGACCAATGGGGAACAATTGTTGAAACAGACGAATCAAGCTCTAGTGCTTACGTTGTGACTGTCAGTTATCCTGATGAACAAGTGATTGCTGGAATTTATGTAGATGGCTTAGTTGCTGGAACAGGTTCTGGTTCAAGCGCTCTTGGTAATGTTAAGGTTCTAGATGAAGAGCTTGTAAGCTCTAATATGTCTACAAAGAACCTTATAGTGGTAGGTGGAAGTTGTGTAAACACAGCTGCATCTTCTTTACTGGGCGGCAGCGCTGGTTGCGGCGCCTCATGGACTGCAGCTACAGGCAAAGGAACAGGTGAGTGGGTAATCAAAACATTTACTAACCCTTGGGCTAGCACTAAAGTAGCTACTCTTGTCGCTGGTTGGGAAACAGGTGATACTGCTAACGCAGCAACTTACTTGAAGACCAAGAATCCTGCAATTGCTGCAGGAAGCGGATTGACAGGAACTACTTCTACGACTGCAGTTCCTGATGTTACTGAAACTACAGCTTAGATAGGTTTGTTTTTTTTTCTTTTTTCTTTTTTTCTTTTTTTTCTTCTTTGGTCTGGAGACTAAGATTTTTAAATATAGAAGATGACTTTAATGGATGGTAAGAAGGCAATTTCAAAAATATGTGTATGCTCGTCTTGCAAAACACAAGTTATTTCATCCTTTACTTTTTAAAATTTTAAAGAAAAAAGATTATTTGGATGAAAAATTGGACAAAATTATGATAGATTATAATAAAAAACATAAGGATTTTTTCTTTGTGCAAATAGGCGCTAATGATGGATTTAAAGCGGATCCAATGTATTTGTATGTTCGAAAATACGGCTGGAAAGGGATACTTGTTGAGCCAGTCAGCTATATTTTTGAAAAGCTTAAAGAAAATTATAAAGGAATAAAGAATATCTCGTTTGAAAATGTTGCGATTGGAGATAAAGATGGCTACAAAAACTTTTTCAGACTTAAAAAAATTGAAGATAGGGATGCTCCTTTATGGTATGATGAGATAGGCTCTTTTTTGAAAGAGAATGTGCTTAAACACAAAGATAAATTTCCAGATTTAGAAAAATATTTAATCACTGAGAAGATAAGATGCCTTACCTTAAACTCTCTTTTTAATAAATATAATTTGAAAAAAATTGATTTTTTGCAAATTGATACAGAGGGATATGATTATTATATAGTTAAGCAAATTCCTTTTGACAGCATTAAGCCTAAAATGATACGTTATGAAGACAGGCATTTGCCATTAGAACAGCAGAAATATTGTAAAAATTTATTAATTAAGAATGGATATACGCTTATTCAGATTACAGGAGACACTTTTGCATATTTGAAAGACTAAGATTTTTAAATAGGTTTTTGCTTGAATTCTTATGAGAAGAATATTAAGCCTTGATGAAATTGCTTATAAAGAGAAAAAGAGAAAACGCATCAGCGGGATTGTTATTATCGCATTGCTTGTGCTTAGCTCTCTGGGATTTGCTTTGAGCAGTGTCGGAAATGGCGGGAATGGCAATAGTGATTTGAAAGAAGGATTCAGTTATAATGGCCAGAACTGGGTTTATACATCTGGAAGCCAGAAATATTATTTTATTAATCATCCTGATGAGATAAATACTTCTTTAGATGGTCTGACTATGAGCTTGGCGGATTTTGGAGGCAAGCAAGTTTATGTTGATTCTAAACTTTCAGGAGGATTGCAAGAGATATATAATACTCTTGGAACTTATACTGGAAAGATTTCTGAAGTGTGTTATGGAACATGTGACAGAGATTTGCCTGAAAAAGAATGCTCTGCTGGCGCTGAACCGTTAATTATTATTCGAGAAAATGAAACTGAAAGTTTTGTTGAAAAAGATAATTGTTTGTTTATAAATGGCAATTTAAAGACTGTTGACGCTTTTCTTTATAATATCTTGGGAATCAATTAGTTTAAAAGAGGTAAAAAATACAATATAATATGATTAATAAGATTAAAAAAACCAAGCCTGTAACAAAAGAAAGAAGAATAGAAAAAGAACTGTTAGGAGTGCTTATTTTTCTTGCTGTGCTCGTGGTTGTTTTTTTTATTGCTTCTTCTTATTTTAAAAGCTTAAATTATTTTGAATATAAAGGTTTAACATTTGCCAAAGAGAGACTTGAAAATATTCCTATTTTTCATCATAGTTATTACCTGAAGGCGCCGTCTGGGGGACTTATTCAATATAATTTGTATTTGAGAAATGACCCAAGATATAGCAATGTTACTCTTGAAGGAGTTTCTAATCTTCTTGCTCCCGGGGCTGTTGCGTATCTTTCTGTTAATAGTGATGGTCTGCAGGAATGTAAATATGGATTGCTGGCTGTTGCGACCATTTCAAGTTTTATGAGTGATAATCAAATGAAAGTCATAGCCGGAAATTTGGACTTTTGGGATGCTGGGGCTAAAAGAGATAAATGGGTTACCTGTGAAAATCAACCTGGAAATAGAGTTGTTGAAATATTGAAAGGAAATGAAACTAAAGTGTCTATTGAGAGGAATTGTTATAGAATAGAAGTTGCTGATTGTCAAATTCTTGAAGCTGTGGAAAAACTTATAGTTCAATCAATTGTTGATGCTCGCAAGGCTCCTCTTAAATAAATTAGAGTTTTAAATTTTTGTTAGTGTGTGATTTCTTTCTATAGATATAAATTATTACAATAACTGCCAATACTATTAAAGTCATTAAAGTTGCTGAGCCTAAAAATGAGTCTATTTTATCTTTGTTATTTCCATATAATATTCCAACGTAAATGAGTATTGCTGACCATATTCCTGAACCTAAAGCTGTGTATAAAGTGAATTTACCTAAGGGCATTTTTGCGAATCCTGCTGGAATAGAAATTAATTGTCTTATTGCAGGAATTAATCTTCCTGTGAATGTAGTCATGCTTCCGTGAACTTTGAAATAATTGTCTGCTTTGTTTAGAGTTTCATTTTTTAAGAATAAGAATTTGCCATATTTTGAGACTAATTTATTTATTATACGACGGCCGAAATGCAGTCCTAAGAAGTAATTGATGTATGCTCCAGCTAAACTGCCTATGATTGATACTGTTAATACGAGTGCGAAAGACATTTCTCCTCTTGAAATTAAGACTCCTGCCGGTGGCAAGATTACTTCGCTTGGAAATGGAATGAAAGAACTTTCTATTAGCATTCCTAAAAATATTCCTAAATATCCTAAATCTGATATTATTGAAACTACAGATTCAATTAAACTTGATATAAAGCTCATTCTTTACCTCTGATTTGATTAATTATAAATTTAAAGTCTGAATATATTGGAATTGATTTAATATTGAAGAGAAATACATTTGCAAACCAGATAATAATTACTAGAATTGTGCTTCCAAAATACCAGAAAGCTACATGGGCTATATTAAATAACTCAAATCCTTTGTTTGCATATAATAAAGCGAATCCAAATATTCTTAAAATGTTCAAAAATAAAAATGAACTCATAATGAAGAATATGCTCTTTAGACGTTGTTTTTTACTCATTGGCGTGCTTAGATTTAAAATTAATAATAAGTAGTATGCTGAGCCTGCAATGCATGCAGGGATTATGCTTGCGAAGTATCCTTTGAAGAAAATTGTTGTGTTCATACAGGCTATATTTTTTAGAAATGAGAAGAAATTAGCGGCTATATCGCAGGCTTGGGTCGGATTGCCTCTTAGAAGGGTTGTATTATAAAACTGAGAGATTAAATCTAAAACAGGGTAAATTGTCAATGGTGTGAATATTAAATAGAAAATAAACAGATTGCCAAAGCCCAACACTAACAGTGAAATGTAACGAATGAGTATTGAATTCCAGTCTTTATTCATTTGAAGACTAAGATAATGGGCTTAAAAAATGTGCTTATCGTTAATAGCTTGAGTCCCAATTTCCGATGTTATATTTTCTCTCAAAGAAATCCATGAACTCTTTGTTCTTACCTATATATTCAAATAAACCATCAGAATCAATAGAGTTTATTCTCTCATGATTTTTATACTTACTTGAAACTACCTTTATTTGCTTATCTGGGTGTATTAGTTTGATTATATTAAATAATAATTCAGTATCATGTTGATCATTATTTCCATCATCTTCGCCAAGTAAATCTGCTTCTTCCACCCAATTTTTAAAATCCGCTATTGCTTTTGTTTGAGTCAATGTGTCTTTATTGGAGGTATTTCTTTTTATCCAGTCAACTATTTTTTTATGTAATGATGGGATCATATAAGCCCGAGAACATTGACACCAAGAGCTTAGATAATTAAAAAATAATTCTGCCCTGTAATAATTGGGCTCATCAAAAAAGTCTTGGACAATTTCTTCATCAATTATAAAAATCTCTTCAATTTTCTTAATATCCGCCATATTAAATAGTTAGAAATCGAACTTTTTATTCAGCAGACCTGCTTGTTTTATCGAGTCTCTAAAACTATCGGTTGGCTTTTGTTTTCCCCTGATTTCCCTAACAACCATTCTTAAAGGGGAATTTTTTACAACCATTACTTCAACAAAATCATCTTTAGTTATCTTTCTTCTAACCCTCTCTGCAGCAGAAATACAACTACCTTTAACAATAGTAATGCTTTTTACTTCAGAATCTTTATTTATTTCCATATCAATATGCTCGGATATCATATTATAAATCTTTCTATAACTAAAAGAATAACACTATTAGTTGAAGATACTCCTTTCATGTTATTTTAAGTAATCTCTTATTTATATATTTTTTGTCACTGGCATTGTAACATTGAAATAGCCATATTCTTCTTAAAAGTTTATTTTTGATAATTTTGTTTATCAGATTATCTTTTTGATAACTTAACTGCGACTACAATTATTAGCACTATTAAGACAATGTTGACAAGCACTATAACCCAGATAAGAGGGTTGCCAAAGTTAAAGTTAAGCAAACTTTTTCCTTCACTTAATTCAACTTCAACTTCTTGTATCTGAACTTTGCCTTGTGATGCAACTTGTATGTCAAATGTTTGAATGCCTGCAGCATCTGAATTTACTAATAGTTTAAATATTACTTCTTTGCTTTCGCCTGCGTCAACTGATAATGATGTATCTGAAATATCTGTCAATTCTGCCCAGTCTGAATAACCATTTGCGCTTAATGTATAATCTGCAGATTTATCGCCAGTGTTTTTGATTATTGCTTTTACAATTAATTCTTTTCCTGCTTGCGCTTCTGAGTCAAGCTTTGCGCTTATTTCCAAGTTTGTAAGAGCTCCAGTGCCACTCGCTAGATTTTGTGAACATCCGAGAACTTCGAAAGTGTAATCAAAAGAATCGTCTGACTCTTCCCTATAAACTCCATTTTTGTAGTCATATTCTGTTATGAATTCAAGAGGGTAGTTTCCATTTGTTGCTGTTGCAGGAACACTTATTGTGAAATCTAAAGTTTGGTCGTCTCCCTGATCAAGGTTTGTTATTTCTTTGGTTTGACTTATTCCTAAAGCTTTGTTTCTTATTGTTATTTTTACTCTGTCTTGTTCATCTTTACCAACGTTGAATACTGTGTACTGTCCACTAACTGCCTGACCGCAAGAAACTTGAGAGTCCATTGATATTTCGTCAACGACTACATATTTACCCTTGTCAGAAGTTTGTTTTACATCTACTGATTTGAAAAATGAGTTTTCTGTAAAGTCGCTTGAACTATCTCTGCAACTTCTGCTTTCACCTGCGTCGTCATCAAATGCTTTTATAGCTAACTTGTAATTGCCTGTGTTAAAGTCTGCTGGTACTCTGAATTTGAAGGTAACTATTTCTTCGTCGTCATCGTTAATGTTTATATCTATTTTTTCGTTATCTCCATCTGAATCTGCAAGGAAGATTAAATTGTCTGCTTGATTATTTCCATTGCTGTCAAATAATCCTAATTCTACAATTGCATCAACATCATCATCTTGATTGTGATTTTCAACTTTTATTTCTACTTCTACTTCGTCTAACAATTCCCAGCTGTCGTCGTCTCCTTCACCATTGTTGCTCCAGTCGATGTTAGCTATTGTTAAATTGCTGTTTAAAGTCTCGCCAGCTGAACAGAATGTCTTTTTTACTTGGAAGCTTGTGGTTGCTGTTTGAGATGAAGAATCTGAAACTGCCTGGATATTTATTGTATTTAATCCAAATCTTAAGTTAGTTAGGCTGTTTAGGACTGCTGTGATTGCGGTATTTGTACCTGCTATAAGGTTTGATATAGTTGAAGATGGGGAGAATATAACGCCAGATGAAACATTGTTTGCTTCAGAAATTCTTATGTTTGATAAGTTTGTGTTTCCTGTGTTTGTTACAGTTAATGTTATGTTTTGATTAGTTCTGAAGGGTCCTGTTGATGCGGAGATTGTAAGGTTTGATTGTGGTTGAGCTATGGTTACGGATGGAAGTTGGAATATTGTTGAATAAGGAGGAGTAGTAGTGCCTACAGTAACATTAGTGGAACTTATTGTTACGTTGGTTCCTAGAATACCTATAAATGAATTTGGTATGTTAAATGTAGCCGTAATTGTTGTTGGATTACTTAGAGTTGAATTAATAGTTATTGGTAAAGAAGTAATTTGGTTCCAGTTTCCTGTTGAAGTCGTTGAAGAACCAGAATAAGAGTTTAAAACCATATTATTTATTGAGTGTGTTTCTGGAGCACTACAAGTAAATGTTATATTAAAAGAAGCTTGAAGAGTACCTTGATTATTAACTGCTGTTGAAGGCATACTTTGAGAAACTACTTCTAAACATGGGTCTATTGTAGCGCTAGCCAAACCAAGAGATAAAACTGCAAGTGTGACAAATGCAAATAACGAAAATAACTTTGTGAAATTCATTTTGTGTTGTAACTCTCCAATTAATAGCCTATTTAAATATTTCGGTGTTAAGCGAACTTAGATGTTTTACCAATAACTTGACGTAACAAAATATAAATAATTAT
>Ga0209541_10017514_pt1 | contig 10470 bp, 8 predicted proteins | sample RifCSPlowO2_01_FD_184027 | JGI IMG/M metagenome (GOLD analysis project Ga0209541, IMG submission 184027) | Groundwater microbial communities from Rifle, Colorado - Rifle CSP2_plank lowO2_0.1 (SPAdes) (version 2) | ecosystem: Environmental > Aquatic > Deep subsurface > Groundwater | place: Rifle... | reverse complement strand
CAGTTCGATTCCAAGTATCAAAGAGGGAAGCGAGGTTGTCTTGTTGGGCAAACAAGGTCGGGCAGAGGTCACTCCTTACGAAATGGCGGCACTTAGCGACACTTCGCACTATGAGATAACAACTTGCCTTAATCCACTTATAAAACGGCTCTATATTTGATATACTTCGCTAGAATACCTGTTCAAAATGGCGGAAAACATAGTTATTCAATCAGAAGAAGAAGAGAAGTTACGCAAAGTTCTTGAGACTAAAAGTGACGCCGAGTCGGAACGTCTGAAGCGATTTTTAAATATGCCCGACCTTTCTCGAGCGTCTGACAGCCCTCTGAGTGAAATCGTCAACCGCACCCTCAAGATTAGGAGTCTCGAAGGATTTGACATTATTAAAATACCGGAAATTATTTCCACCGACATTTTATTCGACCTCTTCAATATGCCGCCCGGGCATCCGGCCAGAAGCAAATCGGACACTTACTATGTTGATGAAAGCCATGTCCTGCGCACTCACGACACCGCCTTCTGGTATTACTACTTGAATCACCCCTCAATCAAAGAAAAAATTAAAAATGGAGAATCTTTGGGAGCCATTTGTTTCGGCAAGGTTTATCGCAAGGATGAGATTGACCGCCGCCACATGAATGTCTTCCATCAGATGGGCGGTCTCTATCTTGCGCCTGACAACAAAAAAACCGTTACTCCAGATGATTTGAAAAATGTCCTCTCCGAAGTAGCTAGAGGTATTTTCGGTGAAGAGGTGAGGTTCCGCTTTTATGACCACAATTTTCCTTACACCGACCCAAGTTTTGAGATGGAAGCGGAGATTAATGGCCAGTGGATTGAGATGCTTGGGTCCGGTCTGCCTCGAAAAAGTGTTTTATCCAATTTTGGCCTCGAGAGTTATAACGGCTGGGCTTTCGGCTTCGGTCTGGAGCGCTTGGCTATCGCTTCGATGGAATTGACAGATATCAGACTCCTCTGGTCGAATGACGAGAGGGTCAAGAAACAGCTGGTGCTTGGCAATAAATTCAAAGAGGTCTCTAAATTTCCTCCAGTTGTGCGAGATATTTCTTTCGTGGTGGACAAAGACCTTGTACTCAATGATTATTTCGACGTCATTCGCGACCTCGGCGGTGATTTAATCGAGCAAGTGGAACTTTTAGATAAATATGAAAATGTCGAAAAATTCGGGGAAGGGAAGTTGAGTTACACTTTCCGTATTACTTACAGGAGTTTAGAAAAGACACTTAATAACGCTGAAGTCAATACATTACATGCCAAACTAGAGGATAAAACTGCTTCCGATTTCGGAGCCAAAATACGGACGGTCTAGAGCTAGAAATGCTATCTTTCTAGCTCCATTTATGCTAAAATGGGGGGATAAGACATATGCCGAAATCAGAAAAATCAGCAGGCAAGTACAGCGCCGAATCCATCACGGTTTTAGAGGGTCTCGAGCCGGTCCGCAAGCGTCCTGGCATGTACATTGGTACCACTGGTTCAGACGGTCTCCATCACCTTGTAACGGAGATTTTTGACAATTCCCGCGACGAGGCTATGGGTGGCTTCGCCGACGACATAGAGATTACTCTTTTGCCCGATAACCGCGTGCGCGTGGTGGATAACGGCCGAGGCATCCCTGTTGATACTCACAAACAAACTAAAGTTTCCGCTCTTGAGACTATCATGACCACCTTGCACGCCGGCGCCAAGTTCGGCGGAGAAGGATACAAAATATCAGGAGGACTTCATGGTGTCGGCGGTTCAGTGGTCAACGCCCTCTCTATCTATTGTCGAGCCGAGGTACACCGAGATGGCGGAATCTATGCCCAGGAATACAGCCGAGGCGTAAGAAAAAGCGCGGTCAAAAAAATTGGTCATTCTCAACTTCATGGCACCATTATCACTTTCCAGCCGGACCCGGCCATTTTCCCGAATACCAACTTCGACTTCGAGCGCATCGCAAACCATTTACGCCAACAAGCTTATTTAGTGAAAGGTCTTAGAATATCAATTTTAGATGCTAGAGGAATCTCCAAAATAAGTGAGAGTGGCGTATTTTTCATACGAGAATTGGGAGAAGATATGTCTTCCATGTCTTTCTACTTTGAAGGAGGGCTCATGTCTCTTGTGCGATTTGAAAACGAACATTCGAAACCAATACATAAAAATATTTTCCACGTTGAAAAGAAAGCAGGAGAAAATGATTACGAAACTGTCGAAGTGGCCCTTCAATATGTTGATGACATCTCTTCCCGCCTTTTACCTTTCGCCAACAATATTTACACCGCCGAAGGTGGCACCCACGTTACCGGCTTCAAAACTGCCTTGACCAGAAGTCTGAACTCCTACGCTCGGAAAAATAATCTCGTAAATGAGAGGGAAGATAATTTCACCGGAGACGATGTGCTTGAGGGTCTGACCGCTATTATTTCGATTAAATTGCGCGAAATCCAGTTCGAAGGGCAAACGAAAGCGAAACTCGGCAGTGTGGAAGCCCAGAGTATGGTCGCCACTGTCTTCGGCGACGCCTTCTCCACTTATCTAGAAGAAAACCCAGATGATGCAAGAAGCATGATTCAGAAAGTGGTACTCGCGCTCAAAGCGCGCAAAGCCGCCAAGGCGGCCAAGGACTCTGTCCTGCGCAAAGGCGCACTTGAAGGCATGACTCTCCCCGGCAAACTCGCCGATTGCCAGTCACGTTCTGCGGAGGAGTCGGAGCTTTTCATTGTCGAAGGGGATTCCGCCGGTGGTACGGCCAAGCAGGGTAGAGACAGACGCATCCAAGCTATCCTGCCTCTCCGCGGTAAGATTCTCAATATCGAGCGCGCCCGTCTTGACCGCATGCTCGCTAGCGAGCAGATAAAGAACTTAGTCGTTGCCTTCGGCACGGCGATAGGAGACACTTTCGATATCACCAAACTGCGTTATCATAAAATTATCATCGCCACCGACGCCGATGTTGATGGTGCGCATATCCGGACTCTCTTACTGACCCTCCTCTATAGATTTTTCCGCCCCCTTATTGACGCGGGTTTCATTTACATCGCCCAACCGCCGCTCTATAAAATCAAGAAAGGTAAAGAGATTATTTATGTCTATTCCGACGAAGAAAAAAAACAGAAGACCAGCGAAGAAGCTGACATTCAACGTTATAAAGGTCTTGGAGAAATGAATGCCGAAGAACTTTGGGAAACAACCATGGACCCCAAGGCAAGAATTCTTAAACAAGTGACTGTTGGAGATGCCAGAGAAGCAGACCGCATCTTCGATATCCTCATGGGCACCGATGTCCCTTCCCGCAAATCCTTCATTCAGTCCAACGCTAAAAAAGCCGTTTTAGACATCTAAAAAAACAAAAAGAAAATAATAATTTTAGTCTTGTCCGACACCAAATGCCGGATATTTTAGTTGGGGAGAAGGTGGGGATAAAAAGTGGATAACTTTAGTAGTGTTGTGGAGAGTGGTGGTATAGAATGTTTGCTAGTGGGAAATAGTGGTAACCCCGTAAAACGGGGTAAAAATGAAAGAGAAATGTTTATCGGCGAGTACACACATACAGTTGATGAGAAGAATCGCTTTTCTTTGCCTGCCAAATTTCGTAAGGAACTTGGGAAGCGTGTAGTGGTCACTCGTGGTAAAGACCATTGCCTCTTTCTCTATCCCACGAAGACTTGGGTTGCCATCTCGGAAGAGGTGGGTAAACTCGGTCACGTAGAAAGCGATCACCGCTATGAGCGATTCACTTTCTCCGGTGCATCTGAAATCGAGATCGATTCTATAGGCAGAATTCTTATCCCCGAATTCTTGCGGGAATTCGCGGAATTGAAGAATCTCATCGTCATCACCGGCGTCCACGACAGAGTGGAAATTTGGAACGCCTCGAACTGGTCATCCTATAGAAAAAGACTCGAATCAGAGTATGCATAAACCTGTTCTTTTACACGAAAGTATCGAAGCTCTTGATCTCAAGCCCGGCGAACTTTTCGTCGATGCTACGTATGGTGGCGGGGGACATAGCCAGGAAGTGAGGAGGCGATTTCCGACGGTAGAGGTGGTCGCCATTGATCAAGACCCCGATGTAGATGCAATCCGAGCAAACTTCAGAGACTTAGATAAAGTTGTAACACGAAAAGTTGATGCCGTTCTTTTCGACCTGGGTCCCTCCACCGACCAACTTAAGAAGTCAAACAGAGGATTCTCTTTTCTAAATGACGAGCCGTTAGACATGAGAATGTCAAGTACGGGAATCACGGCCGCAGAGATCTTAAACTCCTGGGATGAACACGCTATCGAACTCATCTTGCGCGGTTTCGGAGAAGAAAAAAGCTCGAGGAAAATAGCCCGCGAGATTGTAGAGAGGAGAAAAATCAAACCCTTCGCCACCACATTTGACCTTGTCAAAGTTGTGGGAAAGAGAAGGGGCAAGATTCACCCCGCCACTAAGACCTTCCAAGCTCTCCGTATCGCGGTAAACGAAGAACTGACAAGTCTCGAGATTGGACTAGAGAAGGGCTTCTTGGCTCTCGGACCGAACGGGAGGTTGGTAGTTATATCTTTCCACAGTTTAGAAGATCGGATAGTAAAGAACTTCTTTCGAAACAAAATAAAAGAAAAAGTCGCCAGACAAATCACCACAAAACCTATCATCCCGAGTGCCGAAGAAGTCAAGAAAAATTCGCGCTCACGCAGCGCCAAACTACGAGTTATAGAGAAAATATGAGTAACAAAACAAGGACAATTTCATACCATAATCGAGTTCGCTTTTTCTGGATCCTAGTAGCTATATCTTTACTCTCCCTTAGCGTTTACGTCTATGCTATAAACACCATCGCGAGAAACATTGCCACCGGACAAAACTTAGAGAAACAGATAGTAAAAATATCAACCGGTCTTGATTTGCTTGAGTTCGCCTACATCGACCTGAAAAATAACATCACCATCGAACTTGCTCGTGATTACGGTTTTCAGGAAGTGAAGTCTCCACTCTATGTTTCTCGCGCTCGCTCTCTTTCCCTCTCGTTCAATACACTTAGCCGCTAAAAGCTATGCGTGGGCTTCAGAACAGATTACGTCTACTCTCCCTTTTCGTATTTCTATTTGCCCTCTTACTTGTCGGTAAACTTTATTTAATACAAATCGTATCGGGAGAAAATTTCGAGGCGAAAGCGGAACATCAATACGTGGCAGGGATAAATTATTTCGACCGAGGCTTAATCTATTTCACAACCAAAGATGGCACCTCGGTACCCGCGGCCTCGGTCAAGACCGGATTCATCCTCTATGTTAATCCCAACATCTTGGGTCAACGCGACGATTTGGAAGAAATTTTTGAGACTGTTAACGCTATCACTTCGGTCGACAAAGAAGGTTTCCTGACTAAAGTAAAAAAACAAAACGACTATTACGAAGAGTTAGCGAGACGCCTACCGGCCGATGGGGCGGAGAAAATCCAGGCGCTTGAAATCTCTGGTCTTTCCGTCGCCAGAGAAAGATGGCGTATCTATCCCGGCGGGAGCATAGCGGCGCACACTGTCGGCCTCATTGGCTACAGCGGTGACGAACTGGCCGGACGTTACGGACTGGAACGTTTCTACGAACCCGTACTCAAGAGAAGCGGAGATGACGCCTTCGTCAATTTTTTCGCCGAAATTTTTTCAAACATAAAGAAAGCGGTCAGCGAAGACGAAAGTCTTGAGGGAGATATCGTCACCACCATTGAACCGTCAGTCGAGGCCTTTCTGGAAAGCGAGATAGAGAAGGTGACTCAGAAATATTCTTCAGACTTTACTGGTGGCATAGTGATTAATCCGAGGACGGGGGAAATATATGCCATGGCTCTTACCCCGACTTTCGACCCGAATACCCCACAGAAAGAGCGCCATTCTGCCATCTTTAGCAATAGGTTGGTAGAAGACCGCTATGAGATGGGCTCGATTTTGAAAGCTTTGACGCTCGCAGTCGGTATTGACTCCAACGCCATCACAGCCAGAACCACTTACAATGACCCGGGCTGTATGACCCTGAATACCAGAACTTTCTGTAACTATGACGGCAAATCTCATGGCTCTGGTCTTTCCATGCAGTCCGTACTCAATAAATCACTCAACACTGGCGCCGCCTTCGTAGCTTCTCGCGTGGGAAGCTCAAATTTTAATGACTATATGTTACGCTTTGGCCTCGAGACTGCTACTGGCATTGACTTACCCAACGAGGGCAAATCTCTTGTTTCGAATCTGAAAACCAACCGCGAGCTCGAATCGGCGCAAGCTTCTTTCGGTCAGGGTATCGCGCTCACTCCCATCATTACCGTGCGCGCGCTCTCGGCTTTGGCTAATGGCGGCACCCTCATCACTCCTCACTTGGTCAAAGAAATTAAATACAAACTTGGACCAACCAAAACCGTGCTCTATCCAGAAGAGAAAGAGAGAAAGCGCGTGCTCTCACCCGAGACTTCGGCGGAGATATCACGCATGCTCACGGAAGTGGTGGATCGCTCCCTGCGTGAGGGTCAAGTCCGGCTTGAGAACTACAACATTGCCGCCAAGACTGGCACCGCCCAAATCGCCAAACCGGGCGGGGGAGGGTATTACGACGACCGCTATCTACACTCTTTCTTCGGCTATTTCCCTTCATATGAGCCGGAGTTTCTGATTTTTCTTTACACTTACTATCCCAAGGGTGTCCAATACGCATCGGAGACTCTGACAGATACATTTATGGACATTACGAAGTTTCTCATTAATTACTACGATATCCCGCCGGATAGGGAATCCTCGCCGCCCGCGAGACTGTAACAGGTGCAGTTGTCTTCGGCTTCACCGCACTTTTGGCATTGGGCTTGGTATTTTGCCCCGAAACGACACTTTTGCCAGTGTAACGGATCGAAATTGTTCGATACACTGCCGCATTTGGGGCATTTCCAGTTGGGAGCATCCCCGCCGCATCGACCGCATTTATTACTGGAAATTTTATTTATAAAATCTTTATGCACGAAATCATGTTACCGCGAATTGAGAAAATTTTCAATTTTTGATATTCTCTTTCGGCAAGGCCTCATCGTCTAGCCTGGTTAGGACACAAGCTTCTCAAGCTTGGAACCGGGGTCCAAATCCCCGTGAGGTCACAAAATGTGTAGAGCAAGCAAACTGCTTTGCTTGCGTACATTTTGTGAGGCCGCAGCCATATCCCGCACGCCTGGCACAACAGGTCATCCCTGAACCGCAAGTCAGTACCCAAGAGAACGATAACCCCTTCTAGACCCCCGCCCCGACTGGCTGACGGAAACCCTCCGTTGGTCGTGTCGGCGGCGGGTTTTCTGTTGTCTAGATGACAGCTCTAAGATTTTCAATATTAATTTTTATTAAATCTCTCTGTCTCACTAGTTCGGAAATCCAGTATAATGGGTTACATTTTAGAAAACAGCCCGCGAACAGTACTTCGTTCGCGGGGCTGGAGTCGTGCGTAGGCCGCTACGCGTGCGGCCCGCTTTTTAGGAGAATAAATGGCTCATGTCTCCTCGGGAGCGGACCAAAGGTTGCTCCCGCGGGTAGCTTCGCCGGGTCGGCGAAGCGGTACCCGATCTCGCTCATTAATCGGTTATAAGCCCCGGCCGTGTCCGCGTACTCGCGGCTCAAACCGGTTACTTCCTGCTGGAGACGCATCCGGTCCTCAAGCCGGACAACCGTCCAGTTCTTCGCGAGAAGCTCGTCGAGTTCTCGAATCTCGCCCGCCATCTTGTCGAGCGACTTCGAGAACCACGCCAAACGATTGTAAGCCTTAAGAACCTCTTGAGAATCTTCCGTCGTGGTTCGGACTCCGACCGTAATGCCTATCATGAACGTCACTATCATGACAAGCGCTATGGCGGCCCCGCACTCCAGACGCCGCGAAACGAACACCGTTCTCGTTGTCATCTTCGTCTCCTTGTTCGCCTTGGGCGAACCCATAAGTTCACTGCCAAAATTCTTCTAGTCTCCTCGTATTATACCACCTTTTGCTACTTAAAGTCAATTGACTTTCCCACGGCATCAACATCGCAAACCCCGCCGACACAAGCGAGTTCCGTTTTTTGGTCGAGCTCGTTAGTATTTTCGTATGTCACAATTTTGGAGAAATCAATGTGTCCGAAGCGTTTAAGCATCTCTTCGTACGTCTTTTCGTCAATGGTCTCATACGGGGCGAGTTTATAGACATGGCTCTCTCGCGGCAGAAAAGCTAATCCTCCGACGATATCCCAATTTTTATAAATCCAATTAGCCACGTCTATCCATTCATCTTCGCCGATAGAAATAGTGGTGGAGGGATTATGTTCCGTAAAATTTTCTTTAACCATCTTCCAGTATTCCAGTTGCTCAATCGCGCTTTGGTCATTTTTAAATACCGCATGGTCCGGAGCTTTAACCGGGAAATCCAAAACGAAAGTGGTGGCATTCTCCATGGTTTGACCGACTTCCGGATGAAACGGTACACCTTGGTCGCGGAGCATTTTAAAAAGCGAGTCAGTATGAGAAATACGCACGCGTCTGACATAAAAGGCGGAATGTCTCGGATGGATACCGGAAGAAGAATCAACTGTTTGAGAAAGATTCCCCGATGGCTTGACGCAGGTCACAGCGGTAGACTGATTGATACCGAAGCGTTTAGCATACACTTTGTTTATTTTGATAGCTTCATCGCGCAATTTTCGCATGACTTCCGGTTTCCGCACGACAGGACAATCCCACTGACCAGTGATAGAGACACCGAGCAGAGCTTCCTTGGCGCAATTCTTACGCCACTTTTTAGAAAGAAAAGGGAAATTAGTAAGTGAGGCCTGGTATGTACCGAGAATAGTGGCAATCTTGAGTTTGCGCAAAAGGGTGGCTTCCGTATCTTCCGCGCGCGCCACAATTTCTGACAAATTACAAAATTGTTTAGATTGCAAAATAATCTCTCCGCATGGATTACCTCCCCAGCGCGGCATTGTTTCTGGAGTGAATTGGGCCAGACGACGCTTAGGCAGGGTGAATTGCAATCCGCCACGATTGTAAATGCCCCGCTCGCCGGAATTAGATTTCATGAGCGCAATCCACTCATCCATAAATTCGGTATTGGTCGGTTTAGTCTCGTAAACGGCGGAATTATTGGCGAGCATTCGTTGGGGGTCTGTATGCCAAAATTGTCCCTTCTTAGCATCACGAATGGCACTATCTTCAAGGTCAGAGAGTGAAATCATGGCGCTTCGGCGCACACCTCCGGCGACAACGATGTTGCCGATTTCACAGATAATATCGTGAGCATCAATGTTTTCTAATCGCTTGCCCTGTCTGGTGAGCATCTTTCTTCTGGTAAAAGCGAGAAGTTCACGCAGCGGCTCGGGTCCCGAGGACTTGCCTCCCATAGTTTTAAGCCGTGCACCCGCAGGACGGAGTTGAGAAAGATCAAAATCAATATCCATGCCATCTGCCCATGTCTCCATGCCGAGAATGAGGGCGTCACACCAACCTTCTTTACTATCAGGCACAACAAAAGTTGGTAGCTTCTTGCCAGTCTGACGTTTAATCTGCGGAAGCTTCTGAATATTTTCGCTCTCCACTGACCAGCCGGCACCGGTACCAGACATCGAAATATACATAATCTCGGCAAAATCACGAAAAGTCTCCGGCGCAATATAAGAACAGTTATACGCACAGATATTGTTAACACGCGCCGCCTTACCTGCAAACTGTAAAAGCCGCATGGACGGCATGGCTTCTTGTTTCAAAATAGCTTCTCTGATTTCCGTGTATTCGGAGTCTTTTAATTTTGGGCCGAGATTCTCTTTCATGAAATCCATGTACCTATCTACTGTCTCTATCCAAGTTTCTCTGCGATTTTCTTCCTCAATCCATTTGGAATAGGTGCGATAATAAATAAATTCGCCGAGCTGGTTTCTAAAATATTTTTTACTTTCGGCGGCAAGTTTTTTTACTTTTTGTGGCACTTCCACACCCTTATAACGGAGCTTAGTCCTTTCCTCGCGGTACAGAATATAAGCTTTGGCTGTGGCCAGAAATTTCTGAAGCATGAGTTCTGCCTCAACTAAATCTTGTACCCCTTCAACTGTCGGAGTTGTCAGTGACCCATCTTCTTTCTGCACCAGCAATTTCTTCGAAATGGCCTCGGAAATTCTTTCCGGCGCGCCATTTTCAAACTCTTTGGCGGCATGCATGGCTTGTTCCACCGCGCGAGCGATTTTATTGGCATCGAAAGGAACAACTGAACCGTCTCGTTTAATTATGGAAAAAATTCGTGTCGGTTTATTAAGAGAGACGGGTTTTTTCATGACAGGGGTGTGTTAAATTGTTAGTAGTCGATACATTATAGTACACGCAGACATTTTAAAGTAAGAAAAAACTGGGGAAATCGGATAGCAAAACAAAAAAGACGGTCTAGCAAGAGTGTGCCACTACTTCATAAATAAAGCGAGGGCAGGTGCCACCTTTCCTCGCT
>Ga0209541_10017512_pt1 | contig 10470 bp, 9 predicted proteins | sample RifCSPlowO2_01_FD_184027 | JGI IMG/M metagenome (GOLD analysis project Ga0209541, IMG submission 184027) | Groundwater microbial communities from Rifle, Colorado - Rifle CSP2_plank lowO2_0.1 (SPAdes) (version 2) | ecosystem: Environmental > Aquatic > Deep subsurface > Groundwater | place: Rifle... | reverse complement strand
ACAAAGGCGAAGTCAGACTTCGCCGTGGATTCGAAACTTCTGTGGAGTTTCGAACTGCTCAAAAACCACGCCACCAGCTTTAGCTGGTGGTTTTTGACATAAATGCCGAGGCGTTCTTGCGACAGTTTGATGACTTTCTGCCTGATTTTCAAGGGTGATTCCCTGAGTTCCGGTATGACTTTTTTCGATGAGGCTGGCTCAAACTCGAAATAGTCGCGCTGCGCGCACTGGTAGCTCACCGCCTTCGTTTGCGCTCCCGCGGCTTTCACCTCCACCTTCTTAAGGGGCCTGCCGCATTGGGGGCATTTCATTGAATTCTAGAACCACTTCCTTCTCTTGAAGAAAACCAAAGTGCCGATGACGATCGCCAGCATGAAGAGCAGCATCAGCCAGAATCCAAAGGGGTTCCCGGAGCCCGGGAGATGCGCGAAGTTCATGCCATAGATGCTCGAGATGGCTGTTAAGGGCAGCGCGAGCGTCGCAATGATGCTCAAGGTCTTCATCACTTCGTTCATCCGGTTCGACACAACAGACATGTACACTTCAAACGCGTTCGAAAGCGTTTCCTTGTAATTCTCAATGCTATCGTGCACGCGGATCGCATGGTCATAAACATCCCTGAAGTACGGCACCGCCCGTCGGGAGATGAAAGAATAGTCATTCTTGGCGATATAGGCGAGCTTGTCGCGCTGCTGGAACACGTATTTGCGGACATTGATGAGCTCGCGCTTCAGCGCCAAGATCTCGGCGAGCAAGCCCGGAAGGGGATTGTGCGTCACGCGCTCCTCAATCTGTTCGATCTCGTCCTCCATGCGCTCCAGCACCGGGAAGTAATGGTCCACTTCCACGTCGAGGATGCGGTGGAAGATGAAGTCCGGTCCCTTCTGGAACATGCTTTCCAGCCGCTGGAGGTCGTTCTTCAGTTCCGTCGTCGCCACCAGGGGGTGCTTGTGGCTCGTGATGACAAAACTTTTCCCTAGCACCGTGTCCAGCTCCACCATGCGGTCGTGGCCGTGCTCGGTGGAGATGCCGTAGAACACGCAGAACAGGTAGTCGGGGAACTCCTCCACCTTGATCCGCACGTTCATCATCTGGATATCCTCAACCGTGAGCGGGTGCAGCTGGAACAAATCCTTTACCTGGGAAAATTCTTCAGCCGTGGCGTCCGTCATGTCCACCCAGACGAGCTTGTTTCCGTCAATCTCAGAAAGCGAGATGCGCTTTACCCCGCCGTTGTACTGGAAGACCTCGAGCATTCTACGCGGTTACGAAAGGCCCCATTATAAATCTTCTCCTCGGCGCTCCCGCAGCAGCGCGTCGATTTGCTTTTGCGGATAGTGGCGCTGGAGCAGGGCCTGTCTGATCTGCTGTGGGGCGTAGCCTGCGCGCGTCCAGTCCTCAACAGTCGTGCGGAGCAGCCTTGCCTGCCGCCCTTTCTTTCTCACAAGCGTCCAGCCCACTGCTGTGAGCGAGGCCAGCGAGAGCGCGAAGGCCCCCATGATCATCCCTCCCATGCTTGCGGGGCTTTTCTGGGGCAGCGGGGCCTTGCGCTGGACGGGAGGCGCAGAAGCGCTGGGCGCTACCACGGGAGGCGCCTTACAATCCGGGTCCTGGCCGCCACAGTCAGGATCGCACACGCCCTGCTGCTCCCGGTCGCAGAAGTCATCCCGGCCTGCGCTGGGGCAATCCTGCTGGCAACTCTCACGGCTTTCCTGCTCGTCGCAGATGCTGTCTCCACACGTGTCCGCAAACTGCAGCACAGTGAACCGAAAGAGCATCTGCCGCGAATCGTCCAGCACCACGATCACAGCTCCCTTGCGCTCATACGGGATAAGCACTTCCAAGGGTCCGTTCAGGGAGGACCCAAAGGCCAGGGTCCGCAATACCGCCCCCTCCTTGTCCCAGATTTCAAGGAAGAACTGGCGCTCTCCGGACGGTGGCTCGAGGATCTCGCTGTCAGTCAGCCGCACGCTGTTGAACACGAGTTGCGAGTCGAACACAACGAGCTTGACTTGGTAGGCCTGTTCTCCGGCAGCGAACGTCGCGAGGAGCAGCACGAGCAGCGTGGGAAGGGCCGCTTTCATGTCACTTCGACCTCGACAGGGAATGTGTACGTCCCTCTCCCCAGGCTGTCCTGCGCCTTGACTTGGACGCGATGCGTCCCCGGAGTCAGGGAAAGCGGAACGGTGAGGGGCGTTCCGGTCTGGACTGTTCCCGTGGCGATTAGGGAACCGCTGTCGAGAATGCTATAGCTGACTGAATTCTCGGTGTTGTGACTGACCGTCATCGTTACCGATACGGTGCTCACCAACGCGTCCATAATGAAGTTCGCTTCGTCTATATGGATTTCGACGCTCTCCCGCCCTTTCCTGCCCTCCGTGTCCTTCACTTCCAGGATGAGGTCATGCGTGCCGTCGACAACTTGCAGCGCGACATCTGTTTGACTGCGGCCATACGCCTCTCCCCGGGCCAACACCATCTCTTCATCAAATCCGTCAAGATAGAGGGTATAGCGAAACGGCGCATCACTATCCTCCCGGATGATGAACGAGAGCGTGAGGGTCTGCGAGGTGAACGACTCGCCAGTCGCAGGGGAAAGGATGCGCAGGGTGAAGTCCGTGAGCCTTCGTATCTGGGCCCGGGTCATCATCGCCGGAGTCACCGCCACAGAGCAAAACTGGTCAAAAAGTTCGGCAGGGCCGATGCCGACGAGCAGCTCCTCGTTGAAGCTCACCCTGGAGTTGACCATGGCGACGGAATGGTCCGAATCGCAATCCTGCGCATTTCCAAGCCCGACAGCGAAATCTTGCGCTGCGTCAAAAAAAGGGCATGCGCTCTCGACAGCGCTCCTGAGATCCGAAAGGCCAGAAGCGTGCGAGGCTGGCAGCGTATAAAAGTTGAGGGCGTCGAGCGCTGAGCCATATTCCCATTCCAGCTGGCGCAGAACGTCATCTGCTCGCGTCATAAACTGGGGATCGCCGGAAACGTCGACGAGAACCACATCCTTGCGGTTGGCAGGGTTTCCCCACGGCTGACGGAAAGGAACGCAGGACGTCGGGCTGAGGACAAAAGAGGCGGTTCCTCCGTCCGCGCCATCAACCCAGGCCTTCACTTGCACAGCGGTGACGTCCGGAAGCGAGGGGAAAAGCCCGCTGTTCCAGGGAACGGCCCAGAAGCTATCATCCGGCTCCCCGTCGCCATGCGCGCCGTCATCATAGAGCGCGAAGCGCCGCTGGTAGCCGGAAGGATGGAAAAGTTCCGCTTCGACGATCGCTGCCTGACGAAGAGTCAGCGCGCCTATCAGAAAGCTCTCTCCCCGCCGCCCGGCAGCAGGCATGGCCACCGCTACCGCGTGTTCTCCTGCCCTGAGCCGCGGCGTATAGCCGGTCGCCCCGACAAGGTCCGCGCTTGTCTTTTCGACAAGGCAGAGCAGGGTGTCAGCGCATTCTGAACTCTGGACAAAGTTTCCGCCCCTGCGCACGCAATTGGACTGGAGATAATTGCCAAGGCAGTATCCCTCGCCGTCGACGCAGCAGCCCACTTCGCAGGCAGGCACCGCGTTGCAGCCGCTTCCAGGATAAAATCCCCCAGCGCAAGAGCTGGCTCCTGTCTCCTGGCAGATCGTGTCGCAGCAGCCCGTGACTGGCGCTCCAGCAAGCCCGGTTATGGACGGCTTGAGAGCGAATCCCAGCGCGAGCATCGCGATAATGATCCCCACGATGAGCGCAGGCCTCATTGGTACCTCGTCGTGCATTTCATGCTGCATTTCTTGCACAGGAACCTATCAATCTTGTCGCATTCTTTCACTGCCGCGCAAAGCTCTACTTTGTGCCCGCCCTTCACTTTCACAGTCCCGCGCTTGAGCGAGCATTTTCCCTCGCCATCCTGCGCGTCCTCTTCCACTTTGATGTCCTGGGTGCAAGCAGGGACAAAGGCGACGCAGTCCTCCTCGCTATCATAGCCGATCAGGCCGCTGTAAAAGTCGAGGCCAAGCAAGGTGAGGACAAGATCCCAGAACGCTGCAACGCCCCCGGTAACTATCCACAGCAAGGATTTCACCACGCAGAGCGGCTTTGAGGGTTCTATCTCGGCTTTGGCGCTCACTTCCTTGGGCGGCTGGATCCCGCAATCCAAGGGGGTATAGGTGCTGAACCCGATGATTGGGGCTTCAAGATAATGCTCCTCATAGTTCACGATCGCGGGAATGGGCTGGATGGTGCCACCAGACGTGTAGAGCAGGCCCATGCTGCCCTGCCGGGGTATCGTTTCCTCGTCCCAATAGATGCGCAGGGTCTGGGGCTCATTGAACCGGGTCCCTTCAGGGCCGAACACATAGGTGGGATAGGCCAGCCGCCATGTGAGATCCTGGCGCGTGACGGAATTGTCTGCATGCTCCCGGAAAGGCGTGTTCGGCCGCGTGATCTCAGTGGGGTACTGCTGCTGGACTGTCAGCGCGCCCACGGGCTGCGAGGAGAGGGAGATGGTTGCGCCCGGAGATAGGCGGAGTTCCGCAAGGCGGTCAAGCGAATAGAGGGTAAGGGCGGCCGGGAGAGCGTTGACGTTGCTCCGGGGGGCCAGCGTTTGTCGCCGCTCAAGCACTGAATTCCCGAACCTGCTCGCGAAGCTCAGCTGCAGATGCGTGCCCAGCCTTGTTTGCCTTGGGTCTGTGATGGTGAAGATCAGGGCTTCCCCTTGCCGGAGCGCATCAACGGTGAATGGCGCCGAATCAATGAGCTCGAGAGGCCTTGTGACATCAAATCTTGGGTTCAGGTTGGCGTTGACGATTGTCGAAGCCAGCTCGAACGCGCGCCTGAACCGAAAATCCAGCGTCGAGGTGAATCGCTCCTGCCTCTTCAGCTGCTCCCCACGCGAAATTTCGACTGGGTACACGATATCGATGGTAACATCGTCTTTGTTGAACGAGACAGTACTTTCCACCTGGCCGGAGAAGATTTCGAAGCCCTGCGCCTGAAATGAGCTGAAATCAACGCAGTTCGCAAGCTCCGACTCCAGATGCTCCTCTAGCCGGATCCGGACCTCATCAAGCGTCGGCTGGACATTGACCTGGTCAAGATACCAGAAGGCAGAGGTTCCTGAGCTCGCGATGGGATCGAGCGCCAGGTAGCCCCCCTGCCTGCCGAGCAGGTCGAGCCCTTCCGCCGCTGTCTTATCGATGCAGGCCTCGATATATCCCCGAATGGGCAGCTTCTCCAGCGCTTCGGAGGAGACCGACTGGCTTGCCCGGCTCGCTTCTGAACCGAAGAGCTGTTCGCGCCAAAAATACCCGGCAGCGACAACGGCCAGGACTACCAGGGAGATGATGACGAACACGGTAACTTGAGCCCGTGTTGCCGCTAAGGCGACTCGTTTTTTGGATCTAAAAGGAAACAAACGAAGCATGCGGGATTCCCTTGGAATCTGTTATATAAAGCTTTAGCGAAGAAGGGGTGTGGGACAGAAATAGTTAATCTTTCAGGATGATTATGTAAGCACGGCGGCCGATATCTTTTTTCTGCGCGTCAATTTTGGCTCCGTTCCCATAGGGGGTAACTTTTTTCTCGTAGATTTCGAGAACGTTATCGGTGACATGAATTTTCCCACCCGTGATCGCAGTAACTTTTCTTGGCATAGTGTTTACATGTAAACACAAAGTTTATAAACTTTTCGGTTCTACAGAATAGAAAAGAGGTGATATGCACGAAAGTCGGCACAAAAGAGGTTCGCGATGTCGTCGGCATACTCGACGACATTGTTAGAGTATACAAAGAAGAGCACCCAGCAGAAAAAAGAGATTGGAGAACGTATGAACAGCGCGTTGCTGAGCGGTTGAAAACCGCCTTCAGAGAACTGAAACCTCTCGTTCACGAAGCAGTTTCTTCAATCAACTTTGCATCTGGAGAAACACGAGGCGCGAAACCGTTGCTCACAATTGAGCAACGGGTTTTGGCGTTGCTTATCAAACATATTATCGGCAAGAGTAATCGGAACATGTCTGCCATGTTTGTAGTATTCTCACTTTTGAGCGACATCGATGTGAGCTACAAAACTGTTGAACGGTTCTACTCCGATCCTGAAGTAATCACTACCTTATACAATCTGCACGCCCTTCTTTTGAAAAAGAAGGGTGTCAAGTCTGTCGACGGTTCTGGCGATGGCACGGGCTATGGCCTGAGCATAAAAGTGCATTATGCTTCTGCCGCGCAGAAGCTGAAAGACAAAATCAAAACAGGCGAAGAACAAAAGCACAAAAAACTTCTCTTCATCTACTCATTTGCTTTGCTCGACCTCAAGAGTCGAATGTATATCGGGACCGGGGTGAGTTTTAAGAGCGAAAAAGAAGCGTACGCTTCTGCCATTGCAATGGCAAAATCAACAGGCGTCCATTTGTCAAGCCTGCGACTTGACCGCTACTTCAGCAACCAATCAGACGTTGAAAAACTTGTTGCGGATTTTGGCAAGATTGACTTATTCTTGATACCAAAATCCAACGCTACAGTTGACGGTCCATGGGCATGGAAACGCATGCTCTTTCGATTCATCAGCAACGTAAAACTGTATCTCGAAGACTACTTTCGGCGAAACCAGTCCGAAAGCAGTTTCGCCGAAGACAAACGGCGAACCGGATGGAAACTGGGACAGAAAAGACCCGACCGAGTTGACACAGCCAACTTCCTCACCACGATTTGGCACAACCTCTCCTGGCTAGGCTAACTTAATTCTGTCCCACACCCGAAGCGGATACGCTGCGCGCATTCTACGATACGGCATTCACAAGATGAAGAAAACTGCCTCCTCTGGATGTTGTCACTTCGTTGTGCACCCACCGGGGAAATTCGAATGGAATGCCCCCGGAGGGAATTGAACCCTCGACCTGCTGATTGCTTCGCCTTTTAGCGCTGTCCGTGGGCTTGAGTGCCGTAGGCACGAAACCCACATTTTTCGCTAGCCTTTTGTATAAAAGGCTACAAGTCAGCTGCTCTACCACTGAGCCACAGGGGCAAAGGAAGGATCAAAAAGCAGTTTAAAAACGTTCCTTAAAAACGCAGAGGCGGGTTGGCGCAGACGAAGGCTCTGCCTGAGTAGGACATTTTCGCAGAAAATGGCCGTCTGCGCCTTTAATTTATCTATAAAACAAAGATTCAGATATATTTCAAAGGATGGTCGCTACCAGAACGTGCAAATTCACGTGGGTTCTGGCGTGGCACTTTATGTGCCACCTTGCACGCTTCGAGCATAGCGAGAAGCTACGAACAAAGTGAGTATGCTAGGGCGTAACCGGCTACTGTAGTTCTTCAGTCCCGTATTGCACCGGCTGGAAGGGCTCGGGCACGGGGATGAAGTTACGCAGGTTGAGGTAGCTCTTGATCACGCCCTGCAGCCGGTAACACTCCCGCCACAGCTCCTTTTCCGCCTTGTCAAGATCTTGGCTGATGATGCGTTTCTCGTAGGCGTGGTAGAAATGCTTCAGGAGCCAATGTTCCGGCCATTTCTTCGCCAGGTCGGTTTTGACGATCGTCCCCCGGATGTGGATTTCCAGCTCGCCCTTGTCGGCGGTGATCTTCTTGCCCATGTGCATGATGTCCACTTTCTGGAAATATTCCCCGTGGAAGTCGATTTCCAGCTTGAACTTAAAATATCCGGTGTACCGATAGAGGGGACCCTTGTAGAGCCGCCACCAGATCCAGTACTGCTTGCCGCCGCGGTGGACGCCCTTTTGCGTTGTCCGCTCCATGTAATAGGTCTCGATGTCCCGGTGGGCGGGATTCGGATGGTCCTGCTTCAGATCCCGCCCCCCGTCGGGGCCATACCAGTTCTCGTCTATGAGATACTCATGGATCATGCTGTAGAGGTTCCTGAAGTGGAGGACGTCGCTGTACTTGATGCGGGCCTCCTCGACCTTGCGCAGAACAATGTCTTTCTCGGGCATAAAAAGTATACTAGGATAGACTATATATAAACGTTTCTACAGGCGGTTGGCGTGCGCCGAAAAAGGCAAAAGGTGGAAAAGAGAACAAATGCGGTGCCGGGCCACCTAGTCGTTGGCGTGCGGCGAAGGCTCTGCCTGAGTAGGATTTTCGTAGAAAATCCGTCGCACGCCGCCAATTATAATGATGTTCCATGTCCAAATCTTTATAAGAAAGGGGAGAACAACTCGCTCATGTTCGTCGGCGTCGTGGGCAAGCCCAATGTTGGCAAATCAACGTTTTTCAAGGCAGCCACGCTTGCGGAAGTCTACATCGCGAATTATCCCTTCGCCACAATCAAGCCCAATTCCGGGGTTGGCTACGTCAAGGTCGAATGCGCTGCAAAATTCTTCAGCCAAGTCTGCAATCCGAGAGAAGGATATTGCCTCCACCACAATCGTTTTGTGCCGGTACAGATGCTCGATGTCGCCGGCCTTGTCCCCGGCGCGCACGAGGGCAAGGGCATGGGCAACCAGTTCCTCGATGACTTAAGGCAAGCCGATTGCCTCATCCACGTCATCGACGCTTCCGGCGGCACGAATGACAAAGGAGAGCCGGTCGAGCCGCTTTCCTATGATCCTGCCAAAGACATCAAGTTCCTCGAAGAAGAGCTCGATTTCTGGCTCCTCGGCCTCATCCAGAAAGGCTGGGACAAGTTCGCCCGCTCTATCCAGCAGACCCATGAGCAGGTGCAGAAGGCGGTCGCGAAGCATCTCACGGGCTTCGGCGCAACGGAAGAAGTCATCGAGGAGATTATCAAAAAGTCGGGTCTGCTCGAAAAGAAAATCACCGAGTGGAATGATTCCGACCTCCTCCATCTCGCCTCTCTTGTCAGGAAAAAAGTGAAGCCCATGATTATCGCCGCGAACAAGATGGACGTTCCCGGCGCGAAGGAGAACATCGAGCGGCTCAAGAAGCAGTTTCCTGGCTCCCTAATCATTCCGTGCAGTTCCGAATCTGAATTGGCATTAAGAGAAGCCGCGAAGCACAATCTCATCGACTATATCCCCGGCGAAAACACCTTCAAGATGATAGGAAACCTAACTGACAAACAAAAAAGCGCCCTCACCTTCATCCAAACGAAAATCCTCGACGTCTACGGCTCCACCGGCGTGCAGGAAGTGCTTGACACCGCGGTCTTCAAGCTCTTGAAATATGTCCCGATCTTCCCCGGCGGCGTCAACCGCCTCGCGGATTCCGAAGGAAGGATCCTGCCGGACTGCTTCTTATTGAGAGAAGGCGCAACTGCCTTGGACTTCGCTTACAGGATCCATACCGATCTCGGAAAGAAGTTCATCCGCGCCATCGACGTCAAGACCAAGATGACCGTGGGAAAGGAACATAAGTTGAAGCCCGGTGACGTGATCGAGATTGTGGCGGATAAGTAGTTTACAGCACCTTTCTCGCGGTTTTTAGCGCCAGTTCGATGTCCCCCTTTTCCAGGTTCAGGTCAGCATTGTGCTCCTTAAGGAGGTCTATGAACTCGCACAGCGTCACTCCGGCAAGCTTTGCTCCCAGCCACAAGCCCACTTTCTTCTCCTTGTAGAGTTCCACTGCCTTGTATTTTTTGTCTGCGTCCACAATATCTTTGTGACTACAGTTTTCTTAAATGTTTTGATTTTATTCTAATTGCCTATAAAATGGATTCTGTAAGGAGGTTATCCTGTCAAGAAATACCCTTTCTATCATGCCTGCTAGGAGGTGCGCGAGTTCATGTGATAGGGCCGTATTGGCGGGCAGAATCCGTTGGAAGGCTACTCCTTCGGCACATGCATAGACATAATCAGCTGCATTTTGCACGATACGCTCAGCCTCCCCCTCCTTGTCCGGAAGTTGATGCGCGAAGCGTGCGACTATCCCGTCTCTTGTTGATTGCAAAACATAAAGCGCGGGTGGCCGAGCCGCGAGATCTTCAACAACGGTCGGTTTACCAGCATAAAGGTGGGTATTGATACATACCTTCTCTTCAAGCGGAGCATGTGTCATGGTTTTCACCTCGGATTTTCAGCAGCAGGCTTGCTTTCCGCCAGGTCCCTTCCAATCCATGTTTTGTAAAGACGGTATTTCGCAAGCTCAGTGAGCCCAACAATCGCGGCGGCGCATCCAGCAACGACGTATCCAAAAGGTCCGCCCTTATCGAGGGCTTCATCAGCAAGACGAAAGGCTGCATATGGTAATACAATCATACCAGCTAGGCATGCACCCTCAATTAGATTTACTGCTAATGGTATTCTGGCACTCTGGCTCGTGATCTGCTCTAGAGTGTTTTCCGATGGAGTTTGGTTTTCCATAGTTTTCACCTCGTATTTTGTTATCTCATGGTAGTTATCATAACCTATTTCAATATTTATAGTCACAAAAGTGATTACAATAGAAACCATTTTATACCCTTCTCAACATCCTTCCAATATGGACACCTCAATTCTCGAAGACCTGGGTCTCACGGGCGCGGAGATCAAGGTCTTCCTCGCCCTTCTGGAGCTCGGTTCGACGACGGCCGGTAAAG
>Ga0209541_10017511_pt1 | contig 10470 bp, 15 predicted proteins | sample RifCSPlowO2_01_FD_184027 | JGI IMG/M metagenome (GOLD analysis project Ga0209541, IMG submission 184027) | Groundwater microbial communities from Rifle, Colorado - Rifle CSP2_plank lowO2_0.1 (SPAdes) (version 2) | ecosystem: Environmental > Aquatic > Deep subsurface > Groundwater | place... | reverse complement strand
AGGCGTGCAGGAGCTGCAGGAAAATAATTGAGGAAGGCAATGTGGATAAATGCCCGAACTGCGGGAACAATGCATTTACAACCTTCTGGAGAGGGTATGTTGTTGTAATCAATCCGGAAAACTCGGAGCTTGGGAAAAAAATGGGGATTTCCGCAGCGGGAAAATACGCGCTGCACATCAGCAGATGAACCAATCCTTTCTTTTTTAGGAAGAAAGAAAGTCCAGGTTTTATCCAAAGAAAAAATAATTTTCAAGTTGCAAAAAAAAAGTGTGAAATTATGAAAATTGAAATAAGGGGAAGGCGCACGAACAAGCTGCTTGCAAGGGATGAGATTGAGGTTTCCGTGAAGGATTTGGAAAAAACCCCATCAAGGCTTGAGCTCAAGAAGGAAATCGCGCACAAGCTGAATGCGCCCGAGGATTGCATTGCAATCGGCAGCATAAGCCAGCATTTCGGATTTAAGGGGGCGGAGTGCACAGCGCATGTTTATGAGAGCAAGGAGAAATTGCAAAAAACAGAACTGCAGCACAGGGCTGACAAGAGCTTTGGAATAAGCCGCTCAAAGGGCGCAAAGCAGGCCGCGAGCTCTGCAAGAGCCGAAGTTCCTGCAGAAGGAAAGAAGTAGAGGGGAAGTGACTGAAAATGCCTGAAGCGCTTGAAGCAGAAGAGAAATCTAAAAAGCCCAAGAAGGAAGGTAAGCGCACAAAAAAGGCGCACAAGAAAATGAGGAAGGGCTCTTATTATTCAGTTTCTTCAGAGAAGCTTGAGAGGAAGAAGCGCTTCTGCCCGAAATGCGGCCCGGGAACCTTCATGGCCGAACACAAGAACAGATTCTCATGCGGAAAGTGCGCATACACCGAATTCAAATGAAAGGGGATGAGCAGCCATATTGGGGACATTGCTGTTGAACCTCCTGATTGATTTCATACTAATTGGAATTCCAGCATTTTATTTCTATAAATTCAGGAAGGCAAAAACCCTTAAAAAAATCCTTAAGGAATTTGGGCTGTTTTTCCGCTCAAAAAGGAAGGATGCTTTTTCCTCGGCGCTTATTTTCATTGAGCTGTTTGCCGCTTCAATCGGGATTTCGCTTGCGCTTTCCGCATTCGGGCTTAATGACCTTGGAAATGTAACAAATGTAATTGAAACAGTCAAGAAAACGGCTCCTTTGCTGCTTATTTATGTCTTTTTAGTGAGAATTCCTGCAGAAGAACTGTTTTTCCGCTCATTTTTGACAAAAAAGCTTGGAATATGGTTTTCTTCAGCAATATTCGCCTTAGCGCATGTTTTTTACTATTCAATAGGGGAAGTGATTGGCGCTTTTATCCTTGGGGCCATACTTGCCTATAATTTCAGGGCGAATAGGACAATAGTGCCGAATATTATGGCCCACATATTATATAATTTTATAATAATTATACTCATACTGGTGTAATTATGTGCCTTATACTGCATATTTCCGGCAGAAAACAGCCCCTGCTCATAAGGCTGGCTGCCCAGGCGCTTGGGGATGGCGCAATCGCAATATTCCCTACAGAAACATGCTATGGGCTTGGGTGCGACGCGACTGATGAAATTGCAGTGAAGCGCATATTTGAAATAAAAAGGCGCAATAGGAAAAAGGCGCTTCCAATAATTGTTGCTGATCTGCCTACTGCAAAGGAATACTGCTACATAACACAAACTGCCAAGCGTCTTATCCAAAAATTTATGCCCGGCCCCCTGACCCTTGTTGTAAAGGCAAGGGGGAATTTGCCAAAAGCGCTTGCTGCAAACTCAGGGAAAGTCGCTTTCCGCATTTCAAGCAACAAAACCGCGAATGCGCTTGCGAAGGAATTTGGAAAGCCGATTGTTGCAACAAGCGCAAACCTTGGGGGAAAGAAGGAAATTTATTCAGGAAAGGAAGCGATTGAAAAATTTGCGGATTGTGTTGATGTTATTATTGATGCAGGAAAGCTCCCGAAGAGAAAGCCGAGCACGGTTTATGATGTTAAAAAAAGGAAAATTCTGCGCGCGGGGGAGATAAGCGATAGGCAGATAAGGAAGGCGCTTGAATTATGAAAATGCTAAAGCGGTTTGTCCGGAATAGAAAATTGATAAGACAGGCAAGGGCATTCAGAGCCCTAGGAGATCAGCTAAGGCAGGAAATGCACAGCCTTACATTCCATTATGCTGCAAGGCGCGAATATCCCCCTTGACAAAGTGCCTGAAGAACTCAAAAACAAAATAGAAAAAAGCCGAAGTAGGAATTGCTGAGCTGAAACAAAAACCCATACAATCCTGATTCTGCCATTGTTGCCCGGTGAGCCAGTTAACCCCACATAAAGATATATTTAAATAATTTGTGGGGTTAACTGTTAATATGCATCTCTCAGAAAAAACAATAAAAGGCAGAAAATACCTTTATGCGGTCAAGTCATTCAGGCTGCCAGGCGGCAGAATAAAAAAGATAGCCAAACTTATCAAGGATAAAAACAAGTTTAAGAAAAATGAGCTAGAAGATTATTTCAATGAAAAAGAGAAAGAGATTGTGATTGCATCTGCCCTCAGGAACTTCAGGACCGATGGTATTTTTACAGAAAGTGAAATTGTAAAGATGGAGGAAATAAAATTAAATTATAAAAAGCTCAGGAGAAAACTGGACAAGGCAGATTGGAGGGATGTTCTGGACAGGTTTACCTCAAACTTTACTTTCAACTCAAATGCAATTGAGGGAAATTCTCTCACGCTAAAGGATGTTGAAATTGTGATATTTGAGGATAGAATCCCAAAAGGCAAGGAGCTGAGGGAAATTTATGAAACAAGAAATTCAAGAATTGTTATTGAAGAGATTTTTGGCCGGAAAATCAGGGTAAGCCACAAAAATATAATAAAAATGCACTCGCTTCTTATGAAAGATATTGATGAAAGAATTGGCTATAAAAAAATGCCGAATATCCTGATTGGGCGAATTACCAGGACTACTCCGCCGGAGGGTGTTGAAGAAGAAATGGGCAAATTAATTGACTTCATAAATAAAAATCCTGAAAGAATGCACCCTCTGCATTTGGCAGCCGTAAGCCATGGGCGGTTTGAGAAAATCCATCCCTTTGCTGATGGGAATGGCAGGGTGGGAAGATTCCTGATAAATGTAATTCTGGTAAATAATGGTTATCCCCCGCTGATAATCAGAAATACTCAAAGAAACGCCTATCTAAAGGATTTGGAAGACTATGACAACGGCTATAAAACAAACCTTGAGAGATTTATATTGGAGAAATATAAAGACACCTACAGGAAATTCTTTGAGGTTTATGTGAAGTATTTGCATTAGCGGATTGTGGTTTTTATGATTGCTTGTGGAATTGAATCATCGGCGCACACCTTTGGGGTTGGAATTGTTTCTGATACGAATGAAAAATGCAATATACTCGCAAATGAGAAATCCGCTTACACAACGCAATTCGGGGGGATTCATCCAAGGGAAGCAATGGAGCACCATTTGCAGAATGCGCAGGCAGTAATTGAAAATGCGCTGCAGAAAGCGAATGTGGATTGGGATGAAATTGATTTGATTTCCTTTTCCCAGGGGCCTGGGCTTGGCCCCTGCCTGCGCGTTGGGGCAATTGCAGCGCGCGCACTTTCATTGAAATACAAAAAACCATTATTGGGCGTAAACCACTGCATTGCGCACATTGAAATAGGAAAGGCGCTTACGCAGGCAAAGGATCCGATAATTGTATATGTAAGCGGGGCAAACACCCAAATAACAGGCTATGAATCAGGGCGCTACAGGATTTACGGGGAAACCTTGGATATTGGCGTTGGAAACCTTCTTGATGTTTTCGGGCGCGCTCTGGGAATCGGCTTTCCTGCTGGCCCTGCACTTGACAAAATGTATTTTGAATCTCAGAATTATATTGCGCTTCCATACACTGTGAAGGGAATGGATTTGACTTTTTCAGGGCTACTTACAGCTGCGGAGAATAAGGCAAAATCAAGGCAATATGTAAATGCGGATCTCGCTTATTCTTTATTGCATACCGCGTTTGCAATGGTAACGGAAGTAGCGGAGCGCGCGCTTGCGCACACTGAAAAAAATGAAATCCTCCTAACAGGGGGAGTAGCGGCAAGCCGCGCACTGCAGCAAATGATGCAAGAAATGTGCGATGCGCGCAATGCAAAAATGTTTGTTCCGCCTGCAAGTGTAGCGGTTGATAATGCTGCAATGATAGGCTGGCTTGGTTTGATTGAACATAAAGCAGGAATAAAGCAGAAATTGGAAGATACAAAAATACTGCCGATGCAGAGAACAGACCAAGTGGAAGTGAAGTGGGCTTGATTCATCCCCTGAATTTCTTCTTCAGCGCAAGTGCTACATTTTTCGGCACTAAATTTCCAAATTTGCCATGCAGGTGCGCCAGTTCTTTTATGAGCGTGGAATTTAAATAAAAGTATTCCGGAGAGGTCATGATGAAAACGGTTTCAATTCCGTTGTTTGCTAATTTGCGGTTTACAATAGCCTGCTGGAATTCATACTCAAAATCCGAGAGGGCGCGCAATCCGCGGATTATTATTTTTGCATTTTTCCTTTTTAAGTAATTTACAAGCAGTCCGGAAAAGGAATCAACAGAAACATTGCGCATTGCGTTTGCTGCTCCCTTTGCCATTTTTACCCTTTCATCCTTTGAGAAGAAGCATTTCTTCTTTTTTGGATTGTCTGCAACTGCAATTATCACTTTATCAAAGAGCGCAAGCGAACGCTTAATCACATCTATGTGGCCAAGTGTGATAGGGTCGAAAGTGCCTGGGTAAACCGCAATCCTTTCCTTCATTTCATCCCCTCTATGATTGCCGCCAGTGCCTTTGCCTGTTTTTTTGTGCTTTCCAGGGCCCCATCATTATCTATTACACAATCAGCCATTTTAATCTTTTCATTAAGGGGCATCTGGGAATTTATGCGCATGAGCGCTTCATTTCTGCTGAAGCCCTTGCGCATCAGCCTCTTTATTTGCGTTTCTTTGCTAGCATTTACAACAACAACCAAATCGCACAAATCCTGCAGGCGCGCTTCCAAAAGCAGCGGGGCATCAATGACTACAATTTTTGATTTGACATTTTTTAGCTGCTTTTTAATTTCCGCAATTACAAAGGGATGCACAGCTGAATTTAATTTTTTTAATGAATTTTTGTTTTTGAAAACAAGTTCTGCGAGTTTTTTGGTGCTGATTGTTTTATTCTTGCACAGGATGCCACTGCCAAATATTTTCACTAATTTTTTATAAGCAGACCTGCCGGTGCGCATTTCCTCTTTTGCAATTTTATCAGCATCCAAAATTGCCGCATGCGCATATTTGGATAGCATTCTTGCAACAGTTGTTTTGCCGCAGGCAATTCCGGATGTTAGGCCGATAACAAGCATTTGCGCTCAGCGCCTATAAGTTTTTTTCTTATAGCTCCACTTGCTCTTTCCGAGCGCTTCCTTCTCCAGCTTTCTCATTGCGCCCTGCACTGCGCTCAGCAAATTCCAGTCCGCATCGGTTGCAACCAGCGTAAGCCCCGGGGCCGAGAAATGCGCATGCACTTCGTATTTTATCCTGCCGAACTGCGCGGAATACTTTTTGAACTGGATGTTCAATGCAAGGATGTTCTGCACAAGCCTCTGCAGCTTGTCATAGGTTTCGGTTACAGATCTTTGCAGCAGACCCAAATCAATTTCGTCAATTTTCGGCATGCTTATGAACTGTATATTGCGCTTTTCCTGCTTCTGCGCAGCAGCCTGCTTGAGCAAATCCCTTATTGTGATTATCCCGACAGGCCTGTCATTTTCAACAAGCACAATATCGGGCAAGGAATGCTGCTGCATGAGCTGTATTATCCTTGAGAGGCTGTCCTTTTTTCCTGCTGTAACAACAACATCTGACATTTCATCAGCGATTGGCAGGTTAAGCATGCTCGCATGTTCCGGGGAAAAGCTTGAGGAAGCCGACCTTCCCCTTGAGACTGATGAGCCTTTCCTGCTAACGGGCTTAAGGAGATATTTCTCAACAATATCGCGGAAGCTCAAAATTCCGGAGAGCCTGCCCTTCGCATCCGTAATTGGTATCCTTCCTATATCCTTTGTGCGCATTATGTGCATTGCCTTTGCAATCGTGTCCTTTTCGGCAAGCACTATCGGATTGAGCGTTGCAATCTGCTGCGCCTGCATATTTGCCATTTCATTCACCGCGCGCAGCTCATTAATAACATCAAGCGCGTGCACGACCCCTATTATTTTTCCCGCTCTCTGAACAGGCAGGATGCGCGTTTCCGAATTCAGCATCAATTGCACAATCCTTTCAATCCCATCAGCTTCCGAGAGTGCGGGGCATTTCTCGATTACTTTCTGTATTTTCATTTTCGCAACATCAATCTTTGTTTTGAATAATTTGCGCTTTGTAACTATGCCGCAGTAAGTTCCGTCAGATACGACCGCGCCTTCGGCCTTGCTCTCCTTCATCTTTCCAATGAGCTTTGAAATCGGCGCATCCTCTGAAAGGTTTATGAAATTGTTTTTCATCAGATTCGCGGCAGTAATATTATCATTAAACGCCATTCTTCCACCTCCAACCCCCATGCAACTCTATATAGTAGAAAAGAATGTAATTTAAGGTTTTGGTTCAGTGTTGAAGGAAAACAAATCACTTAATGGCATAAGCGTGGCTTATTGGTTTTCCTTCCTGCAGGCTACTTGCCCTGTAAAACCTTTGCTATCTTGTCAGGGAACAGGCTAATGTTTGATTTCTCAAAATAATCCGCTATTTTCTCAGTCTTGATTCCATATTCCCCCATAGCTGAGATTATTGTCTTTAGGGGATATTTTTCAAGCAATTCCCTTGCGGTGTGCTGTTTTCTTATCAGGCTGACAATAGTGCCTGCTTTATCAAGTCTTTTTGTTACAGTGCGTCTTACAATTCTTTGTTTTTGTCTTGCCCTAATCATACCAATGCCTCTTTCGAATGTTCCTGCAAACCTTATATATAATAGGTTCCTATGTGTATAAAAATTTTTCATTTGGGCTTGTAAGCGGCCTTTTTGCACACTGCATTGAACCTGCATGCGGCGCACTTCCATTTCTCATCTGCCGAAATGAAATCCGCATTCCCTGAAAATAAAGAATGCATGCGCGCAATTAGCCCCTCAACTGCAATCTTTGCATCCTCATTGAACTGCTCTGCAAAAACGAATTTCTGCGATGCGCTGTTCTGGACTGCATTGCAGATTTCCCCTTCCCATTTGTAGGCGTCTGAAAAGCACAGGCAGTAGGCGCGCAATTGGTTTATGTCCGCGGCTTTTGCGCTCAGGGAGGGCTTGTTGTCTATTATGAGTGCGCGCTCCCGGAACAACTGGATTTCGTCAATCTTCCCTGTGAGCCTGTATTTTTCGGATTTCAGGGAGAACTCGCGCATGCTGAAGGGCTCCACTTCCCCACGGAGCAGCTTTTCTATGTGAATTTCAACAGGCTCCCCAATCGGAAGCGCCTTTTCCTTGAATTTCTGCTCCAGCTCCGCGTGCTTCTGCAATCCGGAGAGCATTTCTTTTGTTGCTGGAAGCTTTACATGCAGGACGTGCTGCAAATACAACTGATATTCGCAGAAGTCCTGGGTGTGGAGCCAGCTTATGGGGATGAAATCGCGCTTTATCAGCTCAAACATATAGAAAATTGGAAAAATCGCTTTATATTGCTTTTGGGAGCAAACCGCCGCTGAATTGCCCTGATGGCGCGCTGTATGATGTATATTTGATGTATCACTCAATGCATATTCTTTATATACTCTACTGTACATTTATTTATATGGTGATTTTATGAATGTGAATCTTGGGGTGCCATATGAGGCAATTGTCAAGAAGGCTATTGAGAAGGGCTATGCAGGAAACCAGACCGAGGTCATAAGGCAGGCCCTGCTCGCATACGAAAGGACGATTGATGAGGAAGAAGTGCTTCTCGTCAACAGGGGAATTGAACTGGAGATGCAGGAAATAAGAGAAGGGAAAATAAAAACAAAAAGCCTTGCCCAATTGAAGAAGAAGTACGGGTTGTGAGCCAATGGAAATTGTTTTTTCTGGGAAGGCGGAAGAAGAGCTTGACAAAATGGACAAGGCAATGAAAAAACTTTTTTTAAAACATGCTGGAAAACTGGCAGAATCTCCGCAGGGAAGGCATATGCGCTTTGGCATGCCGTTCAATGTTGAGGATGTGACAAAACAGGCAAGAATGGTTTACAATATAGAAAAAGAAATCTGCTGCGTGCTGCATTGCTTTAAAACACATAAAGAATATGAAAGATGGTATAAATCATTCAAGTAGAATCAAACCGCCGCTGAAATTATTTGTTGATTATTTTATAAATGGGATAGCCGAGCGCAACAACAACCAGTCCGAAAATTATTATCGGAATGTCATAGCCAAGGATGTGCACAACCTCAATGAACTGGAAGAGCATGAGGAAGCAGAAGAGCGCTCCCAAAAAGGAGAGCACAGGGAATTTTCCAATGCTGATTGGCGCTTTAAAGGTGCGCTTTGCATTGGGCTTGGAATAGCGGAGCAGGACAACCGCGGCATTCACTGAGAGGAATACAACAAAAACCCCGAAATCAGTAATGGAAGCAACAACGCCGATTTTTCCAAGGAGCGTGAAAAGCATTGCAAAAACAGCGCTCAATGCTATTGCAATATGCGGAGTTTTTCTTCCATCATGGACCTTTGCAAGCCATTTTGGAAGCGAGCTTTCGGAAGCCATCCCATAGAGCATGCGGCTTGTTACTATGAGGAGAATCAGGACTGTGTTCGCTGTTGCAAAGAGAGCCATTACCGCAAGTAGGAAGTAAGCGGAACCCCCGAATGATTTTTCAGCAACTGTTGCAAGGGGCGCCTTGCTCTGCGAAAGCTCATTCCAGGGAACTGCGCTTACCGCCGCAATGGAAACAAGGATGTAAATTACTGTGCTTATGGCAAGCGCAATCAGCAGGGCTTTGGGAATTGTTTTCTTTGCGTTTTTAGTTTCCTCGGACATGTTTGCCATCTCCTCAAAGCCGAGGTATGCGAAAAATATTATTGCCGTTGCGGCAAGAATTGTGGAGAAGAACTCAGGGCTGAAGGGAAGCGCATTCCCGGGAACTTCCAAATAATTCACATTGCCGAAAAATGAAACCCCCAATGCGATGATTATGAGCAGGCCGAGCATTTCAACCGCAGTTGCAACAATATTGAATTTTGCGGATTCCTTTATGCCCCAGAAATTCAGGAGGGAAAGGGCGGCGATCAGCGCGAGCGCATTCAGGATTTGGGGGGTTCCAAAAATAGCCTGAAAATAACCCCCAAAGCCAAGCGCGACTGTGGAAACTGAAACAATCCCTGTAACAATTCCGACCCAGCCAATAATGAATGCAAGGGACTTGCGCCTTGTGGCTTCCTTCACATAAATAAATTCAGCCGCCTCCTTTGAAAACATTCCCGAAAGCTCCGCATAGCTGAATGCTGTAAAGCTTGCTATTATTGCCGCTACAACAAATGAAAGCCAGATTGCATTGCCTGCAATTCCTGCAGCGTGCCCTATAAGCGCATAAATTCCTGCGCCCAGAATAATGCCTACCCCGTACGCTGTTGCTTCAAACAGGCCCAATGCCTTCTTCAGCTTTACTTCCTTTTTGAGCTTCATTCAGAATCAGCGCCTTTTCTTTTTTCTGCTCTTTTTAACCGCACTTTTTATCCCCGAGCGCTTCTGCTTCAGGAGCTCAGTGAAATGCGCTATGCGGTTGTATGTGTAGATTATTGCAACAACAAGCACCGCAAAGCCCGCGTACTCCAGGACATTCGGGATTCCCTTCGGGAGCAGGTTTATTTCAGGGTCAAAATAGACTATTATTGCCGCAACCAGGACAAAAACAAGCGCCAGTTCAACGGCAACAAGAAGCACAACGCTTTTGTCCTCTTTCACATGGCGCAGCTTTGATTTTGCATCCTCAATCGCATATTCCGTCCCCTTTGCGCCAAGGGATTCCTTAAGCGCCCTTAATTTCCTTCCCATGCTCTAAATAAATCAACTAACTTATAAATAAAGATTTTGGTAAGATTTTGGTTTATTTTTGAGCTTTGTACTATTCAGAATTTGTACCAAAATGCCTTTATAAAGCCTCAAAGGCTAATTAATATAATAACTTCCCAAACACAAGGCCTGGGCGCATGCTCAGGTTTTGTGCACCCTCACAAAAGAATGATGTTTGAGAAGAAAGGCCCCGAAGCCTTTCTTCCATCCTATTTTTTTAACATTTCGGTTCAGATAGTTAGCAAGGTGATGTAATAATGGCTCCGTGGGACCCTTTGAAAATGCTGATTGGAAGTGCTGAAACACTTGCTGCTCCAATAATCTGGATTGTACTAATACTCTCAATTGCGCTTTTTGCAATAGCCTTTTTGGCATACAACAAGAACAGGAGCAAAAAGCTTCTTT